>Ga0326728_10005268_pt1 | contig 36713 bp, 29 predicted proteins | sample MB3enrmetagenome_FD_207602 | JGI IMG/M metagenome (GOLD analysis project Ga0326728, IMG submission 207602) | Lab enriched peat soil microbial communities from McLean, Ithaca, NY, United States - MB31MN | ecosystem: Environmental > Terrestrial > Soil > Wetlands > Peat | place: USA: New York...
TGCTCGAAAAGTTCGACGCGGTCATCCACCGCAAAGGGTACCAGAACCGGTCCGAGGCTATACGCGACCTTATTCGCGAGCACCTGGTCCACTCGGCGGCGGATGAGAACAAGGTGATTGTCGGAACGCTGACCATGGTTTACGACCACCACCAGCCGAATCTTTCGGCCAAGCTGATTGAAGCCCAACACGCGGCTGCCAGCAAGGTCCTTGCAGCTACCCATGTCCACCTGGACCACCACCATTGCCTCGAAGTGGTCATCCTGAAGGGCCGCAGCGGGGAGGTCAGAGGCCTGGCGGATCGGATCCTCAGCCTGCGGGGGGTCAAACATGGCGAATTAACCGTGACCGCGACCCACGACTGAACCCCCGAAGCTATGCGAAATCGACGCCACGCGACTCCGATATTTTCCAGTTGACGTGAGGGCTGCCGGACTATAGATTTACCGTCTTAACCATTCAAAAAAGGAGACACGATATGAAGGTCGGACTCTTTACGGCGCTCCTGGCCAAGCTAAGTCTGGACGAAGTCATCGAGAAGGTCAAACCGCTGGGTATCCATACCCTCGAGTTGGGAACCGGCGCCTACCCTGGCGATCCCCATCTCAAGCTGGAGTGGTTGAAGCAACCCGCGAAGCTTAGGGAGTTCAAGCAGAAACTTGACGACCAAGGCATCAGCATCAGCGCCTTGAGTTGCCATGGCAACTCGCTGCATCCCAACAAGGAGATTGCGAAGGCGCACGAAGAAGCCAGCCGGAAAACTATCTTGCTGGCTGAAAAACTGGGCGTCACGCGGGTCATCGACTTCTCCGGATGCCCGGGTGATTCGGACAATGCCAAATACCCGAACTGGTCGCCAACCCCGTGGCCTCCGGATTTCCTGGACCTGTTGAAATGGCAGTGGGAGAAGAAAGTCATCCCCTTCTGGGTCAAGCGTGCCAAGTTTGCGCAGGATCATGGGATCCGCATTGCCATCGAGATGCATCCGGGATTCGCGGTTTACAATCCGGAGACGATGCTGCGCTTGCGGGAGGCTGCCGGACCGGCGATGGGGTGCAACTTCGATCCCAGCCATATGTTCTGGCAAGGGATCGACCCTTGCGTGGCGGTGCGCAAGCTTGGAGACGCCGTTTTTCACATTCATGCCAAGGATACTCGACTTTACAACGTCAACATCATGGTGAACGGCGTGCTTGATACCAAGCCCTATAGCGACGAGAAGAATCGTTCCTATATCTTCCGCACCGTTGGCTACGGCCACGACATGGATTTCTGGGCTGACTTTGTCTCGACACTTCAGATGGTTGGCTACGACGATGTGCTCTCCATCGAGCACGAAGACAGCCTGATGTCCGTCGACGAGGGTTTGAGCAAAGCAGCGGGCTTCCTGAACCAGATCATTATCAAGGAAAAGTTGAAGGAGATGTGGTGGGCATAAGGGCAGTGACAAGTGACGAGTGACAAGTGACGAGTGACGAGCCGGAAGAACAGTGACGAGTGACAAGTGACGAGTGACGAGCCGGAAGAACAGTGACGAGTGACAAGTGACGAGTGACGAGCCGGAAGAACAGTGACGAGTGACAAGTGACGAGTGACGAGCCGGAAGAACAGTGACGAGTGACAAGTGACGAGTGACGAGCCGGAAGGACAGTGACGAGTGACGAGCCGGAAGGACAGTGACGAGTGACAAGTGACGAGTGACGAGCAAGGTTTGACAAACCGCCGAGAGACAAGACCACATCAGGATCAGCGGCCAGCGCAGGACGCTCCTCCAGTTGCGGCGAAAGCGCGCGGCTACAAAGACTTGCTTGTCTGGAGGAAGGGGATTGACCTTGTCAAAGAGATTTATCGCATGACGAAGCCTTTTCCGGCGGAAGAACGATTTGGCCTGATATCACAGATGAGGCGGGCTGCTGTCTCCGTCCCTTCTAACATCGCGGAGGGCCAAGCACGGAGGACAACTGGAGAATTCGTTCAGTTTCTTTCCCAAGCGGAGGGCTCACTTGCGGAATTAGACACTCAGCTAATTCTGGCCGAGGAACTGGGGTATGCTAAAGCCACTCAGGTAGCGTCGGCAGCGGAACTGGTCTCCGAGTTGAGAAGGATGCTTAATGCTTTGAGGAGGACTCTTTTGAAGCAGTGACCGGCGACAAGAGGCGACTAACTACCAAGACCTGAAAGGCAGTGAGCTGTGCTTGGGTCGGCCCTTGTTCGTTGTTGTTTTTCCGGCTCGTCACTCGTCACCCGTTACTGTGTTTTCCTGCTCGTCACTCGTCACTTGTCACTCGTCACTTCTAGAGGAGGAGGAAGAATGCCAGAAGTCAACGTTGCACTGATCGGTCACCAATTCATGGGGCGCACGCATTCCAATGCTTACCGGCAGGTCAGCAGGTTTTTCCCCAGCAAGTTCACTCCGCGCATGAAGGTGCTCTGCGGAAAGGCCTGCACGGAGGAACTTGAAGCCACGGCACGGCAGTTGGGTTGGGAGGAGTCGGACTGCGACTGGCGCCGGGTTGTCGAACGCAAGGACATCGACATTGTCGACATCTCAACTCCCGGGTATCTGCACCATCCGATGGCCATCGCTGCCGCCCAGGCCGGCAAGCACGTGATTTGCGAGAAGCCGCTGGCCAATAACTTGGCCCAGGCCAAAGAGATGCTCGCCGCAGTGCAGAAAGCGGGTGTCATGCACATGGTGAACTTCAATTACCGCCGGATACCCGCGGTCTCATTCGCCAAGAGGCTTATCGAGGAGGACCGGCTGGGCCAGATCTATCACTATCACGGTGCTTACCTTCAGGACTGGATCATGGACCCGAACTTCCCCTTGGTCTGGCGCCTGGAAAAGAAATATGCGGGCAGCGGCGCCCTGGGAGACATCGGAGCACACGCCGCAGACCTGGCCCAAATGCTGATTGGATACATCACTTCAGTTACGGGCCAGATGACCACGTTCATTAAAGAGCGGCCCTTTCCTGGAACGGGCGAAGGGGCTTGGGGGGCCAAAGGCGCCGAAGGGAAAAAGGGCAAGGTCACCGTGGATGATGACACGAACTTCCTGGCCCGCTTCAAAAACGGCGCAGTGGGAGTATTCGAGTCGACACGCTTCGCCGGGGGCCGCCGGAATTTCAACACCTTCCAGATTTACGGTAGCAAAGGCAGCCTTGCGTTCAACCTGGAGCGGATGAACGAACTGGAGTTTTTCGATCGCACGGAGCCCAATCAGCAGCAGGCTTACAAGACCATCATGGTGACCGAGGCCAATCATCCATACGTCGGCAACTGGTGGCCGCCCGGACACATTATTGGTTACGAGCACACCTTCGTCCATGCTGTGCATGACTTCCTCGTAGCCCTCGAGACCGGCCGGCCGCCCCAGCCCGGATTCGACGAAGGCGTGAAGGTGCAAGCCGTCCTCGAGGCGGTAGAGCACTCGGCCAAGTCGGGGCAGTGGGAAAAGGTGAAAGTTTAGGATTCAGGAGTCAGGATTCGGGATTCAGGGAAAGACTGGGGGCTGGGTGCTAGGGACTGGGGGCTGGGGAAGAACAAACGGAACGCGGGAAGGTTGGTTTCCGCGTGGACGATTCACTCCAGTTCTCGGCAACTCTGAAGAGCGGTGCTTCCCTAGCCCCTAGTCCCTAGCGCGATTGGACTGAAACCTATGGCATACCTGATGGGAATTGATGTTGGAACCACCGGCACACGGGCGATCATTGTCCGCCCGGACGGTCATATTTTGGGAGCGGCCACGGGCGATCACCAGCCTATGAAAATGCTCAAGCCCGGCTGGGCAGAGCAGGAGCCCGAGGACTGGTGGCGTGCAACTTTGGTTGCGATCCGGGGTGCGCTCGAGCAGGCCCAACTCAAGGGCGCGGACATCGGCGCCGTGGGATTCTCAGGGCAGATGCACGGCGTGGTTTTGATGGACAGCACCCCGGCAGTCCTCCGGCCTGCTCTGATCTGGTGCGACCAGCGAAGCCAGGCGCAATGCGACTGGATCACGTCGACCGTTGGGGGGGAGCGATTGATCAAGCTGGTCTCCAATCCCGCCCTCACCGGCTTCAGCGCGCCCAAGCTGCTCTGGATACGAGATGAGGAGCCACGGGTCTTCGACCGCGCCGCTCACTTCCTGCTGCCGAAGGATTTTGTGCGCTTCCGTCTGACGGGCGAATTTGCCACCGACGTTTCCGACGCTTCGGGCACTTTGCTGTTTGATGTAACTAACCGCCGCTGGTCGAGGGAGATGCTGTCGGCGCTCGATCTGGACGCCAAACTCCTGCCCCGCGCCTACGAATCGGTTGAAATCACCGGACAGATCACTCGCGAAGCCGCCGTGCTCACCGGCCTGAGCGCCGGAACGCCTGTGGTAGGAGGCGCGGGCGACCAGGCGGCCAGCGCCGTGGGTAACGGAATCGTCGAGGCCGGCCTAACGTCCGCCACGCTGGGCACCTCCGGCGTGATATTCGCTTACACCGAAGCGCCCAAGCTCGACCCCAAGGGCCGCATCCATACCTTCTGCCACGCTGTTCCCGGCAAATGGCACGTGATGGGAGTCACGCAGGGCGCGGGGCTATCGCTGCGCTGGTTCCGCGATAATTTCGGAGCCTCGGAAAGCTGGTACGCCCGCCACACTGACGCCGACCCCTACGATCTTATCATCGATGAGGCAAGGAATATTCCGCCTGGAAGTGGAGGCCTGCTGTGGCTGCCGTACCTGATGGGTGAACGAACCCCTCACCTCGATGCCCAGGCGCGAGGCATGTGGTTCGGACTGACTGCCGCGCACACCCGCGCGCACCTCATTCGTTCCATCCTCGAGGGAGTGGCGTTCAGCCTGCGTGACTCGATTGAGATCTTCCGAGAATTGAAGATTCCTGTGGAGCAGATTCGCGGCTCGGGCGGCGGCTCGCGCAACTTCACCTGGCGGCAGATCCAGGCTGATATATTCGGCACGGAACTTGTGATCCTCCGGACTTCCGAAGGATCTGCATTTGGGGCAGCTTTGCTCGCCGGCGTCGCAGCAAAAACCTATTCCAGCGTCCCGGAGGCGGCGTGCGAGGCCATCCAGGTTAAAGAGAGCATGGCCCCCTTGGCGGAAAACGTCAAGGCTTACGACCGCTATTACCAGGTGTATCGAGCCCTCTACCCCGCCGTCCGGGATCTGGCGCATACGCTGGCCAATATCGAGTAGGGTTGTCGAATACCATCTGTACCTGTAGCTTGTCATCCTGAGCGAACCGAAGGATCCCCGCAGTCTGAAGGCAATCGCGGAAGGAGGGCAAAACTTGCCAGATCCTTCGCGTCGCTCAGGATGAGAGCGGTCCGATTCGGACAGGACATTACCATGAGAACCGATCGCGCACTACTTGCACTAATTTGCTTGTTCCCATTGTTTTCTCTGGGAGGCTTCGCCGTGGAGAATTATGCGGTCAAGAACGAAGTCGTGGAAGGCCACGCCACGTACCATCTGCTCGATTCCAAACTGAAAATGGACGTCGGCATAGTGCCGGACATCGGCAACTTTGCTTACCAGTTCAAGGTGGACGGAAAAGACGTGCTGATTCCGGTGGAGTCCTTTAGGGACTACCTCGAGAAGCACACCTTCGGCTGGGGAATTCCCTTTCTGGCGCCCTGGGCGAACCGGCTTGATCACGACGATTACTACTTTGAGGGCAAGAAGTATCTGCTGAATGATAGCCTGGGAAACATCATTCGTGATAATTTCAAGCAGCCCATGCACGGCCTGCTGGTTTTCGAGCCCCGTTGGGAAGTAGTGAAAACCGGGGCAACGGCCGCGGACGGTGCGTTCATGGTTTCGCGCCTGGAGTTCTACAAGTACCCCGATCTGATGGCGCAGTTTCCCTTCGCGCAGGTTTATGAGATGACCTACCGCTTGAAGGAGGGGAAACTCGAATGCACGACGCGAGTCACGAACGTCGGCAATTCCGACCTTCCCGTGCATTTTGCATTTCATCCCTACTTTCACCCGGACGGCCCGCGCCAGGAATGGAAGCTGACCATTGGCGCTCAGAAGCACTGGATTGTCTCCCGTCAACTGATTCCAACGGGCGAGACTGAGCCGACCGACAAGTTTCTGCCCGGCGTGACCAAGGGTATGGCGCTCGACAAGACCTTCATCGACGACGGCTTCTCCGCCTTTGACCGCGACTCAAAAGGCCTTGGCCACGTCGTCATTCACGGCAAGAGTCAAGAGATCGAGGTTCTGTACGACAAACAGTTCGACTACGCGATTGTCTACGCTCCTCTCAATAATGATCTGATTTGCGCGGAACCTCAGTTGGGCCCCACCGACGCCTTTAACCTCCAGCACGAAGGAAAGTTCAAGCACTTGATCGTCCTGGGGCCCGGAAAGACTTTTGAGGCGTCGTTCTGGATTGTGCCCATGGGGTTCTGATTCTAGACCCGCTGCGCTCTCCCACGGGGAGAGGGTGTCTCGCTTCGGCCCTTTCACCAGCCGAAGCGAGGCGGGTGAGGGGTCGTTTGCGGAGTTCGGCATCGCAGGCTGCTGGTTTGCGCGGCCATTAGAATTCAATTCGCCGGAGCAATGGCGAAGGGGGCACATCACCGATGCGAATGCTTGGCACGACAACCAGAACTCTAAGCATAAGTAACCCCTCACCCGTCCCGCGACGGCTGATGAAAACGCCGTCGCGGGCCACCCTCTCCCCAAGGGAGAGGGCGGACTCTCGTACAGTTCGAAGAATTCTCATTGGCTCCGCTTTCACTTTGCTGGCATCCCTTATCGCCCCGCTCGGAACGCAGCACACGCAGTCGGCGTCAAGTTTGTTGACTTTATTTTCAGCGAGGTTGGTCATGGCAGCGCAGACAGATTCCTTTTCCGCAAGATTAGAAAAGACTCAATTCAACGGCTGGAACGCTTATCGCCTGACGAATGGCATCATCTCCCTTTATGTCACGCCGGACATCGGTGGCCGCGCCATTCAGCTTGAGTTAGGCGGGAAGGGGCTCTTCTTCGTCAATAAGGAGTTGGCCGGCAAGGTCCTGCCTGCCGAACAGAACAACCTCAAATCCGGCTGGGCCAATTATGGCGGCGACAAAGTCTGGCCGGCGCCGGAAGGCTGGATGAACGACGAGCAGTGGCCCAGCATTCCGTATTACATTCTCGACGGCAGCAGATTTGCCTCGGAGGTGGTTACGGAGACGCCCGCCGAGGTCGCGGTCCGCGTGACCAGCCCCGCCGACCCGCGCAGTGGCGTGCAGTTTGTGCGGACGTATCACGTCTACGCGGGCACCACGCGCCTGAAGGTTGACCAGGTGATGCGTAACATCAGCCACCGGCAGATTCGATGGGGCATCTGGCACCTCATTCAGAACGACGCTGCCGATGCCCACGACCCCACAAAACCCAACCCGGACCTTTACATGTATCTTCCCCTCAACCCCCACAGCCAGTATCCCCAGGGCTACTACAATCCGTACGGCGACGCGCGACATCCCAGCTACCAACTGCAGCACGGTGGCCGAATGTTGCAGGTGCATTATCTCTATCGGGTGGGCAAGGCCGCCGCAGATACCGACCGTGGCTGGTACGCGGTGGTCAACGGACAGAAAAGCCTCGGCTTCGTCGAGAACTTTACACCCTTCCCGGAAAAGGAATACCCGGACGGGGCCGCCGTGGAAACCTGGAATAACGGTCCGGGCGTTATCTCTCGCGGCCCCTGGGATCAGACCCTTCCTGACGACCCGAGGCAGAATCCCTACATCCTGGAAACCGAGGTGCTTAGTCCCTACGCGGCCCTCAACCCGCGTGAGGAGTATTCCTTCCCGGTTTATTGGTCGCCCACCAGCGTCACGAACCCTGTGCGCAACGCCGTTTGGGCCGGCGCTATCTCCGAGCCGCTCACCGCAAAACTGGAAGGCGGCCAGGTTAGTCTGAAGGGTGTCTTTGGCGTCTTTGGTCCTGGCGGACTAGTCGCCGCCGTTTACAGCGTGATGGGAGAGGAATTGAATCAGGTGACGTTGCAATCCGTTGACCCCAGAGAGGTCGTTCGACTCGACAAGTCCATCCCGGCGCCCGCCGGCGCTTTCCGCGTGAGCGTCTTTGTGCAAGACGCGCAGGGAGAGAACTGTGGGTACCTCGGCAATGTGGTACTGAAGTAGGCAGATGGGCAGGTAGGCAGGTCGGCAGATGGGCAGATCGGCAGGTGGGCAGCTATTTAGTAGGAAGAATAGGTGGGTCGCCGAAAGTACGCCCACAACAGAAATCCGTCGAGACAGTCCCTTTGTTCTGCGACCTCCGAGACGGCTTGAAACCTTCGAGGGAAGTCCAACATTCGTCGACTGCCCACCTCCCCACCTGCCGATCTGCCCATGTGCCGACCTGCCCATCTGCCTGCCTGTTTTCTAGTACCGCCGTACTCTTGCCATCTCACCCCATTCAATAAACACTACTAACGAGGCGGCACCCGTGCCAAACGCTTGACTGCTATCGCCTGCGGAGGACCGCGGAGCTCAAAAGTGGGAGGTCCGCACTTCCAGGTTGGCAATCGGCGGTAGATTGGGGGGTCCACGTGCGGACTGCTATTGCCACACACCCGAAGGCCGTTTGTTTTCCACCGACGACAGTACATTCGCAAGGGAAAGAGTGGTCGAGAAGCTGTGCCGGTGAACGGACGAGCGCCGGAAGGAATAGCAGTTTGTCAAGCGGCGGTCGAGTTTTGGAGGGGAAAACTGCCAGGTAATGACGTTACTCTGGCAGGCCTCAACCCGCGGGTCCTTACGCGTCGAGTGGATGGTGGTGGCGGTGAGGTCAGTTCTTGCCGCCATCGCCATCCCGCGGGTCTCAGGAGCGTCGTCTACCCGGCTTGAGAAGCCACCTAGTACCCACGTACCGTTGTCATTTCAGCCCATTGGATCAATGCTGATAGCTAGAAGGCGGCCGGGGGAAACGCTTGACGGCCAACGGCTGCAGAGTTACGCGGATCTCGAAAGCCGGAGGTGCGCGCTTTCAGATTTGCAATGAGCGAAGACTCGCAGGTTCTCCGTGTGCGTGGATATCGACAAATCGCCAAATGCTCTCTGTTGCAGACGTAGCCTCGTGCAATGGCGGCGGAAACCGCGCTCCGGAGGCCAGGGCGTCGGCCCATCAGGCCTGGCGCGGAAAGTTAGCCTGCCATGGGAGGCGGGCTTTACGCTAGTCGAACTCGCGTTCACGCTGGCCATTATCTGCATTGTCGTGGTGGTGGTCTTTGAGGCGTACGCCAACGCTTACCCTGCCTTCCGGGCGACCTCTTCGGTGCAACTCTTGCAGTCCGAGTTGCGCCAGGCCCGCGAGGTATCGATCGACCAGCGGCGAAGCGTCCAGGTCACATTTAAAGGGACAGCGGAACTTGTTGCTGTAGTTCAGGGAATCAACGGAGGCTCTAACACCCAGATCTACGATTACTTTCTTCCGGAAGGGTTGAAGTACGTGCTGCTCTCCGGAGTTCCGGACACGCCCGACAGCTACGGAAACTCGTATGCCGTCAACTATAACTGCCCCAGCAACACTCTCCCCTGCACCATTACCTTCCAGAGCGACGGATCCGTGCTGGACGGCGGTGGCGCTTACAACAACGGTTCCATCTTCATTGGCATCACTGGTCAGGCCCAGACGGCGCGCGCGGTGACAATTCTCAGCGCCACTGGAAGAATCAAAGACTGGTCCTACAACGGAAGCGCGTGGCATTAGGGTGGAGTTTATGGACTCAGTGAACTCGATCCCGTCTGACGAGCGTGGCTTCACCCTGCTCGAAGTGTTGATTGCCTTGGCGGTGCTCGTGGTCGGCCTGATGTCACTTGCCTATGGAATTGGGATCGGGCTGGCCGTCACGCAGATGTCCACCATGGATACCATTGCGCGCGAAAAAGCCCGGGAAGCGATGGAGGACGTCTTCACGGCGCGCGATACTTCCACGATCAGTTTCACCCAGATTTGCAATATCCCTACGGGAAGCAATCCCAATAATTGTCTTTTTGTGAACGGCTACACGCCCATGTATACCGCAGATACCAGCGGGCTTGTGAACACCAACGCCGCAGCAACACAAGGGGTGCTTGAGACCTATGTGACGCCCGGGCCCGATGGGATCCTGGGTACCGCGGATGACGTTACTTACAATCTCACCGGTTTCCAGCGCTCCATTCAGGTGACTTCCGTCAGCTCGAGCGATGGTTATACCGTGCTGGCGCAAGTTACGGTCACGATCCTTTACAACCCCCTGCCTTGGCTGTCGCGGACCGTTACCATGGTCACGGTGATGTCTCCCTATGTCTGAACGAATTCACAGTCCGTCCGGGCCGCATTCTGCCGCAGGGTTCAGCCTCGTCGAGTTGCTGACCGCCATGGCGCTATCGCTGCTGATGTTTGCCATGACTTTTGTCCTGGTTCAGCAGCTCGATAACACCGCCGATGTGGTGGGCAGCATGAGCGACGTCAACGAGAATTTGCGCGCCGCCGTGAATATGGTGTCGCGTGATCTCTCCCAGGCCGGGGAGAATATCCCTTTGGGTGGCATTCCCCTCCCCTACGGTGGCACGGCGTCCGCGATCAAACGGCCCTACCCCTCGACGTCGACGTTTCCTACTCCTCTCTCCGGAAGCGCCCTATACATGCCCGTGCTGATTGCCGGCAACGGCCTGGGGCCGTCGCAAGGCAGCGGAAGCACTGCGATCTCGACGGACGTGGTCAGCATGATCGGGGTAAACCAAAGCTCGAGCTTCAACCAGACGGTCGTGACTACAGCGTCCCCAAACCAGCCCACCTTTTCCGCGACCTCGGCCACCATCACCGTCTCCACGACGGCGGCCGGCTCCGTCTCGCCCGGGCAGTTGGTCATGCTGAGGAATGCCAATTCCAGTTGCTTGCTGGCGGTCTCCTCGGTGAATACCACCACCGGCGTCATCACCTTTACGCATGGAGACACCACCAACGACCTCATGGGCGTCAACCAATTCCCGACCGTGTCGGGGACCACAGGCGCCATCACTTCGGGCCCGACCAGTGGAACAATCCTCCAGCTTGAAACAGCGACGCTGAACAGTGGTAAGACGACGTATGCCTGGCCTACGACTCTGACGGCCTATCCCATCTCGATGATGACCTACTATATGGATAGTTCCACTCCCGAGAGAAATCTTGACAAGCTGACTTCCATGGGCACGAATGCGTGTGCGGCGGTCTCCTGTACGAACGTGGTGGCCTTAGGCATCGACGTCATGCAAGTTTTTTACAGCCTTTCGCCCCCCGCGACGCTGAACGGCGTAACGTCAGACCCCACGGAGAATCCCTGGCCAACCACCACCGATACCACCAATACCCCCAACGATATTCGTAAGGTGGTCTTGAACATAGTGGGCGAAACCAATCACAAGAACTTCGCGAATAGTCAGTGGTACAGCAAAGAGATCAGGAATGCGGTGACGATTCAGAACTTGGACTTCTACAACAAGTACAATCTCAACTCCAACATGACGCAGAACTGAGGGATCCAGGAGAGGAAGCATGAAAAGCCATGGAGTTCGGGAATCGGGAGCCGCGCTTATTGTCGCCATGCTCTTGATGCTGGTGTTCACCATCATGCTGATCGGGTTTTACTTTGTCACCAGCGGCGAGCAGAGGGTCGCCTGGAGCAGCCGGGATAACGGGGTGACTTATTACTGGGCCGTCGCCGGGCTCGAACAGATGAGTAATCTGATTGCCGACTATTTTGCCCACACCGCATCTCCCACACCGGCCACAATCTCCACCTGGGTGACCACCTCTTCTAATTTCCAGACCTACCCTACCACCATCAGCACCTCCGGCCTTCCTCTAGTAACCGCCACCTACACGCTCTATTGTGCGGCGCCCCCCACTCCGGGCCCGTGCAGCGATACGACCATGGTGATGTCCCTCTGCTCTACGGTGGGCAGTACGCTGGGAACTTGCACCGGAACCATCGGAGGAAACGGCCCGCTTGCCGGCCTGGAGGGCCTCATCGCTCCCTTCCAACTCACCGTGGTCGCCGATGGCCCCAGCAACACGGAAGTCAAGCTGACCCGGACGGTGCAGGAAGTCGCCGTGCCCATCTTCGAGTTTGGCATCTTCTCCGACAGCGACCTCTCGTTTCACGCCGGCGCCGACTTCAATTTTGGCGGCCGCGTTCACACCAATGGCAACTTGTTTCTGGCGGAAGATGGCGGCGCCACGCTGAACCTCAACGACCACGTCACCGCCGCTAAGGCAATTATTCGGGAGCAGCTTGTCAATGGCTACACGATGGCGACTTACCCAAACGTTTGTTCCGCTTACACGAACTCCTACTGTAGTTACGTCAACGTGTTGACCACCGCGAACGGCTGCCCGGCGGGGACGGACGGGACTCAATCGGGAAATTGCCTGACCTTGACGCAAAACCAAGGCAGCGTCGAGAACGGGCCCGGAAGCACGGTGAACCCCAACTGGAAGACGCTTTCGGTGAGCACGTATAACGGCTTCATTCAGGATGGGACGACGGGAGCGAAGGTGCTCAACCTGGCTATAGCGCTCCCTGGCATCAACTCTAAGCCCATCTCCATGATTGAGCGCCCCGCCGTCGGCGAATCGACGACCAGCGCGCTCGGGATGGCGCGTTTCTACAATCTGGCCAGTCTGCGCATCTTGTTATCCGACACCCCATCCGACATCATGAACCTGCCAGGTATTGACACCACGGAACAACCCTACCCGCTTGCCGAAGCGGGAAGTTCGGGTACTTCTTACGCGATTCAGCGCAATAATACCATCCCTGCTACTTACTGCCCCAGCGGGGGCCCCTGCACTCTCCCGGTTCCCACGCCTTGCACTCCGCCCATGGCTGAGTCGGTCGGCTACACCATCGACAACAACTACATGACGACGATAGGAACAACGCTGCTGGGCGGCTACATCAAGATTGAAATGAACCTGCAATCCTCCCCAGGCACCTGGAAAGATGTGACCGAGGAAATTCTGGCGCAGGGCATCTCGCGCGATATGGCCGCGGGGGCGTTGGATACGATGCCCGCGCCGACGCTGGCCGCCAACACTTCGGGCGGGACGCTGCCTAAGGGAAACACTTATTACTACTTGGTCACCGCCGTGAACCCGACCGCCTGGGGTGAGAGCGCGGGCACGGAGGCCCACGTCACAACCAGTTCGGGTTATGGTAGCACCAACACCAACAGCATCAACGTCAGTTGGCAAGCCGTATCCGGCGCCAGCGGATACCACATCTACCGCGGCACGAGCGCCGGAGGAGAGGGCGGGTACATCAACATCGCCAATGGCATGACATCGGGCTATACGGATACAGGGTCAGTCGCGTTGACCTCAGGATCGCCTCCCGGGCCCTGCACAAATACTTCCATCATTCACCTGGAGGAAGCTGCGCCTGGCGTCAGCTTGTGCACGGCGGCCGTGGGCAACGCGCCTGTACCGGCATCATGCCCAGCCTGGTACGCAGGGGCCTTGGGTGCTGCCTCAACGTCTTCGAGTTTTGTGCCCATCAACTTGTACGATGCGAGAGAGGGAGAGGTGCGAGATTCTCAAGCCAGCACCAACACCACCTCGTCACTCAACGGAATCATGAACCTGCTGGAAGTTGACATGGGCAATCTTCAGCAATGGTTCGCCGGCATCATTGGAACCAGCGGCCAGTACGCCTTCAACGGCCCCGACGCCCTCAACAACTCCGGATATATCTTTTATACTTCGGACCGGAGAATGAACTGCATGGATGGGAAATACGAACTTGAGGGCACCTGCACATCCAATGCGGTTACGAATGGAGTGCCCACGGCCGGCGAATCCGCTCAATTTGGGAATGAGGACATCATCAACCCTGCCAGCACGGCAGGTACTCCCAACGGCCAGTTGGACACTGGGGAGGATGTGAACGGCAACGGGGTGTTGGATACCTATGGTGCGTATGCGCATCCCATCGCCGCCGGCTCGACCACCATCAGCCCCACCGGCACCACTCCCAGTGGGACCTGGTCATCCATCATAAGCTCCGTATCTGCTGACAATCCTGCTTTCGTGCGCCTCACGCCCACACAGGCGCAAGATAACAGCGTGGTCATCTTCCGGCGCGCCCTGCGCCTGGTGAATGGCACGCTGGGCAACCTGCCGCCCTTGTCTGCCGCCAACCCTGCGACCGGGTCGTCGTGCTCCGGCGGCACGGCGGGCGGATTCACCGTGGTCTCCGAGAACCCGATCTATGTCCAGGGGGATTACAACGCCACTAGCTTGCCCACAAGTGCGCCCGGCGGATTCAATGACGCGTTCCCTTTGTGTCACGTGCCCGCATCGGTGATGGGTGACGCTGTGACGCTGCTTTCGAATGCATGGCAGCCGGGCGCTCAGTCAGGATATACATCCGGGGACTACAACGACTTTGCCAATCCGGACAATCCCAACTGCCCCAGCCAACGTTGTGCAACCACCAGCTACTACCGCATGGCGGTGATGGCCGGAAAGACCATCCCCTTCCCGGCTTACAGCGGCACCACCGCCCTGCTGAGCTGGGGAGCTCTGGACACCGGAACGGACGGCGGAGTCCACAACTTTCTCCGTTACATCGAGGACTGGAGCAATAGCGGCGTGAGTGTGAATTATGATGGCTCTCTCGCCAGCTTTTATTTCTCGCAGCAGGCCACCGGAATCTATAAGTGCTGCAATAATGTGTACAACGCCCCTGGTGCCCGCAACTACACCTTTGACACCGATTTCCAGAATATTGAAAAACTGCCGCCTGGCGTGCCGCGCTTTACCGACGTCAACGCGCTCTCCTACTACCAATCCATCCTGCCTACCCAGTAGCCAGGTTTCAGGTGTCGGGTGCCAGGTGTCAGGTGCCCGGCACTTGGCACCCCACGTGTGAAATCCGAAACCAGCTTTTCCCCTCACACCTGAAACCCGGCGCCTGAAACCTATTTACTCCGCTGCAAATTCCCCGCATCATATCCAGTCGTCAACTGCCGTCCTTTTCGCTTTTGACTGTCGACTGTCAACTGTCGACTGTCAACTCTTCGGAGGCTCATTGTCGAATACAGGCTCAAGCGCGCATCCTTCACGAGCCGGCCTCGTGCTCGCCTTCGCCGCCGTTTACCTGATCTGGGGGTCTACCTTCCTGGCGATTCGCTACGCGGTGGAAACCATCCCTCCCTTCTTCATGGCGAGCTGCCGTTTTCTGACCGCCGGCGCCTTGCTGTACCTGTGGACGCGCGCGGGCGGCGCCGCCCGGCCTTCCCGCCGTGAGTGGGCAGGCACGGCCCTTATAGGGTTCCTGCTCCTCGTCAGCGGCAACGGAGGATTGTGCTGGTCGGAACAGCGCGTGCCTTCGGGCCTCGCGGCTTTGCTGCTGGCGGCGATCCCCATCTGGATGGTGCTGCTCGATAGCCTGCGCAGGGACGGGACAAAGCTGGGGGTAAGGGTGATCGGCGGCATGGTCATTGGGGTGGCAGGAATCGTCCTGCTGGTGGGGCCTGCCCACCTGTGGGGCAGTTCACGGGTGGACCTGGCCGGGGCGGGAGTGCTGATGCTCTCCTCTTTCTCGTGGGCGCTCGGCTCCGTTCTTTCACACAAGGTAAGCCTGCCTCGTTCTCCCTTCCAGGCGGCAGCCATGGAGATGTTGGCAGGCGGCGCTCTGCTGTTGGCGCTGGGTTTCCTGAGTGGCGAGAGCAGGCATCTCCATGTCGGCGCCGTCGCTCCTCGGTCTGTCCTCGGCCTTGTCTACCTGATTGCGGCCGGCTCGCTGCTGGGATTTACCGCTTATTTCTGGTTGTTGCGCACCGTAGCCACGGCGCGGGTTTCCACTTACGCTTTTGTGAACCCCGCCGTGGCGGTGTTTCTCGGCTGGGCCTTGGGAAGCGAGGCCGTGACCGGCCGTGAACTGCTGGCCAGCGCCACCATCATCGCCGGGGTGGCGCTGATCATTACGCACCGCATCAGCCCTGCCTCAATTTCCCCAGGCCCGGAAACCTTCGCGGAGCGGTCTCGAGGATAAACCACCCAGCAGGTCTAGGCATCCTTATTGGCTGTTGGTCTTGACTCCGAACTTTGGACTTTCGACTCTCGATTTTCGACTCCGCAAGATTCGGGTTGCCTGGCGCTTCTCCGTCAACGATGATGGGGACAGGAGGGAAAATGCAAACCCACGCAGACGATTATCGGCGTATCGAGAAAGCCATCGAGTTTCTAGCGGAGAACTATCACCAACAACCGAGGCTGGACGAAGTCGCACGCAGCGTCAACCTCAGCGAGTTTCACTTCCAACGGCTCTTTCGCCGTTGGGCGGGCATCAGCCCCAAGCGCTTAGTGCAGTTTCTGACCTTGGAGCATGCCAAGCAAGCGCTGGAGGAATCGCGCAGCGTGCTGGACGCCGCCTACGATGCCGGCTTGTCCAGTCCCAGCCGGCTGCACGACCTGTTTGTAACCACCGAAGCGATGACCCCGGGTGAGTTCAAGGCCAAAGGCGCAGGCCTCGAGATCACCTGCGGATATCACCCCAGCCCGTTCGGCGAATGCCTTCTCGCCGTCACGGAGCGCGGAATTTGCGGATTAGGCTTTGTGCGGGAAGGGGACCGGAAGCAAGCGCTCGAAGATTTCAAGCAAAGATGGCCGGCGGCGAAGTTCCAGGAGAATCCGGAAAAGACCCGTAGTTATATGGACGGGATCTTCAATGCCAAAAAAAGGAATGGCGCGCATCCCCTAAAACTGCTGCTGATGGGCACCAACTTCCAGATCAAGGTTTGGGAGGCCCTGCTGAGAATCCCCTCGGGCTCGGTGGTGTCTTACGAAGATCTGGCGCGCCGGGTGGGGAAGCCCTCAGCCGCGCGAGCGGTGGGAGGCGCCGTGGGGCAAAATCCCATCTCCTTTGTAATCCCTTGCCACCGGGCAATCCGCAAGATGGGGATCACAGGCGATTATCATTGGGGAGCGGTGCGCAAGAAGGCCATCCTGGCCTGGGAAGCCGCTCGCCAAAGCAGGGAAGCGGAGTGAAACATGGCTGCCCCGCCCTTGATGCTTGATGCCGGCACGCGCGCCGAACTTTGGCGCAAGCTGACGGACGCGATTGAAACCTACGCTGCGAAGCTGGAGAGCAGCCGGGTCACGCCGCCGCTCGATCCTGCGACGCTTCGTGCCTCGCTCTCCCGCTTCGATTTCTCCGCCCCGGTGGACGCTCTCGACGCCTTCGATTTTCTGGTCGAAGGTCTTTGGAAGTTTCAAACCCACACGCCGCATCCCCGCTATTACGGGCTGTTCAATCCCGCTCCGACCACGATGGGCATTGCCGGAGACGCGCTGGTGGCCGCATTTAATCCCCAGCTTGCCGCCTGGAGCCACAGTCCGCTGGCTATCGAGATCGAACAGCACCTGGTGCGCGCCTTCGGGGCGCGATTCGGCTACGACCCCGCGCGCACCGATGGCACTTTTGCTTCCGGCGGCATGGAGGCCAACCACACGGCGGTCCTTACCGCTTTGGTACAGAAGTTTCCGGAATTCTCTAGCCGCGGCCTCCGGGCGCTGGCCGCTCAACCCGTTCTCTACGCTTCCACGGAGGCACATCATTCCCTGCTGAAGGCGGCGCGGATGTGCGGGCTGGGGACGGACGCCGTGCATGAGATCCCGGCCGACGGCGACCTTCGCATGGATGCGGAAGCGCTTGCCTCGCGAATCGCCCGGGACCGCGCCCAAGGCTTCGCGCCCTTCCTGGTAACAGCCACGGCGGGCACCACCAGCGCGGGGGCAATCGACCCATTGGCCGCCATCGCCGAGTTGGCCGAGCGGGAAGAGCTCTGGCTGCATGTGGACGCGGCGTGGGGTGGGGCGGCGGCGCTGGTCCCGGAACTGCGTCCTCTGCTCGAGGGCATCGAGCGCGCCGACTCGCTTACCTTCGACGCGCACAAGTGGCTCTCGGTGCCGATGGGGGCAGGAGTTTACATAACACGTCATGTAGATATACTTAAGACTACATTCAGTATTGCCCAAACCTATATGCCACGCGAGGCAGCGGGACTGGATGTGATCGATCCCTACACGCATTCGATGCAGTGGTCGCGCCGGGCCATCGGCCTGAAGGTGTTTCTCTCCCTGGCGGTGGCGGGTTGGGAAGGCTACGCCGCGGCCATCCGCCACATGGTGGCAATGGGCGCGCTCCTGCTCGAGCAGCTTGAGGCCTCCGGCTGGCAGGTGGTCAACAAAACGCCTTTGCCGGTGTGCTGCTTCGTTGACGCGCGGCACGCCGCCGGACGCTCCGAGGACTACCTGCACAAAATCGCCATGCAAGTCGTCGCCTCCGGAAAAGCCTGGATCTCAACCACGCGTTTGGCTGGCTCGGTGCCCGTGCTGCGCGCCTGCATCACCAACTACCGGACTGAAGCCAACGATATAGCGGCCTTGATTGCCGCCCTCGAAGAAGCACGAAGCCAAATCAGATAAGCTTGTCATTCTGAGCGAAGCGGAGAATCGCCGCAGTTCGTTGTGCCTCACCGAGCCCAAAAAACAACTGGAGAGATTCTGCGCTTCGCTCAGAATGACAGTTCGCTCCGAGAGACAGCACGCACGCTTACCGAAAACCTCTTGCTCAGTCGCGTGGAATCTGCGAATATTTGCAGTTCAGCACAGCGTCAAAGTGTTGGCCTGAGGGTCAGCGCTGCGGCAGGGCAACAAACAAACCGCCCCGGAGGCAAGTATGCCACTTGATCCAAAGCACTGTAGTCGTATCATCACCGACGGTCGAGACCGCGCAGGCGCGCGAGCTATGTTCAAGGCTATCGGATTTACGGACGCCGACCTGGCCAAGCCGATTGTTGGAATTGCGAACACCTGGATCGAGACGATGCCTTGCAATTTCCACCTGCGAGAGTTGGCGGCAAAAGTGAAAGAGGGAGTGCGCGCGGCGGGTGGAACGCCCATGGAGTTCAACACCATCGCCATTTCGGATGGGGTGACCATGGGCACGGAAGGCATGAAGGCCTCACTGGTGAGCCGTGAAGTCATCGCCGACTCGATCGAACTGCTGGGGCGCGGCCACATGTTTGACGCCATGGTGGCTCTGGTGGGATGCGACAAGACGATTCCCGGAGGCGCCATGGCCTTGATCCGCCTCAACGTGCCAAGTGTTCTTCTGTACGGCGGAGCGATTGCCCCGGGACGGTTTCAGGGGCACGACGTTACCATCGGAGACGTCTATGAAGCCGTCGGCGCGCACGCCGCCGGGAAAATGACCGACGCGGAACTCAGGGATCTCGAGGACCATGCTTGTCCGGGGGCCGGCGCTTGCGGAGGCCAATTCACGGCCAACACCATGTCCACGGTGATGGAATTCATCGGTCTCTCGCCCATGGGTGCGAACAGCGTACCCGCTCTTGACCCGCGGAAGAATGAAGTTGCCTACCGTGCCGGCCAACTGGTGATGGATCAGCTTCGTCGCGGCGTGCGCCCGCTCGATGTCCTGACGCGGAAGGCGTTCGAGAACGCCATTGCCAGCGTGGCGGCGACGGGCGGTTCAACGAACGCCGTGCTCCACCTGCTGGCCATGGCGCGCGAGGCTCAAGTCCCGCTCAAGATCGAAGACTTTGACGCCATCAGTTCGCGCACACCGATCATTGCCGATCTGAAACCCGCTGGGCGCTACGTCGCCGTGGACGTGCATCGTGCCGGCGGAATTCCCTTGATTGCCAAAAAGCTCTTGGATGCCGGACTCATCGACGGGTCGCAGATGACCCCCAGCGGGCGAACCATCGCAGAGGAAGTCCGGTCTGTTACTGAGACGCCGGGACAGGACGTGGTGAGGTCTGTCTCCGATCCGATAAAGAAGACCGGCGGGCTCGTTATCCTGAAAGGGAACCTCGCGCCGGAAGGCTGCGTGATCAAGGTGGCGGGCTACGAGAAGATCTACCATCGCGGACCTGCTCGCGTTTTCGACTGCGAAGAAGACGCCATGCGCGCTGTGATCGGAAAGAGCATCCACGCGGGCGACGTCGTGGTTATCCGCTACGAAGGCCCGCGTGGCGGACCAGGCATGCGCGAGATGCTGGGCGTGACGGGGGCGATTGTGGGTGAGGGGCTGGGCGAGGCTGTAGGCCTGCTTACCGACGGACGTTTCAGCGGCGCCACTCATGGACTGATGGCTGGGCACGTGGCTCCAGAGGCTGCGCGCGGTGGTCCCATCGCTGCCGTCGCCAATGGCGACATAGTCGTGTTCGATATCGAAAAGCGCCGCTTGGATGTCGAGCTTTCCGATGCGGAGATCCAGCAGAGACTGGCCAACTGGCATGAGCCGGAGCCGCGATACAAGTCCGGCGTATTTGCCAAGTACGCCGCGCTGGTTTCCTCCGCGTCCGAAGGAGCCATTACGGGGGCACGCTGATTGCCGATGGTTGATTGTCGTTTGCCGATTGAAAGTGGTCGCGCGATACCGGCGTAAGGAGAATCCGAAAATGGATTCCCGCGTTCGCGGGAATGACAAACAAAAGGGATTCCAGCTTTTGCAACGATGACGGGCGAGAACGATCAATCACCCATCACAAATCACAAATCACAAATCGCAAATCGTCAATCGCCATTCGGCAATAACGGCAGGGGCACGCCTTTCTGGGATGTCCAAGCTTTCAGGTAATCCGTGAACACATATTCGATTCCGACGGTTTTAAGCGCCGTGGGCAGGATCTCGTTCAACATCCGATACTCTTTCCCCGCGCGCTCGCAATTCTCGTTGACGAACTCCTGAAGCAGTTTTACCGCGCCCGCTTCATTGCCGGCCTTAATCTGCCTTAGAGCCTCGGCTTCCACGGCCGCCTGGCGGTCCATTTCCCACCGTTCGGTCTGGTCGAACACGCCCCGGACGGTCGGCGCCAAGGCGCTGTAATTCAGGTCGCAAAGCAGCTTGACGCGATTGGCCCACCACCACGGCGCATCGCCTGCATACGTGCTGCTGCCTGCCGCGTAGGAATCCGGAAGCCTCGGGCCGTGCATGTAGAAGGGCTTGAACACGTTGCAGCAGGGATTGGAGAAGCTCGCCCAGTAAACTTGGCGCAGGAGCGGCGGCATCTCGGCCCGCAGGTGCGCCACGACCGACGCCGCCGTATGGTAGGGCGAGTGTGCGTTATCGTGCATGCAGGGTGTGGGCCAGAAGGTTTCCGCGGCTCCCCAGCGCGGCTCCGCGACGGTCCCCTCCAGATGGCTGCGGCTGATCTGCATCATGCTGGCGGGGGTGACGTGCGCAAAGTCCCTGCGCAGGCAAGCCAAGGTCATATTGCGGCGGATCTGCATATTACCGGCGTTGCTCGAGTCCTTCCGCCAGTAGTCGCCGTAGTCGCGGGCGAAGTTGAAGTCCGTCGCGGATTTCGTCCAGCCCATTTCTATGGCGTGCTGTACTAGCTTCGGATGCGCTTCATCCCAGTCCCTCTCGATGGAATAAACATTGGAAATGGAATAGACCCCGTGCTGGATTGACTTGGCCGCCCAGTATCTGCCCGCGGTCTCAAGCACCCAGGCCTGTTCCGGGTCGGCGATGATGAAGCTGTTATGATAATTGGCTTTCCCCCACTCGCCGGGGCGTTCGCAGTCGCCGCTCTGGCCATACTTCTCGAGCAGGTCAATCATCACGTGCATGGCTTCGTAGGCCGTTTTGCCCCGCTCCAAGCCAAGCCGGACAAGATCCATGCCCAATAGCCCGTCGCCCCACTGCATCGGTTCTTTGGACCAGACGGCTTCGTTCCCGATCGCCACGCCGTACTCGTTCATGCCGTGCTCGTAGCCAAACGCCCACCATATCTTCGATCCGATGTGTTCGTAAGTTTCGGCGACTTGTGGGATTTCGATGTACGTACACTTCACTCTTTCGCTCGAGTCGTGCTGCTGGTGGGGAACCTGCACCAGGGGCTGGGCCTCCATGGGCGGGCGGTCGCTATTCTTGCAGAGAATCACCGAGTGGTCTCCGGTGGCGTCCCGCACTGCCACCCACGTATCGCAGGGGCGGACACTGGTTACGAAGCCGGTCAAGCAACTGAACGCCACGACCCCCAGAATGACTGTAAAGCGGTTTGAGTTCATACCCGATCTCCTGAAACGGTCCAACACAATCTCCGCAGGGACGGCTTGCCGACCACCGTTTCACTCTGCGAGAGTGGGAACAGACTATTAGGGCCGAAACGGTGTGTCAAGGTAGAATGCTGGATGGGGCACGAATCTCTGTTCTGCTCGAGTCTCAGGTCGCCGGGAATGAGAAGAATTCAACAGACTAATCTTCTGGCCATCACCCTTCTATGCGTTGCCTCGAGCTGTGGAACGACAATGCCGGCCCATGGGGCTGCAAAGCCGGAGCGAATGGAAAACCAGCAGATGGCCGTTCGGGGGATGAACAAACTCATGGACGGAGACTTCGACGCTGCCGCGGAAGCTTTCCGCCAAATCCAGAAGTCCGACCCCGACTCGCCTCTGGGCTACCTTTTCGAAGCCGACGAGAACTGGTGGAAGATCTACCTGACCGAGGGTGACCTGGTTGATCCGGACGTTTTCGAAGCCCGCACGGAAGCCGTCACTCCTTACGACAGTGACTTTGCGCGGTCAATTGACCTTGCCATCACCAAAGCCGAGGCGCGCATCAAGGCGCATCAGGATGAGGCGCTCAACTACTTCTACGAAGGCCTGGCCTACGGTCTGCGCTCCCAGTTAGAAGCCCTGCGCGACCATGCCCTGGCCACCGCGCGGGCGGGCAAGCGGCTGCGCAGTCTTTCTCTTGCCGCGCTGAAACTCGATCCCAACCTCAACGACGCCTGGTTTGGAGTCGGACTTTACAACTACTTCGTGGATACTCTTCCCACCTACGTGAAGATGCTGCGCTTCTTGATTCTGCTGCCGGGCGGCGACCGGGTCGAGGGTCTCCGCCAGATGCGCGTGGCTATGGATAAGGGGCAACTCGTGCCCACGGAGGCGAAATTCCACCTCGCCAAGAACTACTGCCGCACCTTCGATCGGCAGTACGCCACTTCTCTCGAGCTATTCCGTCAGATGCAGCAACAATATCCGCACAATCCGCTCTGGGATTTGCTGACCGGAAGCACTGAGTTGCGCCTGGGTAATGTCAAGGACGGCGAAGCGCTCTACCGGCAGGTCATCAACGAAACCGCCCATCCACAATCGGACTTGTGGAAGCCCCTCCACCAGCAGGCTGAGAAGGCTTTGGCGCGGAGATCAGGACAATAGGTTTGGATACCTCCCGAACGGGACGGTGTCATCCTGAGCGAAGCGACTGATCTCTGCGGTTGTTCTGGATCCATCGAACCTCATGAACTGCGGAGATCCTTCGCTTCGCTCTGCAGAAAGATGACGCGTAAGTCCTTTGTAATCAATGAGAATATTTCGACGAGCACGCTTCATCTTTCTGATCAGCAAGGGCAGCCCCCACGGCTGTCAATGCTCAGGATGACACCGACACAGGGCGTGAAAGATCGAGGTCGATTGCTGCTCTATTGGTTCAACTGCTGGGTCTGCTCGTGGGCGTGGTAGGAGCTGCGGACCAGGGGGCCGGACTCCACGTGGCGGATGCCCAGGCGGCGGCCTTCCTGCTTGAGAGCGGAAAACTCTTGCGGAGAATAGAAGCGCGCCACCGGCAACTGTTCGCCGGAAGGTCGCAGATACTGGCCAATCGTGACGATGTCTACTCCGACGCCACTCAAATCCCTCAGCACCGCCACCATTTCTTCAAACGTCTCACCCAGTCCCACCATGAGGCCTGACTTGGTGGGGATGGAAGGCGCGATTTCGCGCGAGCGGCGGAGGAGTCGCAAGGAGCGCTCGTACCGCGACCCTCGCCGTGCGACCGGATAAAAGCGCGGGACAGTTTCGAGGTTGTGGTTCAGCACGTCGGGCCGGGCGCGCAAGACAATCTCCAGCGCGTCATCAGACCCTCGGAAGTCAGGAATTAAAACTTCCACTTGGCAGTCGACCAACCGCTGGCGCAGGGCTTCAATCGTGCCGGCAAAGATCGTGGCTCCCCCATCTTTCAAATCGTCCCGGTCGACGGAAGTCACCACGACATATTTCAATCCCATCTGCGAGGCAGCTTGGGCCACTCGTTCAGGTTCTTCCCAGTCCAACTCGCCCTGCGGCAGGCCCTTGGGCACGGCGCAGAAGCCGCAGCGGCGAGTGCACAGATCGCCCAGGATCATGAAGGTGGCGGTGCGATGTGCCCAACACTCCCCGACGTTCGGGCAGCGGGCGCTTTCGCACACTGTGTGCAATCCCAGCTCGCGCATCAATTGCTTCAGCTCAAAGTAGTTCTCCCCTGTCGGAACGCGCACCTTCAACCATTCCGGCTTGCGCGCCTGAGCGTGAGCTGGGGCAATGTGAACTAACTCACTCATGCTTTTATTCCCGGCTATTTCCCACTCGCATTAGCTGCCTGAAAGTGGGCGGCCGACGCCACTCTTGCCGATGACGAGTCCAGCGACGCGGGAGCCTTCGCCTGAGTGTGATTCCCAGTCGCTCTCAAGTTCCCGCCACCGAAGTGGTGCCACCTGCCGTCCCCTGCATACGCCACGCGCGTCAATGGTCGAGCGCTCGATCGAGGAGAACCGGCCTTCGCATCCGCCGCTACCACCTCGGCATTCCTGCCGAACCGGTGCCATCTGCCGTCGGCGACGAAAGCGTTGTGCGCCGGAGGAGGATCGTCGTTTGCAGCGTACGGAGACGACGCGGGTGGATCGGCAGGATCACCTACGTACGGGCTATAGGCATACGGATCGTAGCCGGACGCGCCGTAGCCATTGGGATAGCAGGGATAAGGCGCGTAAGGATCGTCACATCCGTAGTCTGGATAATAGGGATAATCGTAGTCGCCAAAGTACGGTCCGGGCCAATAGGACCAGGGATAGAATCCAAATCCGAAGTAGGGCCAACCGAATCCACCCCAACCCCAGCCTCTACCCCAACCTCGACCCCAGCCCCTGCCATTCCAGCCGTTGCCTCTGCCGTAGCCGCCGAAGCCTCCCCTAAAACCGCCATACCCTCCGCTGAAGCCCCGGCCGCCATAGCCGTGAAAGCCACCGGCACCACGGAAGCCGCCACCGTGAAACCCGCCGCCACCATGGAACCCGCCGCCACCATGGAAGCCCCCACCACCACCGTGAAAGCCGCCTCCGCCCCCACCGTGGCCGCCAAAGCCACGTCCTTGTGCACAGGGGCACACGGCCAAAGCCAAAGACAGCAACAAAACTACATGGAGTTTGCCCATAAGCACCCCCGTCTAAAGCCTAGCACGCGTGAGGCGAATGTGCAAACGCGCCACAGCACTTAGCCGTACTCCGTCTGGGAGTGTTGGCAGGGCCGCCAGGTCAGATCGGGACACGGTCAGCCGCGCCCCGCTCAAACTGAAAAATCACACCGAAGGGACCGTCATCTGCGGAAGCCGTCATGGGGGAGGCAGCGGTCTTCAGGCTGGGTCCGCACCTGTGCCCGCAGGCCCACACCAGCCCTGACTTGAGTTTTTGGCGGGAGAGGCGCTCGGCATTCCTCCGTGCATCTTGAGTCGAAGTAGAAGGCGTCAGATCGAGGATTAGCCGGCAAGACTTAAAGTGCGCAGAATGGAACCGGGACGAGCTAATTGGTTTTAACATCCCAAGTGCGCCACATCCAAGTAGTAAGTCCGAGAGACGCCGCGTGCCAGGAGGACGAACTCCCAGCCGCGGATGTCGACTTCACACTCCAGAAACCCTCACTATCTACGTTCGGGACTTCCTTGAGTTTCACCATAATCAGATCAAAGTGTTCGGATTGAAGCCGGGACAAACCCTCCGGGAGAGAGGCATAGGCGAGAACTTCGTGCCCTTCCCGGCGAAGACTCGCAGTGCGAGCCGCGAGATCTGTTACATCATCGTCGATGATCAGGATTTTCCCTCTGCTGACATTCTCGTGCTCCTGCTCCGTGGTGTAGTACAGTTCTCCCGCCTGCATGGCTCACCTTTCGATTCCCGCTGAATCGCAGCCTCGCATCGGGCGACGAACCCAGTGCGTCACTTTTGCGAGGCGCCGGCTGTCGTTGCCAAGGACCGCCCTGGTCTGGTTGAAACATAGCCTCCGGCTTTCCTTCTGCGCGGGGCCTTGATGAATTCAGAATCGTCGTCTGGCTCTTTTGTAGCAACGAGGGCAGCAAGCATCATAACGATGATGACCACTAAGCTATAAATACCCACCTGAGAATCCCCTTTCCAGCGATTTGAGCCCAGATTGTCATTTAGATGCGCAATCCGGGCACGAGGTTTATTACATCCTCCGGCAGCGGTTTTCACTTCGTTTACAAACGGCTCGATGCGCTCCGTTTGCTCTCCGTACCACTCCGCCGTATATATTCTCGCGCCGCGCCTAGAGAATGTGCAATCCAATGGAACCCCTGAGTTGACGTCAACGAACGCGTAAGGGTTCTTAGGGGTTTTGCCCTAGTTGTTTACTAACTAATTGATAGCACTGCGCTACATTGGCCGCCCGAGCTTTCCGCTATCATTGTGGTTCAAGTGGGCCTATACTTGCTCCGACCAAATTAGTCACCCGCAAGCGGGTCTTTTGACCGCTTTCGGGCAAAACGTCTTAGTCCGGCGTTGAGACGGCGACAATACCTCCTGCAAGTTTGCGATGCCCGCCCGCACGGGCGAGTTCCCCCGTCGACTGATGGACGACCTGGTTGCGTGGAGATGCCTCCGCGTCTCACGAGGAGCTACGATGCCCGACCAAATCCAACAGGACATCTCCCCGAATCCGCCCTTGCGCGCCTTGATCCTCGAAGATGATCCCTGGGATGCTGAACTGGTGCTCGTGACGCTGCGCCGTGCCACTCCTGGCTTACAGGCTGAAGTCCTGAACTCTTCTGCGCTCTTTAAGCAGCGCCTCGAGGAATGTGAATTCGACATCATTGTTGCCGATTACAACCTGGGTGACTGGACCGCCCTGGACGCATTGGAGATTCTGCGGCAATCCGGAAAATCGATACCCCTGGTGGTGGTCACCGGAGCTTTGGGCGACGAGGCGGCCGTCGAGTGCGTTCGGCGAGGCGCCGCCGACTACGTTCTCAAGGATCGGTTGGAGCGGGTGCCCATTGCCGTCGATCGCGCCGTGCGCCGCAAGGTTTATCTTGACGAAGTTGCTCGACGGCAGGAGCAGATCCGCCGCGCCAAAGAGGAGTGGGAGCTAACCTTCAACACCGTCCCCGACCCGGTGCTTCTCCTCGATGACGAATATCGAATTCGCTACGCCAACCGCGCCACGGCAACGCTTGCGGGGGTGGAACTGGAAGAGCTGAACGGTAAAATCTGTTATGAGGCGCTGCATGGTTTAACCCATCCTCATCCGGATTGTCCTCGTGCTCGCATGGTGGAGACGGGCCAGGAGCAGCGGGTGGACCTGTTGGATACAAAGCTGGGCAGAGTTTTTGAAGCCGCCACCACGCCACTCTTCGAGACTTCCGGAAAAATGCGCGGCTCCATCGAAGTCTTACATGACATAAGCGGCCGGAAACAAGCGGAAGATTCTCTTCGCCAACTCTCCTCTCAATTGCTTGTTGCACTGGATGAGGAGCGGCGGCGGATCGCCCAGGATCTTCACGACAGCACGGCCCAGAACCTGGCTGCTCTTTCCATGAACCTGGCCCGCTTGGAGCTTCAGGTCGATTGCCTTGATCCTGCAAGCCGGATCATCGTATCGGAAAGTATTGAGCTTGCTAATCGCTGCATGCAGGAGATTCGGGATTTCTCCTACCTCTTACACCCTCCCACGCTGGAAGATTATGGCCTGGCCCCTGCACTCAAAGGTTATGTGGAAGGTTTTGCCCGCCGTACCGGAATCCAAGTGAATGTCGATTTGCCCCAGAATTTACGCCGCTTGCCTCGGGAAGCGGAAACGGCGCTCTTCCGCATCGCGCAGGAATGCCTTTCCAACATTCAACGGCACTCAGGAAGCCCGGTGGCGAAGATCCGGATCAGGCGTCAACCGGATTCACTGATCTTGGAAGTTGAAGATGAAGGCCGCGGGTTTCAGCCTGCCCCCCTAAGGACGGAAGCATGGGATCACGCGTTGGTCTGGGCCTCAAGGGAATGAAGGAGCGGGTTCGACTCCTGGGAGGATGCCTCGAGATAGTCTCCAGCAGCCACGGCACCACTATCAGGGCCAGCTTGCCGATTCCGGGGGCGGTCCGATGAAGACCGTGCGCATACTGGTGGCTGACGACCACGAGGTCGTCCGTCAAGGCCTGCGAAGACTGCTGGAGGCGCGGCCGGGGTGGGAGATCTGCGGAGAAGCCGGAACCGGCAGAGAGGCCGTGGAGAAAGCCAGCGAACTCAAACCCGACGTCGTGGTGCTCGACTACAGCATGCCGGGGTTGAACGGAGCTGAGGCCACGCGCCAGATCGTCGCACGAGTTCCTCGCGCCGAGGTTTTGATCCTCACTATGCACGGCTCAGAGGACTTGATTCGGGGGGCGCTGGAGGCCGGCGCTCGCGCCTACGTCCTGAAATCTGACGCCAGCCGGGACTTGATCTCGGCTGTCCAGGCCTTGATCGAGCACAAGGCTTTCCTCTCCTCAGGCGCCTCCGGCCCGGTGGTGGACAGTTATCTACGAGGCGCCCAGCCATCCGCCTCGCAGCAGGTGCTGACCCCACGCGAGCGCGAGATCCTCCAGTTAGTCGCCGAGGGTCGGAGTAACAAGGAAATCGCGACGACTTTGATGATCAGTACGAAGACTGTGGAAACCCACCGCGCCAACCTGATGCACAAGCTCGGCCTGACTTCGGTCGGCGCGCTGGTGCGTTACGCCGTCCGTAATCAAATCATCGAGCCTTAATCATCCGCGCGTCACGACCTATCGGTTCTCGAAGAACATCTTGCATCTTCCGGCTTTTTACACAAGCAGCTTGACATCACCCAAATCCGACGCAAATCCGACTGACAATTGAGTTCAGCGGTGGTCAGGTGTATATTATCGGCCGGGCAGAAAGCTGATAATAGAAATTCCAGTCTGTTGGTCAGGTCCATATCGAAAATCGAAATTCCGGCTAATAGGCTCACGCCCAGCAGGGGTGTCCCATGCCAGATAATGGCAAACATCTGAACGACCCGGATGTCGCTGCGACTCTGTCGACTGCTCCCACCAGGGCAGCCGCGACCTTGGTCATTGGTCCTTACACGCTGCGCGAGCGCATCGGCGAGGGCGGCATGGGCGAGGTTTGGCTGGCCGAGCAGAAAGAGCCGGTGCGCCGGCGTGTGGCCCTCAAGCTGATCAAAGCCGGCATGGACACCGCGGAAGTGGTGGCGCGCTTCCAGTCCGAGCGCCAGGCGCTGGCCCTGATGGACCATCCCTGCATTGCCAAGGTCTTCGACGGCGGCTCGACCGCGGATGGGCGCCCGTATTTCGTGATGGAGTACGTGGCCGGCATGCCCATCACCACCTACTGCGACAAGCACAAGCTGAACACGCAACAAAGGCTCGAACTCTTTATTCGGGTTTGCGAAGGCGTGCAGCACGCGCATCAGAAGGCGATCATCCATCGTGATCTAAAGCCCTCGAACATTCTGGTGAGCGAAGTGGATGGCAAGCCGCTGCCGCGCATCATCGATTTTGGGGTGGCCAAAGCGACGGCGCAGCGGCTGACCGAGCACAGCATGTACACGCAGGTGGGTGCGGTGGTGGGTACGCTCGAATACATGAGCCCGGAGCAGGCGGACTCGCGCGGGCAGGATGTGGACACGCGCACGGATGTGTACTCGCTGGGGGTGGTGCTCTATGAATTATTGGTCGGAGCGCTGCCGCTGGAAATGCGCAAGCTGGCCTATGACCAGGCGCTGCGCCTGCTGCGGGAACAGGACGCGCCCCGGCCGAGCACGAAGCTGCGCACGCTGGGGGAGCAGTCAACGCTGGCGGCACAGAACCGCAATACCGATCTGCCCGTGCTGGAGCGGCAACTGCGGGGGGATGCGGATGCCATTACGCTGAAGGCGGTGGAGAAGGATCGGGCGCGACGCTACGCGACTCCTCTGGAGTTGGCGGCGGATATTGAACGCTATCTGCGCCACGAGCCGGTGCAGGCACACGCCGCCGGCACGATGTACCGGGCGGGCAAATACATCCGGCGGCACCGGCTGGGCGTGGCGATGGCGGCTGCGGGCTTGCTGCTGCTGATGGGTTTTGCGGTGATTCAGGCGGTGGAGTTGCGGCGCATCCGGCGGGAGCGGGACCGGGCGGACCGCATCACCACCTTCATGAAGGAGATGTTCCAGGTATCGGACCCCAGCGAAGCGCGAGGGAACAGCATCACAGCGCGCGAGGTCCTGGACAAAGCCTCGCAACAGATCGATAAGGGACTGGCGCAGGATTCGCAGGCCCGAGCGCAACTGATGGGGGTCATGGCAGACGTATATGAAGGCCTGGGTTTGTATTCTCGCGCCCAGCCGCTCTACCAAGGAGCCGTGGAGCTCCAGCGCCGGGTGCTCGGACCGCGGAACCCGGCTACCCTCGCTTCCATGAGCGCCATGGCGAATTGTATGGCGCGAGCGGGCCATTATGCCGATGCGGAGAAACTGGCGCGCGAGACGTTGGCGATGCAGAATCACGTCCTCAGGCCCGAAAATCGGGACACCCCGCAGTCCCTGACGACCCTGGCGTATGCTCTGTCACAGGAAGGCCATTACAATGAGGCGGAACAGATGTACCGCAAGGCCATCGATCTCGACCGGCGGGTCCTTGGACCGGAGCACCGGAGCACCGTCCACGCGATGGAAGGTTTAGCTTGGACTCTCAACCACGAAGGCCGCAATAGCGAAGCGGAGAGCCTGGGCCGCGAAGCGTTTGAAATTGCGCGGCGGACTTTAGGCCCGGACCATCCGGAAACGTTGACCTTAATGTCGAGCTTGGGGCCCATCCTTGTGGATGAACACAATTACGCCGAGGCGGAGAGGTTGTACAACGAGGTGCTGGCGATCGAGCGCCGGGTCCTGGGGCCGGAGCACCCGGAAACCCTTCGCTCGATGACCAACCTGGGGTATTGCCTGTACAAGGAAGGCCGATACGCCGAAGCGGAGAAGCATGAACGCGAGACGCTGGCTATCGAGCAGCGGGTTCTCGGCCCGGAGCATTCGCTCACGCTGCGTTCCATGTTCTTCCTCGGGCTTGCTTTGATGGATGAAGGCCGCCTGGCAGAAGCGGAGCAGGAATTCCGAAAGACGTATGAGATTGACCGCCGGACCCTCGGCCCGGAGCATTCCCTTGCACTGACTACCCTCGAACTCGAGGCCGGTGCCATGAGCCGTGAGGGCAGGTACGAGGAGGCAAAAAAACTATTCCGCGAAGCTATCCAGGGGGCCCTCAAGTCAAATCAGCCGTTCCGAATTGGCCAAGCTTGGTACAACTTTGCCTTCAGCGCAGCGTTGACCGGCCATCGTGACGAAGCGTTCGAGTATTTGGGCCACGCCGTCGATTACGGTTTTCCAGCGGCGGAGATTGCAGGCGATCCTGACTTGAAACCCTTGCATAGCGACCCGCGCTTCGCCGCCCTCCTCGCTCGCGCGAAAGAAAAAGCTGCCACCGCGCCAAAGTAACTCGGGTGCCGCCCTCCGATGTCGCTTCGCTCGGAATGACAGCGTTTTCACACGGGCCGAGCGCCGCGCCGGCGGCTCACTCCGGTTGGTATTTGAAGGCGTTAGTGGGCGGAGCCTGATTGACTACCAGCCAATAAAGCCCTAACTGTTTGATGATTTCCCGAAACTGCGCAAAATCCACTGGCTTCTGAATGTAGCTGTTGACTCCAAGTTGGTAGCCATTGATCATGTCCCGCTCTTCCCGGGAAGAAGTCATAATCACAACCGGAATAGCTTTGGTCCGCGCGTCGTTCTTAAGCTGGCGGAGCACTTCCAGCCCATCCAGCTTGGGCAGCTTCAGGTCCAGCAGGACGAGGCGAGGAGGATTCTCAAACCCGCGATTGTTGTGCTGGCCCCGGCAAAACAGGTAGTCGAGCGCTTCTTCACCGTCGTGCGCGACGTAGATCCGATTGGCCAGGTTGTTCGTGCGAAGCGCGTGGACGGCCAGTTCCTCGTCGGCCGCATTGTCTTCCACCAGCAGTATTTCGATTTCGATTGAATTCACTCAACACCTCGAGGCAAAAAGTCATTCTACTCTAATCTGAATCGGCGAGGAACTCTTGTATTTCAGTGAGCACTTTTCTAAACATCGCCTCCGTGAGACGGCCGGTTTGCGTATTCTGCTGGCTGGGATGGTAGGAGCAGAAAAGACGAGGCAGGCCGTCCGGCAAGCTGAAACTGGCGCCGTGCGAGAACTTGAATTTCGAGCGGGGAGGGAAAGCCGCGTGCCCCAAGGCCGCCACGCGCAGGTAGGCATCAAACGCAATTCTGCCCAGTACCAGCACGGCACGAACTCGCTTGAGCAGGCGTAATTCCGCCTCCAGGTGGGGCTGGCAGTTCCGAGCCTCGGAAGGCAGCGGCTGATTCTTGGGAGGCGCGCAGCGCAAGGAGGCCGTAATGTAGCAGTTCCGAAGTTCGAGACCGTCGTCCCGGGCGACGGACGTGCCCTGGTTCGCAAAGCCGGCCTCACAAAGCCTCTGGTATAGGAAATCCCCGGAGCGGTCGCCCGTGAACATCCTGCCCGTACGGTTGGCGCCGTGCGCAGCCGGGGCAAGTCCGAGGATCAGCAATTCGGCGTTCGGATCACCCCAGCTCGGAACTGGCTTCCCCCAGTATTCCCATTGCCGGTACATGCGGCGCTTTGCTTGGGCGACTTCGCGGCAATGGCGCACCAGCCGGGGACATCTCGTGCAGGTGATGACCTGCTGTTGAAGCAGTTCGAGTTGGCGCGCATTGTCCATTAGTGAAGGGGAGATTCTCTCTTTGCGAATCCCTTTGCGAATTATCTCATCTAATCTCTTCTGGCAGGAACCCAGGCCAGCTTGCCAAGTTGAGCAACGTCGTTCTCGTGAATGCGGGATCCGGCGCCTAGATTAGCATGGAACCCCCCTTTGGCAGCAATGACCGCCGCGGGATGGCATGGCTAGGCGGGCAGCCTGCTGAGTAAAGTGAGGAGAGGAAAATGAAAGACATCTTGTATGTTCAGCAGGACAACTGGTGCGAGGTGGAGTCAAGCTCCAAGCCCGTCTTGGTGGATTTCTGGGCGGAATGGTGCCCGCCCTGCCGCATGCTGGCCCCTACCTTCGAAAAACTGGCCGCCAACTACGGCGACCAGATCATCTTCGCCAAGGTTAACGTGGACGAACTGCCCGAGGTCGCCGGCCAGTACGGCATCCGGTCGATCCCTACCTTGCTGCTTTTGCGCGACGGGGAAGTCTTGGAAGAACTCGTCGGCGCTCGCCCCTACCAGGACCTGGCCCGTGTTCTGGACCGGCATCTCGCCTCCGCCGGCAAGTGCGCTGAAAAGTCCGCTGAAGATTCGTCGTCGCCCGTCTCTCGCATGCTGAATTGACACTCCGAACCGATGCGCTTCCCCGGGCGGAGCATACACCTTTGTTCCTGCCGGTTACCCTTCTCTCCGTCACGTCCGGGCCACGGATTCGACCAGTTCCCTGAAAACAGCTTGACAACCAATGCCAAAAACGCTAGGCTAGCAATTGATGTGGCGCTACTCTCCCCATAACGCCGGGGCCCCGTGTACGACATTCTGTTCTTCTTTGCGTGTAGGGCCAACGCTGACCGCGTCGGCGCTGCGGAATTCAGGGAACAAAGCGAGAATGTGTATGAAAACAAAGGATCGATGCCGAAATCAACCACCCCTGGCCCCTACTTGTCCAAGGAGGGGAATTCCCGGGCTCCCCTCCTCGGATGAGGAGGGGTTGGGGGTGGTGCGGCTTTGCGCCTTGGCATAAAACCGCGTTTGCGGCATCGAAAAACCAAGGAACAAAGCGAGAATGTCTATGAAAACAAAGGACCGCTGCGGAGAGGCCTTGATGGTTGTCCGTATGTTATAGTAAACACAACACTTGTCCTTACTATGCCGCCATGTAGCTGAAACAAAAGCACTTACTTCTCAGTCCCCGGTCGGTACTACCCCCGCCGCTTCCATCATCAGAACCACCGTCCGTTCCGGCGCGCGGGTGCGATGCACGACGCCTTTCGGAACCATGAATCCCTGCTTGGGCAACAGCTCAACCGTCCGGTCTTCCAGGTCGATCAAGAAACGCCCCTCGACCACGTAGAAGAACTCGTCTTCCTGGTCGTGCTTGTGCCAGTGGAACTCCCCTTGCACAATGCCCAGCCGCACTACCGACTCATTCACCCGGCAAAGCGTCTGGTTGTACCAAGGCTCCTTGCAGGCATCGACCAGCCCCTGCACATCGACGAGTTCTAACGAGCCGAACCGTGGCTGCAAGTTTATGGCGTACTTGGAATCGGTGCTCATGGCAACACTCTAGTCCAGACTCGCGGGGATTGCCGGACTTATTGCGCGCTCACCGGCAGTTGCGTCTGGCAGCAAGAACCTAAGTGGCTAGGCGCAAGTCGGCAGCTATCGGCAACTGGAACAGAGCGCTTCGCAAAAGCCGGGTGGAAAAGAACAACACTTCGAGGTTCTCAATCTCGCCGGTAGAGGGATTCAGTCGCGAGATCACGTCATCCCAAGCTCCTCTGATTCTTGCTCAGGGTAAGGAGGACATTTATCGATATGCAAGATGCCGCCTTCGCGGTCGTACTTGAAGGTTAGCTTCGCTTCCATTCCACGACTCCTTCGGCCAGTCTCCTCGCGAGATAGGCGGTCACCACCCAATGGCGTCCCGAGTGTTCGCTGACCACGACCACCACGACATGCTTCCCACCTTTAATGTTATCAAACCAGCGGGAGACTTCGCTTCCTAATCTAGCCTCGGCGCCAGGCTTCGCTGGGGTTCGGCTTCCCCCTACTTTTTCGGTACCCACTTCACGAAGAAGTCCCGGATGCTTTCATAGCTCATGCTGCGGGCATTAGAGAACTGGCCCTGGTCCATCGCATAGAGGACGTTGCCGCCAGGGTCGAGCACCGCCAGGGTGGGAATGCCGTGGGCGAGAGGCACGTGGTACTTCGTTGCGATGTCCTTGTTCTTGTTGAACCGGCCCACATCGATTTTCACCACCTCATAATTCGAGGCAATCAGAGCAGCCAGTTCATCCTTGTGCATCTGCGCATTCAGAGCCCGGCAATCGCCGCACCAGTTGGCGCCGAAAACAAGGACGACGTTCTTTTGTGCTTTCGCGGCCTCAGCGATCGCCGAGGCGACTTGTTGATGTGCGTCCGCGGTCTCGTCGTAAGGCGGCTGGTCAGCGGCGAACAGCGCGCCGGCCAGGAAAACAAGGGGGACGAGTTTCAAGAGATGCTTAGCGGCCATCATGATGTCTCCTTTAGCTTCCATAATACCCGAAATCGGGTCCGTTGTAGCCACACTTGACGCGCCACCCGCAAGCCCAAGGAGGAGTGGGGTCGCGTGGTCAAGCACAAATCACAAATCGGCAATCGCAAATGATGGCGGGAGTGTGATAGCATCGCCAATTCAGGGAGGGCGGTTCGACCCCAATAGTCGCCCAGGAGTGAAGCCCTTGAACGAACCCTACGCCCGCCAACCCGCGTCCCGATTCCATTTCGAGCATGTCCTCTACGAAAAGAAAGACGGAGTGGCTCGTGTCACGCTGAACCGCCCTGAAGTCTACAACGCCTTCTCTGCGCAAAGTCTGCGGGAGATGGTTGACGCGTTCCGCGACGCCTCCTGGGACGATTCCGTGGCCGTGGTGGTTTTGACTGGCGCGGGCGACAAGGCATTCTGTTCCGGCAATGACGCCAACGAGTTTTCCGAGCAGTTCCTGCGCCGCCCGCGAAACTTCTGGAAATACCAAGGCCTGCTTTTTGACGCCCTGGAGCTTTTCCGCCACATCGGCAAGCCCACCGTGGCCCGCCTGAACGGTGTGGTGGCCGGGGCGGGCAACGGTTGGAACCTGGCTGCCGACCTCGCGATCGCTGCCGATCACGTACGCTTCATTCAGGTCGGCACGCGCGTGGGTCTGGTGGAGGCCTGGGGAACCACCCAGTGGCTTCCCCTGGTGGTGGGCGAGCGGAGAGCGCGCGAGATGCTGCTGAAAGGCGATGAGATCACTGCCGAGCAGGCCCTCGATTGGGGGCTGGTGAACGAGGTGGTGCCCTTCAAGCAACTGGACCGCGCCGTGAATGCGCTCACCGCCCGCCTGATCCAAAACCTGCCGGAGTGCGCCCGCTATACTCGTCAGCAACTGGGCTTTTGGAAGGATCTGCCTTGGACCATGACCGCCGGGCACGCGCGCGAATGGCTGACCGTGCATGCGACGGCGTGGGAGCCGTACGAGGGCATACAGGCTTTTATCGATAAGCGCCCCGTGGATCACAAGTCCATTCGCGCTCGCGCCGCCGGCGGCAAGTCCAGCGAATTCCTCTGGGGCGCGCCCGCCAAAGCCTGCGAGAACTGCGGCGCCAAAGGAATACCGGAAGGTTTCGATTACTGCGGCAAGTGCGGCAATAGGTTAGAGTGACCCGCGGGTCATGCAGAGATTTCCGGTATGACCCAACAATCGCGATTGATTTTGTGAAAGGGGGGCAATAAACACGCTCACCCTCGGCGGATGTGTGGTATAGAGATTTTGCGAGAAATCCTAGCCGCACACCGGGAGGGTGAACGATGCAAGCGAG
>Ga0326728_10005272_pt1 | contig 36705 bp, 27 predicted proteins | sample MB3enrmetagenome_FD_207602 | JGI IMG/M metagenome (GOLD analysis project Ga0326728, IMG submission 207602) | Lab enriched peat soil microbial communities from McLean, Ithaca, NY, United States - MB31MN | ecosystem: Environmental > Terrestrial > Soil > Wetlands > Peat | place: USA: New York...
ACGGCGTGCGACTTTCCCGGCAACGTGCGCGAACTGGAGAGCTGCGTGCGACGCACGGCGGCGCTGACCAAGAACCCGGTGTTGCAGGCGGAGGACTTCGATCTGAGCAGCAGGAGCAGTTCGGAGGCGATGGGCAAGACGATGGGCAGGGCGCGCTCTTCCGGCAGAGGCGCGATGGCCTCTCCTGCTTCGGAGCCGAATGGAGCTGAACAGGTCGCCGCTGGGCCGGGCTTTGCGGAGACGGAGGGGGAGCACTCCGCGGAGGCCGCAGGCGAAGGCGGCTTCAGCGAGCGGGAGCGGCTGGTCGATGCGATGGAACGGGCCGGATGGGTGCAGGCCAAGGCGGCGCGGCTGCTTGGCCTGACGGCGCGGCAGATGGGCTACGCGCTGCGCAAGCATGGGATCGAGATCAAGCGGTTCTGATTGGGCTTGCGGACGGCAACTTGCGATTAGCCGAGCCAGTCCGGATTGCGGGCCGAACCGTCGAAGCGCGCGGTGGTCTTGAAGGGCTCGAACTGGCCGCTGAGAGCGGCGTCGCGGGTGCGGGCAAGGAGCGAGGCTGTCTCGGATTCGGTCAGCGGCTTGAAGGTGCGCATCGCGGTGAAGGCCTGCTCCATGATCTGCATGGTGTCCATGCCAGTGATGACGACGGAGACCGGCTGCGAGAGAGCGTAGTGCAGCGCTTCGATGGCGCTGACGGTGGTGTTTCGGAGCAGAATGCCGGCGCTCAGGGTCTTCATGGCAAGCACGGCTGTGCCCTGCGCGCGGGCCACGGGAATGACCTGCGCGTTGAACGAGCGGAAGTGCGCATCGAGCACATTGATGGGCATCTGCACGGTGTCGAAGTGGAATTTATGTTGCTGCGCGATCTCGAACGTGCGCAGGTGAATGGCAGGGTCCTTGTGGCCTGTGAATCCGATGTAGCGGATCTTGCCCGCCTGCCTGGCCGCGAGGGCTGCCTCCAGCGCGCCGCCGGCGGCGAAGATGCGGTCGGGGTCCTCCATGCGAATGAGCTCGTGAAATTGCATCAGGTCGATGGTGTCCACCTTGAGGCGGGCGAGGGACTGCTCCAACTGGGTGTTGAAGGACTGGGCGGAGCGGCCGTCGATCTTGGTCATGAGGAAGACTTTGTTGCGATAGCCGTCCTTGAGCGCGTCGCCCATGCGCGACTCGCTGGCGCCGTCGTTGTAGTCCCAACTGTTGTCCATGAAGGTGATGCCGCGGTCGATGGCGGTGCGAACCATGCGCACGCTCTCGGCGGGATCGGATTGCACGCCGATGTGGTAGCCGCCCAGGCCGATGGCGGAGACCTTCACTCCGGTGCGGCCCAGGGTGCGGTACTGCATCCCTGAAGAGGGGGGCGCCGTTTCAGCCTGCGCCTGACCAAGAAGGTTCGATGTTGCCGCAGCGGTCACTCCGGCAACGGCGGCCGCCTTGAGAAATTCTCTGCGCTGCATACGCTCTCCCGTGGAAGTGAAGTTGCAACCATGCAGGCGAGGAGGGGCGCATCTGGGCTACTCGGGAGCATGGAGACGGCGATCCTGGGCCCAACGCGCGTTCTGACGGACTTCCTATTGATGCAGGAGATGGAAAGAGAGATGCAGGAAAGTGAGTTGGCGCGGTGGGCACGCCGACAGCGAAGCAGGATTCAATAGGGATTAAAGGAAGGAGAGGAATGGTCGGGGCGAGAGGATTTGAACCTCCGACCCCCTGGTCCCGAACCAGGTGCGCTACCAGACTGCGCTACGCCCCGAACTTTGTTGCGAAGAGCCACTCGTGATGCCAAGCGCCACAAGCCATGGGCAATCCGCCACGAATTGTGGCCGAGTGGATGCCGGTGTGTGGGATGCGATCCGCAGGCCGAGAGGCGCACTGGACCGCAGTGCCAGCATAAGCAGTTTAGCAGAGATTCCGCGCAAGGCGTGCGGACGTGGGCCCAAGAACCCGATACCCACCGCAGCCAACCAAGCTGGCCGGGGACCCCGATTCGCGTGAGACGAAGGCGCGATGAAGGGGGCACCCGGCGAGGCGCGAGGGGCAGCTATCGGAAGCTGGCTTCGACGGTCTCTTCCACTCGCCGCAGCCAATCGGCGCGCTGTTCCGGTGTGCTGGTGACAACAATACTGAAGGTCTCGCGGACGATCTTCTTCACGCCGCAAAGTTGCAGGATGCAATTCTTCCAGAGGCGGTCGAGCGGGTCGCCGAACTCGAGCATCTCGCGGTCCGGCGGAGTGTTCGAGGTGTTGAAGACGATCGCGGTTTCGGCGCGCAGCAGGCCGACCGGCACTCCTTCTCCGCTATCGCCCTCTAGAAAACGGTAGGCCACGCCGGGACGAAAGATTCGGTCGATCCATCCCTTCATCGCCGCCGGAGGCTGGCCCCACCAGTTGGGATGAATGAGCACCAATCCATCGGAACGTTGCAGCTCTTCGCAGTAGCTGGCCAGGTCCGCGGGCGTCTGACGTTTCGTGTCCAGCTCGGATGCGGGCAGAAGAGGATCGAATCCCTCTGCGCAGAGATCGTGAAACCAGATGCTGTGCCCGCAGCGCTCCAGCGTTCTGCAGGCCGTTTGAGCGATGGCGTGATTGAAGCTTCGCGGGTCCGGATGGGCAAGGATGACAGAGATTTGCATAGGCTTGCGAAAGCATATCACTGCGGACTGAAAGAGCAGCCAGTCCTCGACCAATCGGAGAAGTCCCACGTCTCAGAGGCGAGACGTGGGGCACCCGGCGGATACTCCCTCGGGGGCTAAAGCCCCATTGATTATGCGCTCTTGCGGCGGGACTGAAGTCCCTCTCTATCTTAATTTATGTTGCCTTTGCGGCACGCGTGAACGCGTGCCCTTAAGCAAAACAAATCAAATACGGGGATTCTTCCCCGTTCGCTGCGCTCAGGGTCAGAATGACAAGCGAAAGGCAGAAGCAGATTCCCTTCGGGAATGACAAACAAAAATAGGCAACCGCAGGTCCTTCGACTGCGTTTGTCGCACGGGTGCGCCAAACTCCGCTCAGGATGACAAACAAAAGATGGATGGGCGTTTTGCGGCACGGGTAAACCCGTGCCCTTCCGATTAGCCTGCTGACGATACGGGTAAACGCGTGCCATTCCGACATTTCGGCGGGGGGAGGCTAGAGGCGGCAGATGAGGAGTTCGCGTTCGTAGACGAGCTGGGCGGGGAGGTGGTCGTGGAGGGCGATGAAGAGCTCCTCGTGGTCCATGACCTCGCGCTTCCAGGCGTCGGGATTGATGTGCTGGAGCTGGTTGAAGAGCTCACGCAACTCGTCGCGGGGAATGTCCAGGCCCTGCCAGTTGATGTCTTCGAAGAAGGGGGTCCAGCCGATGGCGGTCTCCTTGCCGTTGGCGTGGCCGTGGATGCGGTCGACGATCCACTTGAGGATACGCATGTTCTCGCCGTAGCCGGGCCAGAGGAAGTGGCCACTGGCGTCCTTGCGGAACCAGTTGACCTGGAAGATGCGCGGGGTGTAGCTGAGGTTGCGCTGCATGCTGATCCAGTGGCGGAAGTAGTCGCCCATGTTGTATCCGCAGAAGGGGAGCATGGCCATGGGATCGCGGCGGACCTTGCCCACGGGAGCGCCCGCGGCGGCGGTGGTCTCCGAGCCCATGGTGGCCCCGATGTAGACGCCGGCCGACCAATTAAAGGACTGGAAGACGAGCGGGATGGTGGTGGGGCGGCGTCCTCCGAAGAGGAAGGCGGAGATGGGGACGCCCTCGGGGTTCTCCCAGTCGGGGTCGATGGAGGGACACTGGCTGGCGGGGGTGGTGAAGCGGCCGTTGGGATGGGCGGCGGGGGTTTTGTTCTCCGGGGTCCAGGGATTGCCGCACCAGTCGATGAGGCGAGCAGGCGGGGTGTCGGTCATGCCCTCCCACCAGATGCCGCCGTCGGGCTTGCCGTTGGCGCCGACGGTGAGGGCGACGTTGGTGAAGATGCTGTTGCGGGCCAGCGTCTTCATGGCGTTGGGATTGGTCTTGTCGGATGTGCCGGGAGCGACGCCGAAGAACCCCGCCTCGGGGTTGATGGCGCGCAACTGGCCATTGGCGTCGGGCTTGATCCAGGCGATGTCGTCGCCCACGGTCCAGACCTTCCAGCCCTCGAATCCGGCGGGTGGAATCAGCATGGCGAGGTTGGTCTTGCCGCAGGAGGAGGGGAAGGCTGCGGCGAGGTAGGTCTTCTCGGTGCGGCCGTTGGCGTCGGGCGGCGTTTCGATGCCAACGACGAGCATGTGTTCGGCCATCCAGCCCTGGTCGCGTGCGATGTTGGATGCGATGCGCAGGGCGAAGCACTTCTTGCCCAGCAGGGCGTTGCCTCCGTAGCCCGAGCCGTAGGACCAGATCTCGCGCGTCTCCGGGAAGTGGACGATGTACTTGAGGTCGTTGCAGGGCCAGGGGACGTCCTTCTGCCTGGGCTCGAGCGGCACGCCGACGGTGTGCATGCAGGGAATGACGCGATGGATCCCCTTGTCGATCTCGGCAAAGACGGGGGCGCCGATGCGCGCCATGATGCGCATGTTGACGACGACATAGGCGGAGTCGGTCAGCTCGACGCCGATCTGCGACATGGGCGAGCCGACCGGGCCCATGGAAAACGGCAGGACATACATGGTGCGGCCCTTCATGCTGCCGGTGAAGAGCTGCTTGATCCGCTTGCGCATGACCTCGGGGTCTTCCCAGTTGTTGGTGGGGCCTGCGTTTTCCTTGGAGAGCGAGCAGATGAAGGTGCGCTCCTCGATGCGCGCGACGTCAGTGGGCGCGGAGCGGGCATAGAAACAGCCGGGCCACTTCTTATCGTCGAGCGGGAAGAAGGTGCCGGCCTCGACCAGCTTGTCGCAGAGGAGGTCGTACTCCTGCTGAGTGCCGGTGACCCAGTGGATGCTCTTGGGCTGGGTGAGTTCGGCCATCTTTTCGACCCAGCGGATGAGATGAGTGTTGGTGGTCGGGGGAGCGGCGGCGGGTTTGGTCGTCATAGGAGTGAACTTATTTTCCTTTGGGGTCCACTTCAAGTCTTAGCTTTTGGCGCGTGGCTGTCAACCGGATTCGAGAATGCGAGGGCAAGGGCAAGGAAAAAGACAAAGGCTTAACACCGATCAAGACGGATAAAAAGCACCGGTCGAAGAAAAGTGGAACAAATCGACAGATGCGTTCGTAGCAATCTGTGAGAGGGGAACGGGATGATTGGGAAGGTTCTGGCTTTTTGGCTTGTGTGTGCAGGGATGGCGGTAGGGCAGACGGCGAGTGCTCCGGCGGCGGGGAGTGTTGCGGCAACTGGGGCTGTTGTGTCCGCGGCAACACCGACCGAGCCCACTCCGCCCACCATCAAGTTCGATGTGGTCGTCCTGAAGCGATGTGCACCGGACGCCATCGCCGCCTACAACACGATTTCGACTGGCGACTCCTGGCAGAGACACTGTCGGCCAATCAGGGGCCTGCTCGACCTGGCGTATGGTGGCGGCTCCACTTACCTGTTGAAGGGAGAGCCCGACTGGGTCGACTCCGATCCGTATGACTTTCAGGCCAAGGTTGCGCCCGAGGATGTCGCCACATGGCAGAAGATGGATAACTCCACAAAGAGGCTGATGGTGCGCGCAGTACTCCCCGAAGTCCTCAACCTCAAGGCGCACACCGAGATTCAGACCCGCCCTGTTTACAATCTTGTGGTTGCCAAGGGCGGGCCCAATTTAACCCCATCGAAACCCGACCCGAACGCCCCTACCGATGCTAAGACGCTTGTTAGCGGGAGTGTCCACTGGGTCGACTACGACGAGGCCGCCTACACGAACAGCACCATGCTAGACCTCGCCGGGGGGCTCGCTGCACGGCTTGATCGCGATGTAATCGACAAGACAGGCCTCACCGGCAGATATGACTTCCACGTGAAGCCCCTCCCCTATCAACACTACGACCCCAAGAGCACAAACGTAGGGGACACAGACTTCGCCGGGACCATCGAAGGAGTCAAGAATCTTGGCCTTAGGCTGGAACCGGGCAAAGCCGACACGAACGTCATCGTCATCGACCACATCGAGCGGCCACAGGAGAATTAGGGGGCTGCACACGAAGGTCCCACCTTAGGCGCGATGAAGCTGCTCCGAAGATGGGGCACCCAGTTCTGTGGCAGATGGTGCGGACGGCTTACGGGTTCTCGGCGAAGGCGCGGAGGTGGGATTCCGTGGGGGGCTGGGTGAGCAGGCTGACCGTGACCAGACAGACGAGGCTGGCGAGGAGGGCGGGGAAGATGGCGTCGCGTTCGCTAATCATGGCCGGCAAGTGGGTATGGATGAAGGCCGTGTCCCAGAAGACGGTGACGAAGGTCCCGGTGAAGATGCTGGCGACGGCGGCGGAGGCGGTGGCACGTCGCCAGTAGAACGCGGCGAGGATGACGGGGGTGAGCGCGGCGGAGTAGATGGTATAGGCGTAGAGGGATTTCTTGAGGACGGATTCGGTGTGCAGGCCCTGGTAGAGCGCCCAGAGACCGAGGAGGACGACCATCGCGCGGGAGACGAGGAGGATTTCTTTGTTCGATGCGCGGGGTTTGAGGTAGCGGACGAAGAGGTCGTTGACCAGGTTGGCGGCGGGAGAGAAGAGATAGTTGTTGGCGGTGGAGACGATCTTGGCGAAGATGGCTCCGATCAGAAGCGCGCCGAGAAGCATGAGGGGCCGTGAGCCGGTGAAGGCGTGCAGGCCGGTGTAGGCGAGGATCTCGCGGGGGTGGTCGTGGACCTCGCCAGCGGGGAAGATGGCGGAGCCGGCGACGGCGAGGGCGACGATCACGGTCTCGAGGATGATGGTGCCGATGATCCATCCGGCGACGGCACGCGAGGCGTCCTTCTCGGAGCGGGCGGAAAAGAACTTCTGATACATGGACTGGTTGCCGAGCATGAGCAGGCAGGTGGGCAGGAAGATCTCCAGCGCGGAGGAGATGCGCTCGTGCGTGCCGTCGGGGAGGAGGTTGGGGCCGTAATAGCTGTTGAAGGGGTGAAGGTCGCCGAAGATGCGGAAGTGGGAGGCGGGGAGGGCGGCGCGGACAGCGGACCAGCCGCCGAAGTTGTGCAGCAGGACGGGCAGCGCGGCGCAGAGGGTGAAGGTGGCGAGCAGGCCGATGGCGACGTCCATGTATGCGACCGAGGACATGCCTGCGATGGCGGTGAAGACGATGACGAAGGCGGCGATGAGATAGCGGCCGTGGATGGCGGTGATGGAGCCGGGGAAGATGAGGTGAAGGATGTCTCCGCCGCCGATGAACTGGTAGCTGGTGATGGCGGTGTAGGTGAAGAGGATGGCGAGGACGCCGAGGACGCGGGCGGTCTGGTTGTAGCGGGCTTCGAGGAGGTCGGGGATGGTGTACTGGGCGAAGCGGCGGGCGCGCGGCGCGATGAAGTAGATGAGGGCGAGGCCGGCCCATCCTCCGGCGGGCTGCCAAAGGGCGGCGAAGCCGTGGCGATAGGCGTTCTCCGCGCCGCCCAGCAGCGAGCCGGAGCCGATCCAACTGGAGAGCAGGGTGAAGACGAGGACGAAGGCGGGCAACGAGCGGCCGGCGATGAGGTAGTCGGCGCGGGTGTGGACCTTGCCCAGGCGGGTGAGCGAGACGGTGAGCAGGGTTAGGACGATGAGGGCGAGCGTGACGGTGGTGGGGTTCATGGCGACTGGGGATTGTGCGCGCGGATGCTACTCTGAGAGAATTCGCTGCTCTCGCGAGCAGAGGTGATTCTACAGCTAACGAGGACACGGTGCGTACCCCATGGAGATTCCGGCCAACCTGTTGCAGATATTGCGAGACCCGCTGGACCATGCAACGCTGGAGATGCAAGACGATGCGCTGGTCAACACAGACAGCCAGCGACGATATGTCATTGTGGATTCCATCCCAGTGCTGCTTGAGCCATCCGACCTTGGGCCGCAGAACCAGAAGACCCAGAAGATGTATCAATGGATGTCGCGTGGCTTCGATCTCTCCGACCGGCTGGGCAACCTGTTGTTCCGCGGCGCGCTGAGCAAAATGCGCCGTGCGTTGGTCCAGAAGCTGGGGTTGAAGCCGGGAATCCGCTGCCTGTATACGTCGATCGGCACCGGGCTGGACCTGCGCTTTCTGGCAGAGAGCGTGCCGCTGGCGCAGATGGAGCTGGTTGGTCTGGACCTGTCGATGGGAATGCTGGAGCAGTGCAGGAAGAAACTGCGCGGCTGCGTGAAGACCACCCTGCTGGTGCAGGCCAATGCGGAACGGCTTCCGTTTGCAGACCAGTCGTTCGATGTTGTCTTCCATGTGGGCGGCATCAATCTCTTCGATCGGCCCGCGGAGGCGGTGCGGGAGATGGTTCGCGTCGCACGTCCCGGGTCGCTGGTCCTGTACTGCGATGAGACCAGCAAGGTGGTGAAGGACCTCTATCAAAAAAATCCTCTCACGCGGACTACATACAAGGACATGTCGAGCCAGTTCGATCCGAGAGAGTGGGTGCCCGAGGGAGCGATTGGCGCGGAGTACGAAGAGATACCCAATGGAAAGATGTATTTTCTTTCGTTTCGCGTGCCTGCATAAGTTCATGATTGGCCGACCTTGCTTTGGTTGGGAACCAGAGTAGAAGCCGCCGTGGCATTATCTTCTAAACGGAAACATGTCGCTTCCGACCGGTGCGGAGTTACGGATTGAACAATCGCGAAGAAGAGATGGCGGCGGAGGGCGCGGGGCAGGCCTCGGGCGATGGGCTGGCGTCGAGCCATGCGCTGCGGCGGAAGCTGGGGCTGCGCGACCTGGTGCCGATGCAGATCCTGCTGGTGGTGGGGATCACCTGGGCAGGGACGGCAGCCAAACAGGGCGGGACGCACATATGGTTCTGGCTGGCGGCGATCCTGACGATGTTTGTGCCGCTGGCCGCGGTGGTGGGATGGTGCGCGCGGGTGTGGCCGCTGGAGGGCGGCGTCTACCAGTGGACGAAGTTCGCGCTGGGGCCGTTTGCGGGGTTCATGAGCGCGTGGAACTTCGGGCTGTGGGCGCTGCTTGCGGTGTCGAACGTGGGAATAATGACAGCGACGAGCCTGAGCTATGGGCTGGGGCCGCGGGCGGCGTGGATGGAGGACAACCACATGCTGATCCTGGGGCTGACGGTGGGGCTGTTTCTGGTGATCCTGCTGGTGAACCTGCCGGGGTTCGGGATTGGGCGATGGGTGTCGCACTTTGGCACCCTGGTGACGGTGATGGTGACAGTGCTGCTGATGGGGCTGCTGTTCTTCCATCCCCATGCCAGCGCGCTGCATCCGCATGTGAACCCGCAGAGGCCTTTCAGCCTGACGATGCCGGTGCTGACTCTGTTCAGCGTGAACATCCTGACAAAGATTGCGTTCAACGCGCTGACCGGGCTGGAGCAGGTGGCGGTGTTCGCGGGAGAGACGCGGGACGCCGGGCGGACGATCATGCTTTCGGCGTGGATTGCGGCCCCGCTGATCGCGGCGATCTACATCCTGATGTCGGGCGCGATGCTGGCATATATTCCAGCGGCGAAGGTGGACCTGACGGGGCCGATCCCGCAGGTGCTGGCGGCGGCGTTCGGCGGCGGGGCGGCGGGCGGCGGAGTCGATTGGGGGCTGGCGCTGGGTCGCGCGACGATCCTGGCGCTGGGCGTGTCGCTGGTGGCGCAGTACACGGTGATGGTTGCCGAGACCAGCCGGTTGCCGATGGTGACCGGGTGGGATGGGATGGTCCCGGCGTGGTTCACGCGGCTCGATCCGCGATGGAAGACGCCGACGCGGTCGATTGCGGCGATCGTGCTGGTGGCGATCGGGGTGGGGGTCCTGGCGACGTACGGGACAGGCGCGCAGGAGGCGTTCCAACTGATCAATTCGGCGGGGAACATTTTTTACGGGGTCTACTACCTGATGATGTTCGCCATTCCGCTGGTGGTGGGCGGGCGTTTCGCGGTGCGCGCCGGGGGGTGGCTGAAGCTGGGCGCGGTGAGCGGACTGGCGGTGACGGCGGTGGCCATGGGATTCAACCTGCTGCCGATTGTGGACGTGGCCAGCAAATGGGCGTTCGCGGCGAAGGTGGCTGGGGTTTCGCTGGCGCTGAACCTGGTGGGTGTGGCGATCTACCGGAGGGGAGCGCGGAGATCGAAGGCCGCGCGGCAGAGCTGACCAGAAGCAGCTACAGAAGGTCTGAACAAGGGACCGACTTTCCCTCGGCGGCTAAAGCCGCATTGTAATCAGACTCCGTGCGGCGGGACTAAAGTCCCGCCCCTTCAAAACGGAACTCAATCAGGGATTTGCTACGGCTTGGCTGCGGCGGCCTGGATGTCGGTCAGGTACTGGTCGAGGTTGCGGGTTGGGCCGAAGACGTGGACCATCATGAAGCGGTAGAGGGGCGGGTGGATGAAGCCGGTTTCGGTGATGCGAAGGGTGGTTGTGTTGGGTGAGGGGCCGGGCGAGAGTTCATAGCTCCAGGTGCCGCCGTAGGAGCCGTTCGGCAGGTCGAGCAAGACTTCGCGATGCGTGGGGGCCTCGCTGTGGATGGCGAGGAAGGTCATGGTCTGGCCGTGGCCGAGAGATTCGACCCAGTGGTCGCGCCCATCGTCCGGCGCGAGGACGGTGACGGACTTGACCGCAGGACGCCATGTCGCTCCGTTGGCGACGTCGGCGATGCGAGCAAAGACCTTGTCGGGCGAGGCGGGGACGACTCCGATTACGGAGACCGTGTGGTTGACAGGGAGTCTTGCACCAACGGCGTAGACGAGGACAGCGGCGAAGATGAGGATGAGCAGGATGAGGCCAAAGATCTTCATGGATGCACCTGAACGGGGAGTGAAATAACAGGATTCGGGCCGGGGAAGAAGACTGGACAGGTACAAGATGAGCCTGGGAGAAAGGAGTCGCAGAATTTTCGGTGGACAGATCGGATTTCCCTGTTGAGTGGAAGTCTTAGCTGCCGGCCGGATTCGGAAGACCATCGCGGACTTCCCCAGGGCTGTGCGGGTGTGAAAGGATGGCTGCGCGGCCGCGTGCGGCCCCATCGAGGAGTTCCATGTCGCTTAAAAAAGATATTCTGTCGAAGGCGATCGCGGTTGCGGCGCTGTTGTTGCTTGTGTGTCTGATGCGTGCTGTGCCGGGCGCGCTCGATGCACAGCAGCCTGCCGCTGCGCCTGCCGTTTCGCCAACGACTGTGCTGGTGGCTGTCGATCAGCGAGCGACGCAGCAGAGTCTGAACGGCGAGTGGCACTATATCCTCGATCCCTACCTGAATGGCGGAAGCGGCGGACGCAACGGCTACTTTAAAGACGAAGAACTGCCCGCGGGCAGCAACCAACTGATTGAGTACAGCTTCGCCAAGAGCCCCACGATCAAGGTGCCGGGCGACTGGAACACGCAGCGGGTGTCGCTGATGAACTACGAGGGCGGCTTCTGGTACGAGCGGCACTTCCAGTACCATCCGCAGGCGGGGCACCGGGCGTTTGTGGACATCGGCGCGGCGAACTACCGCTCGCGCGTTTGGGTGAACGGGCAACTGCTGTGCGCGCACGAGGGCGGATTTACGCAGTTCGACTGCGAGGCGACCAAGGCGGTGAAGGCGGGCGAGAACAGCGTGGTGATCTTTGTCGACAGCACACGGATCGCCGACGGCGTGCCAACGCTGAAGACGGACTGGTACAACTACGGCGGGCTGACGCGCGACGTTTCGCTGGTGACCGTGCCGCAGAGCTTCATCGACGACTTCGAGCTGCATCTGGACCGCGCCACGCGCAGCCAGATCGAGGGCTATGTGCATGTGGAGGGCGCGCAGGCTGGGACGAAGGTGACGGTCGATCTGCCGGCGGCGAAGCTGCATGCGGAGGGCGTGACGGATGCGGACGGACGCGTCGCCATCAGCCTGCCAGCGACGGGGCTGACGCTATGGACTCCAGAGACGCCGAAGCTCTACCGCGTGGTGCTGAAGGCGGGAGAAGACACACTGTCCGACGAGATGGGCTTCCGCACCATTGAGACAACGGGGACGAAGATTCTGCTGAACGGCAAGCCGATTGTGCTGCACGGGATATGTATCCACGCCGAGGCGCCGTTCCGCTCCGGCCGCGTGAACAACGACCGGGACGTGGCCACGCTGCTGGGCTGGGTGAAGGAGCTGGGCGCGAACTATGTGCGGCTGGCGCACTATCCGCACGACCAGAGGATGACGCGGGCCGCGGATAAGATGGGGATTCTGGTGTGGTCGGAGGTTCCTGTTTATTGGGCAGTCCAGTTCGAGAAGGAAGATGTGTTTGCGAAGTCGCAGCAACAACTGCACGAGGAGATCCGGAGAGACCGCGACAAGGCTTCGGTGATTCTGTGGTCGATTGCCAACGAGACGCCGAACAACCCGGCGCGCACGGCGTTCCTGACGCGGTCGGCGGAGTTCGTCCATCGGGAGGACCCGACGCGGCTGGTGACGGCGGCGCTGCTGGTGCGCGGAGACTTGAAGACCAAGTACATCGACGACCCGCTGGGCAAGGCGCTGGATGTGATCGGGTTCAACGAGTACATCGGATGGTACGAGGGCAAGCCCGAAGACGCCGACGCGACCGAGTGGAAGATTGCGTACGACAAGCCGCTGATCACCAGCGAGTTTGGCGGCGGAGCGAAGGCCGGACTGCACGGGGCCAAAGACCAGCGCTGGACCGAGGAGTATCAGGCGGAGATCTATCGCCACCAGATCGGGATGCTGAACCGGATTCCGCAGTTGCGCGGGACGACGCCGTGGATATTGATGGACTTCCGCTCGCCGGTGCGCGAGCTGCCGGGGATTCAGGACGGGTTCAACCGCAAGGGGCTGGTCTCCGATCAGGGAAAGAAGAAGGCGGCGTTCTTCGTGCTGCAGAAGGCGTACAAGGAGAACGGGCTGGGGCACGCGGAGTAGCGCAGCTCTGTTTTCCGCGCAGGCCGCAAGCCGGGAATCCGCGTGGATGGAATGTGAAGGCCGCGGGCGCGGCGATGCTCTACCATGAGACTGTGAGACGGTTCTCAACGCGGACTTCGTGGAACACAGCCGAGAGCAGCTACGCCGCCGCGGTGCGGGAGGCGCGCGCATCGGGGCGGAGGGTGTACGACCTGACGATCTCCAACCCCACGCGGTGCGGATTCAACTACGATGCGGAGGCGCTGCTCGGCCCGCTGCGGGACCCGCGCGCGCTGGTCTACGAGCCCAATCCGCGCGGCATGGTTGGCGCTCGCGAGGCCGTCGCGCGCTACTACACGGGGCACCGTGCCCAGGTCCCGGTCGACGATTTAATCCTGACGACAAGCACCAGCGAGAGCGACAGCTTTCTGTTCCGGCTGCTGTGCGATGCGGGCGACGAGGTGCTGGTGGCGCAGCCGAGCTACCCGCTCTTCGACTTCCTGGCCGACCTGGACGATGTGAGGTTGCGGCCCTACCCACTGTTTTACGATCACGGCTGGTGGATCGACTTCAGTGAGCTGGAGCGGGCGATTACGCCGCGCACACGGGCGGTCCTGGTGGTGCATCCCAACAACCCCACCGGCCACTGGACCGGCGCTGGCGAGCGGGAACGACTGGAGGCCCTCTGCGTGCGGCATGGGCTGGCGCTGATTGTCGATGAGGTCTTCCTCGACTACCCGCTGCGCGAGCTGACGCCGCCGCCGCAGAGCTTCGCCTGCGGAGCGCATCCTGCGCTGACGTTTGTGCTGAGCGGACTGAGCAAGATCGCCGGGCTGCCGCAGATGAAGGCGGCGTGGATCGCCGCGCTGGGGCCGCAGCGCGAGCGGGCTGAGGCGCTGGCGCGGCTGGAGATTGTGGCCGATACGTTTCTGTCGATGAACGCACCGGTGCAGTTGGCGATGGCGTCGTGGCTGGCGGGGCGGGGAACGATCCAGGCGCAGATTCTGGAACGCGCGCGGGGGAACCTGGCGGTGCTGCGGCGGTTCGCGACGGAATCGCCGGGGCGGCTGCAGGTGCTGGAGGTGGATGCGGGATGGAGCGCGGTGGTGGGGCTGCCGGGATGCGTCGGGGAAGTCGATTGCGCGGAGCGGCTGGCGCGGGAGCGGGGGGTGATTGTCCACCCCGGATCGTTCTATGGGATGGGCGAGGCTGGGCGGGTTGTGGTGAGTTTGATTGGGCCGAGCGAGGAGTTTGCGGTAAGCATTCAGCGAGCCATAGGCTGAGTTTTCCACATGTGGAAACGTTCAAGTTTCGCATGAATATAAATAATCAATGCGACGAGAGAATACTTCATCCGTAAATTTTAGTAATACATGTAAGTAATTATTTATAAATTAGATTATGTCAGGAACGGATTCGTCCGCCGCTCGTTGCCGATGGTGGTTTGTGGGCCGTGGCCGGGGAGGACGATGGTAGCGTCGGGCAGCGGAAGCAGCTTGCTGTGGATGGAGCGGAGGAGGGTTGGGCCGTCGCCGCCGGGAAGGTCTGTGCGGCCGACGGAGCCGGCGAAGAGCGTGTCGCCGGCCAGCAGCAGGTTCTGCGCCGGGAGATAGAGGCAGACGCTTCCCTGGGTGTGGCCGGGGGTAAATAGGATGCTGCCGGTGAGGGCTGGCGGTCCGTTGCCGACGGCCCCGATGGCGATGAGCTTGCCGTCGTCGAGGGTGTCGTCGGGCGGGGGGACCTCGGGCGTCTCCACTCCCAGCCAACCGGCCTGGACGGCCATCATTTTGACCAGCGGCAGGTCGTTTTGGTTGTAGAGGATGGGCGCGCCGGTGATGGCCTGGAGGCGCGCGGCCCCGGCGATGTGGTCGATGTGCGCGTGGGTGATGAGGATCTGCTTGACGGTGAGTTTGTGGCGCTGCAGGAGGGCGAGGATGCGCGGGACCTCGTCGCCGGGATCGACGACGATGGCCTCGCCGGAGGCTTCGTCGCCCAGGATGGAGCAGTTGCACTGCAACGCGCCGACGGGAAGAATCTCGTGGACCATTGTGAACCTGCGAAGGCCGCGGAGCAGGGAAGCGGTGGAGGCTGAAGCTACTTCTTTGGCGTGGAGTGCTGGGTTGGCGTCCCGGAGAGGACGGAGCGGTCGACGTGCGAGCGGCCCAGCATCACGGTGAGCGAGATGGAGACCACCATAAAGAGCACCGCGCCCCATGTGGTGAGCTTGGTGAGCAGGTTGGCCGCGCCGCGCGGGCCAAAGGCCGTCTGCGATCCCTGGCCGCCGAAGGCCCCGGCGAGATCGGCCGATTTGCCCTGCTGCAGCAGCACGACGCCGATCAGAAACAGGCAGATGATGACGTGAATCACAACCAAAAAGATGAGCATGGGGATATTTTCGAGTCCTTTGAGATCCAAGTATGAGTGTATCACTGGGGGCGGTGGGCGGGCTGAGATGCGCGCATGAGTTAAGATGGTTCGGATGGCTCAACACAGCGCAATCGCACTTCTCTTTCCCGGCCAGGGCTCGCAGTCCGTTGGCATGGGACGCGATCTCTACGACAAATTTGCCGCCGCGCGCGCGGTCTTCGAGGAGGCCGACGAGGCGTTGGGGTTCGCGCTGTCGAAGGTGATCTTCGAGGGGCCGGAGGAGACGCTGCGGCTGACCGAGCACACGCAGCCGGCGATTCTGACCGTGTCTACCGCTGCTGCGCGCGTACTGATGGAGGCGCTGAAGCCGCTGGGCATTGCGGCGAAGTTTGCGGCGGGACACTCGCTGGGCGAGTACTCGGCGCATGTGGCGGCGGGAACGCTGAGCTTTGCCGATGCGGTGCGCGCGGTGCGGCTGCGCGGGCGCTACATGCAGCAGGCGGTCCCGGCGGGCGAGGGAGCGATGGCCGCGATCCTGGGGCTGGAGCCGGAGCTGATTCGCGTGATCTGCGAACAGGTGGAGGACCAGATGACGCCGCTGCCGGGCGATCCGGCGGGTTTGAACTTCGTGCCGGGAAGCGCGGTGGTGTCGCCCGCCAACCTGAACTCGCCGGGGCAGACGGTGATCTCCGGCGCGGCGCGCGCGGTGGAGCGCGCGGCGGAGCTGTGCAAGCAGGCCGGGGCAAAGCGCGCCGTGATGCTGCCGGTGAGCGCGCCCTTTCACTGCAAGTTGATGCAGCCGGCGCAGGAGTCGCTGGCGCGGGACCTGGCGGAGCTGGAGTTCCGCGATCCGGCGTTTCCCGTGGCGGCGAATGTGAGCGTGACGTTGATTACGACGGGAGCTGCGGCGCGCGAGGCGTTGGTGGCGCAAGTGACGGGGGCCGTGCGATGGGTGGAGTGCATGGAGTTGCTGGCAGCGCAGGGAGCGACGCAGTTCATCGAGGTTGGGCCGGGACGCGTGCTGAGCGGGCTGTTGAAGCAGATCCAGGGCAAGGACGCGGCGGCGGCGCTGAATGTGGAGGATTCGGCTTCGCTGGAGAAGACGGTTGCTGCGCTGAGAGACAGCTAGACGCGCGCACAATTTGACATGGTTCTATGCAAGGCTGTTGAGGTTCAGTCGATGAGGATTGCCGGTTTTGGTTCAATCGTGGTTCTCGTGGGGGCATTGGTCGCTTCCTGTGGAGTTGCGGCGGCCCAATCGGCTATTCCGCCGCAACAGGCGGGCGAGAAAGCGCAGGTCGCCGGAACCTCGCAGGGGACGCAGGCGGAGGCTGCTCCGGAGTTTGAGGTGGCAACCATCAAGCCCAGCGATCCCGATGCGTGCTGCGCACGGACCTGGGGCCGCAACGGGCGGCACTTTGTCACCACCAACACGTACTTGCAGTGGCTCATTCAGTGGGCCTATGGCCTACAGGCCAAACAGATCGTCGGAGGGCCTGCATGGATGGGCCAGGAGCGATTCGATATTGCCGGCGAGATGGAAGGCACACAGATTCCGACGGACCCCAAGTGGAGGATTGCAGTTCAAAAACTGCTGGCAGACCGGTTTCAACTACAGTTCCATCACGAGAGCAGAGAGATGAGTGCCTACGCACTCTCGGTCACCAGGGGTGGAGCGAAGCTGACCAAGAGCGACCCCGAGAAAGACACGGCACCGATCTTAGGGTTCAGCGGAGGCGTTGGACAGACCATGCGGGGCAGTGGCCGGGATGTAACGCTGCATGAGTTTATCGGCGAAGTGCAGCGACTTGTGCTGGACCGTCCGGTTGTCGACCGCACGGGCATTACCGGCACATTCAATATCGACCTCACGTTCACGCGCGAAGACCCGAACTCACTGGGCATGATGCAACTGCCCGACAATGCTGCGCCAAACCTGATTACCGCGCTCAGTGAACAGCTTGGACTGAAGCTGGAGGGGGTGAAAGCTCCCGTGGATGTGCTGGTGATCGACCGCGTGGAAAAGCCCTCGGCAAACTGAGGCATCGCGGGATCGCGTAGATTGAAGAGGATGAGGGGCCAATCTCCCGAGAACAGAAAGGAGGATGCGGATGCAGGCTGGCGATGTGGTTGCGGATTTTACATTGCAAAATCAGGACGGGGTGAGCGTCTCGCTGAGCGACTATGCGGCGAAGCCGGTGGTGCTGTTCTTCTATCCGCGGGCCGACACGCCGGGATGCACGCTGGAGTCGTGCGGCTTCCGCGATATCTTTGCCAAGTTCAAGAAGGCCGGGATTGTGGTGTTGGGCATCTCGCGCGATACGGTGGCGAAGCAGAAAAAATTCAAAGAGAAGTACGAGCTGCCGTACGATCTGCTGGCCGATCCCGAGATGGCGCTGATCAAGCGATTCGACCTGCTGAAGAAGAAGACAATGTACGGCAAGCCGGTGACGGGGGTGGAGCGGACGACGTATGTGATCGGGCCGGACACGGGGAAGGGGCAGAGGCTGCTGCATGTGTTTCCCAAGGTGACTCCGGCGGGACACGCGGAGGAGGTTTTTGCGTTGTTGAAGGCGAGTGGGGCAGGGAAGAAGGCCTGATGCCGGGAGCGATTGTGGAGGTTGCGGCGTACGGTGCGGCGGGAGCGGCGGCGCTGGGCCTGGCGGCGGGCGGGCTGGCGTACGCGTCGCTGTGGCCGACGTCGCAGATCTTCGGGCGGACTCTGATTGCGGGCGGGAATGCGGACGAGGTTGCGCTGACCTTCGACGATGGGCCGAACGATGCGGCCACGCCGCAGTTGCTTGAGGTGCTGGCGCGGCACGGCGTTCGCGCGACATTTTTTACGATGGGAGATTTTGCGCGCGCGAGGCCGGAGATTGTACGGCAAGTGGCGGCGGCGGGTCACGTAGTGGGTAACCACACGATGAGCCATCCGCGGCTGTCGACGCAGAGTGCTGCGCGAGTGAGGCGGGAGATCGCGGAGTGCAATGCGGTGCTGGAGGAGATCACCGGAGCGGCGGTGAAGTTCTTCCGTCCGCCGTATGGCGCGCGGCGGCCTTATGTGCTGCGCGCGGCGCGGGAGCTGGGGCTGACGCCGGTGCTGTGGAATGTGACGGGGTACGACTGGAAGCCGATTGGCGTGGATGGGATTCTGGCCAATCTGGACGCGGGGATTGCGCGGAACCGGCGGCGCGGGCGCGGGGCTAATCTTCTTTTACACGACGGCGGGCACAGGGCGATGGGCGCGGCGCGAATGGATACGGTGAGGGCGGTGGACCGGCTGCTGACGGCGTGGCTGGCTGCGTCGGAGCATGGCGCGGCGATGCGGTTCGTACCGGTGGATGCGTGGGTGCGAGAGTAGACGGGGACGCGGCGGGCCAATCAGGATTCAGTTGCGGCGTTGTGTGCGGGGCCGGATGGGGCGGTGAGGGTGAGCAGCGCGGCGCATAGGGCGAGCGCGGCGATGGCGTAGAGTCCGCCGGCGAAACTGTGGGTTGCGTCGCGCATGAGGCCGGTGAAGTAGGGGCCGAGGAATCCGCCGAAGCCGCCGATGGTGGTAATGGTGGCGACGGCGCCGGCGGCGGCCGCGCCACCAACCATGCGCGTAGTGAGCGCCCAGAAGGGGCCCATGGTGCTCCACAGCCCGATGGCGACCAGCGACATGGCGATGAGCGCGACGGGGATGCTGCCGGCGCGCGCGGCCCAGACGAAGCCGGCGGCGGCCAGCATCATGCATCCGGCCAGATGCCAGCGGCGTTCATTCGTGCGGTCGGAGGTGCGGCCGATGACGACGGTGAAGATTGCCGCCAGAAGATAGGGCAGCGTGGCGTAGCGGGCGATGAGGCTTGCGCTGGCGGCCGCGGCGCCGGCGCGCGAGAGGCTGCTGAGGATGAGCGGCATCCACAGATTGACGATGTAGACGCCGATCTGAATGATGATGTAGACGCCGGCGAGCAGCCAGACGGCGGGCAGGCGGAAGGCGTCCAGCAGATTGTGATGCACGGTTGCGCCGTAGCGGGCCTGGTCGCGCGCCAACTCGCGCTTGAGCCAGAGCTTTTCGTTGGGAGACATCCACGAAACTTTGTCGGGCGAGTCCTTGAGGACGAAGAGCACGGAGACGCCGAGCAGGACGGTGGGCACGCCTTCCAGCAGGAAGAGCCACTGCCATCCGCTGAGGCCGCGCAGGCCGTCGAGCCGCAGCAGAGCGCTGGCCAACGGCGAGCCGACCACGCCGGCCAGCGAGGTCGCGGTCATGAACTTGGCGACGGCGCGGGCGCGCTCGTGCGATGGGAACCAGAAGGTGAGGTAGAGCAGCATTCCAGGCACAAATCCGGCCTCGGCCACGCCCAGCAGCAGGCGCAGCAGGTAGAAGGAGTGCGGCGAGCAGATGAAGACCATGGAGGCGGAGATGAAGCCCCACGAGATCATGATGCGGGCGATCCAGAGGCGCGTGCCGACGCGGCGCAGGAGCAGGGTACTGGGCAGGTCGCAGAGCGCGTAGCCGAGGAAGAAGATTCCCGCGCCGGTGCCGTAAACGGTATTGCTGAAGTGCAGTTGACGCTCGATGTCCGCGGCCGCGAAGCCGACGTTGACGCGGTCGACGTAGGCCGCGATGTAGAGCAGGAACATGTACGGGATGAGGCGGCGGGTGATGCGCCGGTAGAGCGCGCGCTCATCGACTGGCGCGGAGCCGGCCACTTCAGATGCAACTTCCATTGGATTACTTTACAGGTTGCCAGCGAGCAAGCTTGGCGGGAACCGCGAGTTGTACGCCCGGCAGCCGGCCTTGATGGCGGAGCAGTGCCTGATTCTCCACGGTAATAAAAAAACATTAAAAAGTATGGACTTAAGTCATATGCAATCAATAGGTTGCAAGGTTCAATCTGCAAAGTATTACAAAAAAAGGACTTAACGGGAATGAATATGAAAACAAAGAAGAAAGGCCTGGGAGTGTTCTCCCAAGCCTCAGTGCTTCTTTCACTATCCTGATTAAAGTGTAGCAGGTTGGGGCAAACTAGTATGCCAACTATTTTTAACTTTTAAGTGATTTAGATGGAGTTGGTTACGAAGAATTCGGAGGGTCGAGGGGGTTGACAGCCAAAATGGGAACAGGGAACAGGGGAGCGAGAGCAGATACAGGCCGCGAATTTCAGGTATGGAGCAATTTCCGGTAGATGGTCACTCGGGATGAACGGACCACATCCCATAAGCCGACTTATCAGGACTAAACGTCTCCTCAGTGAGAGACTCGGCGATTTCGGAGCATGCGAGAATAATCGATCCCTGGCGATCGGCATCAGCTCGAAAGAGAAGCTGTCGATGCGCTGGTTCTCCGTTGAGCACAAACGGCGTGGTTGAACTTGCGTCGCTCGCGGCGACCGAGAGGACAGCACCGCTGCCCTCTTCGAGCAGCATCTCCCTGGCATGAAAGAGTCCAAGGACGCTGAAGCGAATCTCCTGCTGCTGTGCATCGATTTGCAACGGCAGTAAAAAAAACGGCAACGCAACCAACAGGAAGATCGACGGGAGCGAAGGAAACCATCTGCGCTTAATTCTCTGCGTTCCGTTGCGAATCGCCGTTGAGGCTTCGTTGAGCATGACTTCGATTATGGCCTGCCGGTCGTGGCACCGGCCCCCAGCGTTCGCAGCATTGCACCAGCCACAGCCGCGCTCGTCGCTCCGGTTGCGCCGTGCTCACGCACCAACAGCAACAGTCGCGGCTGCTCAGCCGGATAGATCACAACAGTGAACCCGTCCGCAGCAGCCTTCGGTGTATGCGAACAAACGGCAGTACCTGTCTTCGCCAAAGCCGCCCCATCGCCCAACGTCGCATCGACAGCGCGCGCCGTTCCACGCGAAGCCGAGCCGCGCATTCCCGCAACGATCCGCTCCTGCGTTGCGTTCCGCTCTTCCTTCACCAGCGCGAGGTACGCTCTGGCCAACGCAAGCGGCGACTCCTTCCACGCCGCACTCAACCCCACCAGACTCTCGCTCCCAGCCTCCGCCGCCGGCCCACTCAGGCCGTAGTGAGCGAAGCTCCGCGCGGCCTCTGCGCGGTCCAACTGCGAGGCGAGTTGAATAAAATACGCGTTGCAGGACTGCGCAATCGCCTCCTCCAAACCGAGACTTCCGTGCCCCGCAGGAAGCCAGCAGCGAGAGCGCGTTCCGAGGCAGCGCACCATCGGAAACCGCCCGCCGTGCTGCTCTCCATACGCGATGGCGAGAAATGGCTTGACCAGCGATCCGGGAGAGACCGGCGCTTTATTGAGCCATCGCTCGGCCAGAACCACGCCCGCCGCGTCAAGCAAAAGATAGGAGATCTTCTTGTCTGCAAAGTTGCGATCAAGAACCGCCTGCGCCGCCTGCGAAAACTGCGAAGCGCGCCCGCTCTGCGCGAATGCGCCGATAAACGCAAAGAGAAAAAGGAAGCCCGCAAAGATAAATCGCCGCGCCATCAGCGAGCCCATTGATATGTAACCGTCTGCGTCACTTTTTCACCTTGATCCTTTTCGATCATCTGCTCCGATTCAACGTTGGAGAAGACGCGACTGAAGCCGGCAACATTGCCGAAGAAGAATCCCGGCTTCTGTCCGGACCCGTTGGCCTGCAGATCGCCTTCGCCCGCGTTCCCTGCGCGATCCAACTGCGACACCAGTCGCCAAAAGTTACCCTGCTCCTTTGGAGTGTGCTGAAAGTACGCCGCATAGGTCACACCGTCTTTGCCCGCGATTGACGGGGACTTTTGCCGATGCGCCAGAATCTTCTCCAACAGCCCGGCGTCGTTGGCCAACAGCAGCTGCCTGCCTTGAACCGTGAGGAAAAGCGGAACCGTCCCATCGAGCGCAAGGTATTCGCCAGCCGCGCTCGATCTCTTCTCCCAGTTCGCACCAAGTCGCGCAGTCGTCAGCCCAGTCGGCAGCGCCGAACTCAACGCATCGCGCACGGCAACCTCATCCCAATCGCGCGGCGCAGTTAGAACTATCGCCGACTGCAGCGAGACGAAAACACCCTGCTCGGTCGCGCGCGTGGAGTGAACTTCGAGCAACGCATCCGGCGCATCGGCAAGCAGCAGCGCGCGCAGCGATTGATAGCCATCGACCTGCTTCACCGCAACCGGGGCCTGATCGATGCGCACGTCCAACTGCGTTGTACTGCCAACGTCCTGCGCCGTAGCCTCCGCCGGCGCCGTGGTGAACGAGTCCTGCGAACGCTCCGGCTTTGCCTCCAACAAATTGTTGCGCAGAGCTTCAACGACACTCTCGAGCCGGTGCAGCCTGAGCCGCATAGAAGACCGCATCATCGGGAGCAAGCGCAGCAATCGACCGCACATCGCCCTGCGATACAGCAGCCGCTCCCGTGCGGCGCAGCAGCACGCGCTCCTCGCGATAGGTGCGGCTGGTACGGTAAAGATCGCTCACCGCCGAGGCGTACTGCTTCATCTCCGTAATATTCTGCTGCACCCAGTAACTGCGGAAGTACGGCGTTGCAACAATCTTGTCGAGGTTGAGAACCATGCGCAGATCGCCGCGTTCACCAGCCGCCTGCTTCACCGCCTCGACGTACCATCCCTCGCCTGCAAGGCTGTGCGAAGAGGCACCCGCAAGTCGATCGAGAACGCCCGCGACAAGATCCTCGCGTGTGCCCAGAATCAGCCAGCCATCGCGCGCAGCAAAGGCCGCCGTGCGCGACGAGGCCGCGTCCTTATGCACATAGAACGCGCTTCCCGCCTCCGTACGCTGCTCGAATTTATCGCGCATCTGCCACAGCGGAGTGGCCTCTATCTGCGCTTGATCGAGATGCGAGAGATAAACAAACTCAAGGTTACCGATGTCGTATAGACCGAGGCAGCTCTCCTTGCCTGCGACGCGTTCCAGCAGGCTGTCGTCGGTCGGAAGCCCCGCCGCCGCCGTAAACTCATCCTGCGCCTGGAAGAGTCGCCCGAAGAGCCGCGAGTTGCTGAAGCCCGCGTGGTTGTCGCTGGTCAGCCACACGCGCTTCTCCTCGGACGAGTTCCAATCGTGCAGCAGCGAGTTGAAGTCGCGCGCCTCAATCGAGAGCAGCGCGCCCTCAGGCAGCAGCGCCGTCAGCTCCTGCTGAGACTTGAACGCCTGCTCCACAAGATCCACGGCATAGACCGCTCCGCAGACCAGAAGCATTGCACCGATCACAATCCAAAGTCGTCGTCTCATTCCGCGCCCGCGCCATCCAACTGCACCCGCTGCCTCTGCAATTGCAGCCACTCGTTCAACTCGTTCTGCCTGGAGCGATCCGCATTCTCGACGAACTGCCACAGCAGCTCTGCCTCCATCTCCTTCAAACCCGCGGCCCGTATCGCCGGCAGATACACCGCACGCAACTCTGTCCCATCCGAGGCCGTGGCAGATTTCGTCTGCAACCACGCGGCAAACTGCGTCTTTTCCTCCGGCGTGTAGTAATCGTTCACCACCGAAGCCATGGATCGCAGGGCCTGCGCAAAGCCGGAGCCCGCCTGCCTGGTGCGTTCGTCAATTCGCCGCTGGCGCCACTCTTCATTGGTGATTGCGCCCACGCCCTCCTTCAATACCTGCTGCGCCACCGCAGTAAGAGGTACGTCTTCCGCCTTCATGCGCGCGATTGCGAGTCGCGTAAACGCTGCATCGTTCTGTCGCTGGCGCGTCATGACTCGCGCATAGATTGCCGCGCCCGCCTGCGTCTTCGTGTCGACCAGCAGATCGGCGCCCGCAGCCTCCACTCCCTGCTCTGCAAATCCACGCGCCTCATCGAGCAGCCCCCACTGCTCCAAACGCGTTGCCACCTCAAAATAATTCCCGGCCTGCGGCGGACGTCCCGCAATCCATGCCTCAACCAGCGCCTTCACCGCATCCGCACCGCGTCCCTGTCGAGCCCGCGCCTCAGCCGCCTTCACCATCCACTGCGGATCGCGATAGCTCAGCTTGTACAACTGCTCATAGTCTGCGACCGCATCGTCCAGCCGATACAGCCGCTCCTCCAAATCAGCCTTCGACTCGTATAGATCCTTCTGCTCCGGTCGCACATGGATCGCCTTGCTATACGCATCGATCGCCGCCGGATAATCCTCCAGCGCCGTCTCCAGCCGCGCCAGCACAATGCTCCATCGCGCATCGCGAGGCGAAGCCTCCACCGTCTTGCGATAAAAGCCGAGCAGCGCCTCGCGCTCTCCGTGCGCACCCGCAACCAGCGCAGCCTCCTGCGCCAGACTCGCATCCTCTGGATACGCATTGATCAACTCAACATACTGATCGCGCGCCTCGCTCCAATCGCCCAACTGCGTATCCGCAGAGATCGTCCCACGCCGCAGTTGAGCAACGCGCTCCTTCTTCCCGGTGCGCTCCATTGCAGCCGCCTGCACTGCACTCAGCTCAGCGCGATAGAACGCCGCAAGCCCCGCCGCATCGCCCGATCGCGCATAGTTATCAGTCAGCGCCGTCTCAGTCTCCGTATCGATTGGCTTCTGTGTCAGCAACGTCTCTAACAGCGTCTTCGCGCGCGAATACTCGCTCAGCTCTGTGAGCTTCCGCGCGGCTTCCAGTTGCAACTTCCGCTTCATCTCTGGATAAGCCGCATCCGCCGACTCCAGCAGAACCGCCACCGCGCGCGGCCTCTGCTCGTGATTCCAATCGAAGTCCACCGTCGCGCGCACCACGCCAAGCACCGTGCGATGATCGCGATAGATCGACTCAATCTCGCCCGCCGCGGCACTCGGATTGTGCTGCTCCTTCAGAGCCACCAGTTGATAGCGCAGCTCCATATTGTGCACCGGATCGGATGTCAGCGCGATCTGCCGCGCCAGCGCCTGCTGCTCCGCCTCCGGCAGGCTGTGACTCCGCGCAGCATTTGTCAGCGCGTCGAGGACATCAAACGACTCCGTCTGCGCCGCCGCCTGCTTCAACTCGCGCGCCATATCATCCGTGCGATGCTGCGCGTTCAGCACACTCACACGCAGCTCAATCGCCGCATCGCTCGGCGCAGGCGCAGTCAGCAACCCCGCAGTCTCCGCTTCAATCGCGGCGCGCTGATCCGGCCTTAGCGCCAGCGTTAGCAACCGCGCGCGACTCTGCTCCGAGGGCTTGTCCCCAAGCGAACTGGCAACATACTCCTTCACCGCGCCCGGCAAATTATTCTTGCTCTCCTCAATCGCTCCCGCCTCGTATCCAAAGAGCGTCGGCTGCGCCAATCGCTCGCGCCCCTTGTGCAGCTGTACCAGCGCAGAAGAAAAATCGAAGTAGTCCCAGAAGACCGTCGCCGATTGCAGATAGCCATCCGCCTCGCCGGGATGCACCTCCGCCATTCGCGTCCAATACGGCGCAGCTTCTGCGAATCTCCCGCGATCCGCGTAGATGTCACCGATGCGTGCCAGTGTGTCTAAATCGTCCGGCTTTGCATCCAGCAGCCGCTTCTCAATCGTAACCGCCTTGTCCGTATCCTCCGCATGAAAGTACGCCAGCGAGCGATAGAGCGACGAGGCCTGTCGACCCAGTTCTCGATCCGCCGGATACACCGTAGCCAGCGCATCGGCCGCGCCCACGCTGTCTTCATAGCGCGACTGCCACAGACACGACTCCAGCCAGAATCGCTCCGCCGCCGGATTCGCTTTTGCCAGCCCACTCCAATCACCCTTGTCGATCTCCGGCGTCTGCTGACGCAACGCATCGAGCTGCGAATCCAACTGCCCCGTGCGACTCAGCAGCTCGAAGAGTTGATCGCGCAGATCGGGCGACTCACTCCAGTGCGCCCATAGCAGCTTCTCCACCTCATCCTCTTGCTTGCTCCGGCGATACTCGCCCAGCAGATTGCGCACAAAGCTCAAGTCATGCGGAAAGCGTTGATTGGCGTAGCGATTCACCTCCAACGCAAGCCGCGTATCTGGCGCAGGTGCCGCACGCAGAACCTGCTCCAGATCAGTTCCCGAAAATATCCCCGTCACCTTATGCGACAGCACCAAATAATCCGCACTGCGCCTCTGTCGCAGATAAAACCGCGCCAGCTTTGCGTACCACTCCACACCCAGGCTCGTGCTCTGAAACTGATCGATGGCCCGCTGATAGACCTCCTCCTCATGCGCGTTCAAACGATTCTGTTCAAGAAACTGCGCCAGCTTTTCATACAGCCCAGGGTCCTGCGGATTGCGATCCAGCTCTCCGCGCAGAACCGTCAACGCATCCGGCAATCGCTGCAACGCAACCAGGCGCGAGAGATCGCGATCGAGCACCTGCGCGTACTCAGCAGAGCGAACCGTCGCAGCACTCCGATTTACATTGTGATTTGCGTTCGCATCCTCATCCGAACTCGCAGCCCTGCCTGCGTCGACGACAACAGCAGCCTGCCCGCCAACAGTCTTGCTATAAGCCGCTCCCGGAGCGCCCAGTGGAACTCCATCGGCCTTCGCTGCAAGCTCCTGCAACAGGCTCGTATACAGCGCAAACTCTTTGTCCGTCTGATTCGTCCGACTGTAGACATCCGCCACTGCCAGCGCGACCTCAACGCGACGCGTGTCCGTTGGAAACTGCGCAAGGAAAGAAGTTCCCTCGTGGATCACCGCATCGTTCTCGCCGTATGCTGCGTATGCATCCATCAGCTTCGCATGAAGCTCCGCCCGCTGCTGCGCCTGCGGATAGCGACGGTCGATCTCCGCCAACAGCTCCGCAGCCTTGGCGCGATGAAAGTACGGCGCTGCAATCTGATCCTCATCTGCGTACTCCTGCGCAGGCCTCTGCGAGTTGAAGAAGAGCGAGAGAATGCCGTTCAGACAGCCCGGCCCGCGATCCATCGTCGCAATGCTCTTGTACAGCGCAAGATTCCCCGCGCCCACGCGCAACGGCTGCTCTGGCGCAGTCAACAAAACGCGCGTCAATCCAGCCAATCCTCGCAGCTCCGCATCCTGCGTCTTCTTGTCCGCAGCCAGCGCATAGTAGTAGCGCGCCGCCTCAGGAAAATCCTGCACGCCCTCCAGCAGCCGCGCCAGCGTGTACAGTTCGTCCGCAGTCCACGCGGCTCCGCGCGACTCCTTGCGCTCGCGATACTCCGCCAACACAGCCTTCGCCGCGCCCAGTTGTCCCTGCTGCTGAAAGATGTAGAAGAGCTTCGCCGCATCCCGCAGCGCGTCCGCGCCACCCTCCGGCTTCGCCGCAAGAGATGCGCGCAAAGCATCGCGCGTGCGAATCGTCCGATGTCCACTGGTCAGCAGATCGCAGTAGCTCTTCACCAGCTCCGCAGGCCACAGCGGCTCGAAGCTGCGGTCGTACACCGCAAGCCCATCCTTCGCCGATCCACGCGCCGCAGCCAGCTCCGCCTCAGCGCTCACAGGAAAAATCGCGTCAACAGGAATAGCCTTCTCGTAGCGCGCGATCAACGCAGACGCGCCCGCAAAGTCCTTCCCTGCCAGCTCGAAGTTCAACTCGCGCTCATACACCGCGCTCTCGGTCGGATAGCGCAACTCCCATCCGGCGTACTCTCGCTCGGCGGCAGCACGCCCCAGCGCGTAGCTCCACCCGCCATGCCACCCCAACCCCAACCACCAGACACAACAATCCCACCGTGACTGCCAGAGTCACCACACGTCGACGCTTTTCGTTCATGGCCGGGCTCGATCTCAGCTGCGAATCCCACTGACATTATCGCAAATCCTCCCCAGGCGCAAATTTAGTCCCTAGAAGACCTTCCGAACGCAAACTTATTCTTATGTTTCGAGGATCAGCTCGCAGACTTCTTACTCCACCCCCAGCACCTTCACAATCACCCGCTTGCGGCGCTGGCCGTCGAACTCGGCATAGAAGACTCGCTGCCATGTTCCGAGGTCCAGCCGGCCATCGGTCACCGGCAGGGTCGTCTCATGGTGCAGCAACAGCGACTTCAGGTGCGCATCTCCGTTGTCCTCGCCGGTCCGGTGGTGCTTGTACTCAGGCCGCGCCGGGGCCAACTCCTCCAACCACTGCGCGATGTCCTCGATCAACCCACTCTCCAGGTCGTTCACATACACGGCCGCCGTAATGTGCATCGGCGATACGAAGCACAGGCCGTCCCGCACCCCGCTGCGTTCCACAATCCGCTCCACTTCGTCGGTAATATGGACCATCTCTCTGCGCTTCTTCGTCTCAAAGACCAGGTACTCCGTGTGACTCTTCATCGAATCCTCCGAGCGTTCCTGCCTATAAACCGCGACTACCAGTTTAGTTTGAGGGCCATCTGAATGCGGCGGCTGGCGGCCGCGGTGTTGTAGAGGCCAAAGCCCGGGCTTGAGAGATTCAGGAAGTTGGTGCCTGAGACCGAGAGATACGGGTTGTTGAAGGCGTTGAAGAGGTCGGCGCGATATTCCAGGGCCCAGGGGCCGGAGTTGAGCAGACCTTTTTCGAAGACGCGGATGTTCTTGGAAAAGGTCCAGTCGAAGTTGATGAATTTGTTCAAGCGGGCCGTGTTCCGGCCGCAGTTGCCATTGTTGCCGAGCAGGACCGGGATGTACTTCGTGTTCGACGCAGGGTTGCCCATGGTGAACGAGCCGCCTCGAACGCAGTTGGGCCGGGAGTTGTCGAGGCCCGAGACGGTATTGCCGTCCATATTCGCATCCGGGATTCCCGCAACCGAGCCGGTGATGACCGTGAACGGGAGGCCGGACTGAAACTGGTTGACTGAGGCAAAGGTCCAGCCGCCGAGGACGTGGCCTTCGATTCCCTTCTGATTGCGGAAGACGGGGAGCTGCCAGACGTGAGAGAGAACAAAGCGGTGACGGACATCGAAGTCGGAGTTGCCGCGCTCCGCAGCGGGATTGAACTGGTCCTGCTCGAAGTTGGTATCGAGCGCGCCCTGGGCCGGGGTGTAATCGGAGCTGTTGTCGATGGAATGCGACCAGGTGTAGGAGGCGCGCAACTGCAGGCCATGGGAGAGAGCCTTCGAGACGGAGGCCTGAAGCGAGTTGTAGGTTGAGCTGCCGGTGTCGCTGATATAGCTGACGTCGTTGAAGCGCGGATCGATGCGTGGATTTCCGGGGCCATTCTCGGAGGCATAGAACGCCTGGAACTGCGCGAGCCGATTGGTCTGATCGGCAAGGCTTGTGGCCGGTGCGGGACGGTCCGCGGGAAGCGTCGAGTTGATGGGCTCGTAGGTGGTGAGGGCCGAGCCGCGCGAGCCGACGTAGGAGAGCTCCGCCATGACCGAGGTGGCGAGGCGAAGCTCAACGCCGAGGCTGTACTGCTGTTGGTAAGGATTGCGGATGTGGGGGTTCTCGGAGATGACGCTGCCGAGGTTGGTGACGTTGTTGAAGCTGCCGGCCTGGGCTGTCAAAGCCGTCTGCAGCGGAGCTGTGCCCGCCAGGAGGTTGGCGAGGGTGTTGCCTGCTGTGAAGCTGCTGAGCGTGCCTGTGTAATCGGTGGGCGGCGCGGTGCGGCCGGCTTCCAGGCCGTTGAAGATGAGCGAATCGTAATAGACGCCATAGCCGCCGCGGACCACGAGTCTTCCGTTCGCGGGGTCCCAGGCAAAGCCGAAGCGCGGCGCCAGCAGAGCGGGATGCGCGTCGATGAGAGGGTTCTGCGTGTTGAAGACGCCGAGCGGCCCGCTGCCCAGTTGACCGATCTTCCCCGTGCCCGCGATGTCGAGCACCGACTGCTGACGGTTGGCGTCGCTCTGGCTGCCTTGAAATTCATAACGCAGGCCAAGATTCAGGGTGAGGGTGGGCCTCAGCTTCCAATCGTCCTGCACGAAGAGGCCGTTATAGTTCTCACGATACCCGCGATAGGTATTGCCGAACTCCTGCGTGTAGCTGGCGATGGCGCCGGCCAGGAAGTCGTTCACCGAGGTGAAGGTGAATGCGCCCAGGGCATCCGTGTAGTTGAGCGAGTTGTCTTCAATATGGCGCAGATCGAAGCCGGCCTTGACGATGTGCCGCCCGTGGACCCAACTGAATGCGTCGCTCCATTGATAGACGTTGAAGACGCGCCCCTGGGGCCAGTAGGACACGGTGCCGAAGCCGACCAGTCCGGTGACGTTGAAGCGTGGTGTCGCCGGCACGGTGAGCGGTTCAAAGAGGGCGCTCGACCGGCCGTAGGCAAGACGCAGCTCGTTGCTCATGTTGGAGCGCGGCGTCCAGGTGTCGGCGATCATGGCGTTCCTGCCGACCGGGTTGAAGCTGGCGTCGTCCTGAGGCAGGGAGTAGTTGGAGACGCGTTCGACGTACGTGCCGGTGTTGCTGTAGAAGCGCAACGTCAGGTTGTTGCTGGCGGAGAAGGAATGATCGGCGCGCAGCAGATATTGGTTCCCGGTTGAAGGATTGGGCTCGGCGATGGAGGACGTGCCGATGAGCGGGTCGGCGGTTGCGGCCGTGGGCAGAGGGAGCAGTTGCAGCAGGCTTTGAACCGCGGGCGACGTAACGGAGCTGCGAGCGGCCGCGGTGGGCAGGTCCGCCACCAGGGTGGCGCCTGCGCCATGGGTTGAGCGGCCCTCGTACCCGGCGAAGAAGAAGGTGCGGTTGCGCAGGACCGGGCCGCCAAGGGTGAAGCCGTAGTAGTTCTGGACCAGGGGATCGGGTCTGCCCGTGGTGTCGAAGTAGTCCCGGGCGTTCAACGCGGCGTTCTGCAGAAAGTCGTATGCAGTGCCGTGCAGGGAGTTGCTTCCGCTTCGCGTGACCATGACGATCTCGGCGGAGGACTTGACGCCGTATTCCGCGGCCCAGTTGTTGGTGAGGACCTGGAACTCGCCGAGCATGTCTGGGGTGGGTTCGGTTGAGAGCGCGATGCCGCCGAACTCCCAGTCGTTCGCGTCCGTGGTGTCGAGCTGCGTGGAGGTGGACTTGGAGCGTCCGCCATTCGCGTTGATCTGGCCGGCCTGCGCGCCATTGACGGTGGTGAACTGCCCTCCGCGAGGATTGAAGGTTGGCGTGGCCCCGGACGCAAGAATCACCAGACTATTGAGGTTGCGGTTGAGGTTGGGAAGTGTGCCGACCTCGGTCTCGTTGTAGGTGACGCTTCGCAAGGGATCGGAGGCATCGAGCAGGGGCGCTCGATCCGCCTGGACGTCGACGGTGGTGGACGCTTGTCCGATTTGCAGCGTGAAGTTCTGTGTGGTGGTTTGGCTGGTGGAAACGGCGATGTCAGCGGACGGAGAAACAAAGCCCGTCGCCGTGACGCGAAGTCGGTATCTGCCGGGCGGTACAGCGGTGAATGAATAGAGGCCGTTGGCCGTGGTGGGAAAGGTGCGGCCCTCTCCTGTATCCAGACTCTTCAGCTCGACCGAAGCGTCCTTGATCAGCGCGCCCGACGGGTCGAGAACAGAGCCTTGAACCACTCCCGTGGTGTACTGCGCAAGGCAAAGGGTGGGAAGAAGAAGCAGAATGACGATCGCGAACCATTGAGCAAGCGTGAGCCTCTGGTGGGCGCGTGGCATGAACCGGCTCTGGCGGCCTCTAGGAAACTGAGGTCCACTGAGCAGCAAAAACCTTCGACACATCAAAAAATCCTCCGGGGGAAGTACGGCGATGCCCGGCCCGCGCCTGAGCGATCGGTTAGAGGTTTTAAAAAAGGTCGCCAAGAGTCTGCGGCGCCTACGTGGCAGCAATTACATTCGGGGAGTTTGAACCAGTTCGGCACCTACAGACACTCCCATGCTGGTCTGCCCGATGTTTTGTGCCGGCAGTTATTAGTGTAGCGCGGCAAGTAAGCGATATGACTCGTCGCCGTAGTCGGCGGTGTGGGAAAGGGGGAAATGTTCTTTGCTTTCCACTTTTCCATGCCACCGAGTTGTCGGCTATGCGAAAACTGCACCAGTATCCGAATTTCAGGTGAGGGATTCGGCGGCGAGGAGCTTGCGCTTGCGCTCGAGGCCCCAGCGGTAGCCGGTGAGGCTGCCATCGGCCCCGACGGCGCGGTGGCAGGGAACGGCGATGGCGACGGGGTTGGCGGCGCAGGCGGCGGCGACGGCGCGCGCGGCGTTGGGCTTGCCGAGCGAGCGGGCGAGCGCGGAGTAGCTGCGCGTCTGGCCGCGCGGGACCTGCTGGAGGGCGCGCCAGACGCGCTGCTGGAAGGCGGTGGCGCGGACGTCGAGCGGGAAGGTGGCGGCCAGCGGGTGTTCCGTGGTCTGGCTGAGGACGAAGGCGAGGGCGTCGGCGAGCCATCCGGTGTTGCCTTTGGCGGGGACGAGTTGGGCGCGGTTGAAGCGCTGGCGGAGATCGGCGGTGAGTTCGGCGTCGTCGCGGCCGAAGGCGATGGCGCAGATTCCGGCGTCGGTGGAGGCGGCGAGCATCCGGCCCAGCGGACTGCGCGCGGTGGCGTAGCGGATGAGGAGTCCTGCGCCGCCTGCGCGCAGTGTGCGCGGAGTCATGCCCAGGGAGTCGTGGCTGGACTCGTAGAGGCGGCTGGAGGAGCCGAAGCCGGATTCGTAGATGGCGTCGGTGATGCGCTTGGCGGGAGGCTGGGCGGTTGGATTAATTAAAGATGCGGAAGCCTTGGCGGGGCGCAGCGCGTCCTTGAAGTGGGCGACACGCTGGGCGCGGGCGAACTCGCCGGGGCTGACGCCGAGGACGCGGCGGAAGGCGCGCAGCAGGGTGAGGCGTCCAACGCCGGTGACGCGGGCGAGGTCGGCGAGGCGAGTGCGTTCGGAGGCGTGTTGGGCGAGATATTCGCTGGCAGCGGCGATGACGTCGGCCTGTGGGTCGGGGCGAGGCGTGGCGAGGCCGGGCTGGCAGCGCTTGCAAGCGCGAAAGCCGGCGAGTTCCGCGGCAGAGGCGGTGGGGAAGAAGCGGACGTTCTGGCGCGCGGGACGGCGGCTGGGACAGCTTGGACGGCAGTAGATTCCAGTGGACTTGACGGCATAGAAGAACTGGCCGTCGGCGGCTGTGTTGCGCGCCAGCACCTGTTGCCACTGGCGGCCGGGAAAGAGGCTGGGCGCGGCGGGGGCGGTTGGTTTCCCGTGGCTGCGGTGGTGCTGGGCCGCAATGCCGTTGTGCTGTGGCTGGGACATGGTGAGCGCTCTCCTCCCAGTATCGTCGCTCGAAGCGGGCCGCGCGACACTCCGCAATGTTCAGAGAAGTTGCGGGCTGCCTGCGGCATTCAAGTTTTGCGCGGTCTGTCCGTTGATACTATAGATCGAGCAGGCAAAGGACACGATGAACCGCGACCTCTCAGATGGCCCGCATTGCAAGGACGGAGCGGCGGAGTACGGGTCGAGCGCGGCGCGGGGCGCGCAGGCGACGGGCGAGCGGCGGTTCTGGGGCTGGACCGCGCTGGGGCTGGGGGCGATTGCGTTCTGCAAAGGGATCCGCGAGCCGAACGCGTGGTCGTACACGCAGGCGCAACTGGACTACAGCGCCGGGTTCATGCGCCGCGGGCTCTTCGGGGCCGCGCTGAGTCATCCCCTGGGGCTGAACCTGTACGGCCACTTTGCGGTGTTCTCGACCGCTCTTCTGCTGTTGCTGTTCGCCGCGCTGGCGTTGCTGGCGCGCAGCTCGAAGCTGGCGGAACGAACGCCTCCGGGCGAGCTGCTGGCGGTATACGCCTCCAGCTACAGCGTGACCTACCTGGCGAACATGAACGGCTACTTCGACATTTTTCAGGCGCTGCTGTGCGTTCTGCCGCTGTTTGTGCGCCGGACCGGCTGGCGGCTGGCGGCGGCGGCGGTTGCGACAGTGTTGGGCATTTTGATCCACGAGCAGTTCTTCTTCGCGTTTCTTCCGTTGCTGGCGGTCAGCGTCCTGTTTGGAGGGGCCACGTCCAAAAGCGCGGGCGAGCGGCGGCTGGCGTGGGCGGGCGCGGCGCTGCTGCTGGCGCTGGGGCTTGGATTGATGATGAACTTCCTGCGGCTTGGCTCAGTCTCCGTGGCGCAGAGCGAACAGTTGAGGCAGTCGATTGCGCGCACGGCCGACCGTCCGCTGTATCCAGAGGTATTTGCGACGATCCCCGTTACGCCGCGCGAGAACCTGCAGGTCATGAAGTTGGTATGGAGGCGGCCAACCTACCTGCCGGCGCAGATCGAGGGCCTGCTGCTATTCGTCCCGACGACCGTGGTGCTCTCGTGGGCGACGCTGTATCTGCTGCGGCGATGGATGCCGGGACGGTACCGCTGGCCCTATGCAGGGGTTTTGCTGGCGACGCTGGCCCCGCTGAGCCTGCACCTGCTGGGATGGGACAAGAACCGCTGGAACCAGTTGCTGTGCCTGAACGCGTTTCTGCTGCTGCTGACGGTCTCGAAACTGGCGGAGGGCGAGCCGGTGCGGCTGCCCTTGTGGCTGCGCCGGGCGTGCCTGCTGGTGATGCTGCTGAACATGGCGTCGGGCGGGGGGATGCTGGACGACAGCCATATGCGGCCGTTCCCGTTCATGCACAGCCCGGATGCAATCGTTTGGCCCAGCGAGGGACTGCATGCAATCGCAGCATATCGACACTGACGCGGGAGGCAATTTGTCTTACCTGTTACCGGACCGCACGCTGCTGCGAATTCGCTGGGCAAGCTGCATTATTCTGCTGGGGCTGTTTGCCTATTATGTGGCGGACTCGCTGCGTTGGACGCTGATTTGGGACGCTCCCGTCATGCGCTACACGTACTTTCTGACTACGCGCGGCATGCACCCGTACAGCGAGATCCCCGACATTAACATGCCCGGTTGCTATGTGCTGGAAGGATGGGCCATTGCGATATTCGGGTGGAGCGATCTTTCATGGCGGATTTACGAGTTCTTTCTAATGGCGATCCTAACCCTGGGCGGGATGGTTATCGGAGGGCCACGCCGATGGTTCGCCGGCATCTTTGCGGCGACTTTTTTTATTGCCATGCATGGGTCCGAGGGGCCCAATACCGCAGTTCAGCGAGAGGAGGTCATGCTGGTGCTGCTGGTGGCCGCCACCGCGATGTTTTTTCTCGCCATGCGGCATCTTGCGCCAATCCTCATGCTGCCATTCGGCTTGCTTGCCGGACTCGCAGTGTCGCTGAAACCCGGATCGCTGCTGCTGGATATCGCGCTATTGGCCATGGCTTCCATGCTGATTCTGCGTCGTAAACAGCGTGCCGGCCGGTACCTGTTGTGGGGATTGACGGGGAACCTGGCGATTGCATTGTTGATGGCAGGATATTTGTGGCAGCACCATGCCGTTCACGGGTTTCTTTTCACAGTCCGGACCGTGTGGCCAGCCTATAGCCGCATCAGATACGCCGGCATCGGATACCTGTTGCGGCACCTGATGCCCATAACGCTAATGCCTCTGGCCGCACTTGGTCTTGTGGCGGCGATCATACGGCGAGGCAAGGTTGAATGGGAACGCTGGGCGCTCTTTCTCGCTATGGCGATCGGAGCCTTCTCATACTTCGCACAGGGTAAAGGAACAACCTACCAACGATATATGTTCGTGTTGTTTCTCGCTCTTTGGATTGGATGGGAGCTAAGCGAGGCAATGAACCGAAGCGAGACCCGCCTGCGCGTAGTGGGAGTGGCCGGGACCGCCGCTCTCTTTCTGGTGGTTGTTCCCTACTATGTCGCGCTGATGCATCGTGGCGCGCTCCAAGAACAACTTGATGGGCAACTCGCTTTCAGTCTTGACCGGGACCTGGCCCAACTGGGCGGCGATGAGCTACAGCAACAGGTGCAGTGCCTGGATGTGGTCAATGGCTGCATCAACGCTCTCTACCGCATGAGACTTGTGCAAAACACAGGGGTGACCGGCGACATACTTTTGTTTGCTCCCGAGAGCAGTCCGGCAGTGGAGTACTACAGGAACTGGTTTATGGCACACCAGCAGACCCATCCAGCCAACGTGATCGTCCTAGGAAATGAATGGTATCAAAGCAAGGCCGCCAGCTTCGACAAGGTAAACACCTGGCCGCTCTTTGCGTCATCTCTGCGCACCATGTATGTCCCGGCAATCGAGCGACATTTCGGTGGCGATGCCGGCTCGCCCGCTTACCGAATCTATCTACGCAAAGGAAGCGCTGTTCTAGCGGATGAAGAATCCAACCCTCTTCATCCTTGATCGGCAGTCTTGTCGTTCTGGACGCAACGGGGCCATGGGCAACATCGTCCGAAACTGCTTCCGGCAGGACAGGGATGCGAGGCTACGGCCAGGTCCAAGGGGTCACTCTGCTGGGTTCGCAGTTGCGGGGCCGATTCGCCAGAAACTGACCTGGCCCGGCTGGGTCCAGAGCAACTGTTTCGGGTCGAGTTGCAAGGTGCCGACATAGGAATGCGGGATGCGCGAGTAGACATCGACGCTGACCGGCATCCACGTTGCGGGCCCGGTCTGGACGCAGTGAAAGAGCGTGGAGTCCAGGTAGATCACCTGGCAAAAATACTTATACCCGTCGCGGTCCAGGGGCACAGGCGGGCCGATAAAGGTGTCGACTCCATGATCGGCGGCGAAACGGTTGATTCCGTGGGCAATCAGTTGCCGCTGAAAGTCCATGTTGCCCATCAGGTCGTCGAGAGGGATGACGCGAATGGAGGTGTAGTAGGCAATCTGGCCGGGCTTGTCGAAGGAGAAGGCCGT
>Ga0326728_10005276_pt1 | contig 36674 bp, 29 predicted proteins | sample MB3enrmetagenome_FD_207602 | JGI IMG/M metagenome (GOLD analysis project Ga0326728, IMG submission 207602) | Lab enriched peat soil microbial communities from McLean, Ithaca, NY, United States - MB31MN | ecosystem: Environmental > Terrestrial > Soil > Wetlands > Peat | place: USA: New York...
ACGGCGAGCGTATTGCAGACCCAGATCAACGGTGCGTTCGCGGGGATCACCGCCGACGCCGCCGCGCCCATCGTGATTGCGTATGAGCCGGTGTGGGCCATCGGCACCGGCAAAACGGCGACGCCGGAGATGGCCGCCGACGCGCACCGCATCATCCGCGCGGAAGTGGCCAAACTGCTGGGGGCCGATGTGGCCGCGGCGGTACGCATTCTCTACGGCGGCAGCGTGAAGCCGGACAATGCGACGGCGCTCATCGGCCAAGAAGAGATTGACGGAGCGCTGGTGGGCGGCGCCAGCCTGAAGCCGGATTCGTTTGCAGCTATCGTGAAGTACTGAAAAGTCAGCGGGGCTGGCGGGGTTAGCGGAGTTGGCGGGGCTGGCGGTGTTAGCACCCACTACGGGCGTTCGCGGGTTGGTAGGTTAGCAAGTTGGCATCCGCTGCGCGGATGTTCGCGGGTTCGCAAGTTGGCAAAAGGCCGCCCGGAGTGAGAGTTCCGGGCGGCCTTCTTGTTGGTGGATGCGCTGGCGGCAAGTTAGTCGACTCCGAATTGGCCACGGGCGCGGGCGTGGACACCCGCACGACAGCCGGTCTGGAGACCGGCGCTACACGTAGAAGCTGGCGATCCAGGATTGCAGCAGCGCCGGGAAGCAGCCGAGAACAACGACGGCGGCGGCGATCACGAGCAGCACGGCCAGCGTGACGGGATGGGCTTTGATGGGCGTGTCGTCGGCCGCGGGCATCACGTAGGCGCGCTTGAGGACTTGCAAGTAGTAGTAGAGCGAGACGGCGCTGAAGGCGATGGCGAGGGCGACGAGGGCAAAGGGAATGGGGCCGGCTCCGACGGCGAGGACGGCGGCGAACAAATTGAACTTGGCCCAGAAGCCCACCAGCGGCGGAATTCCCGCGAGCGAGAGAAAGAGCACGGCGAGAACGGCGGCGAGCAGCGGGTTGCGTTTCTGCAAGCCGAGGAAAGAGTCGAGTTTGTCGGAGCCCGTGGCGCGCTCCACAACGCCCACCACGCCGAACGCGCCGATGGTGGTGAGGCCGTAGCTGAGGATGTAGTAGAGGACGGGCGATTGGTGGGATATGAATGCCTGGACGACGGCTTCAATCCCAGCCGTCTGCCGCTGTGAAAATGGAAGAAGGCTGGTCTGCTGCAGCGGGCACACGCCCAGCAGAATATAGCCAGCGTGGGCGATTGCGGAGTATGCCAGTAAACGGCGGACGCTGGTCTGTGCGAGCGCGGCCAGGTTGCCGACAACCATCGAGGCCACGGCAACAATGAGCATGACTACAATCACATGGTTCCACGTCGCGGTGTATTGGCTAAAATGGCGATCGATCTCGTTTTCGCTGTAGCGTGAGACGGGAATCGGGAAAAAAGTTCCACCGAATAAGGTCAGTAGCAGCGCGAAGCTGGCCACCTTCGAAACCGACGCGATGAATGCAGCCGCAGGAGCGGGCGCGCCTTCGTAAGTGTCCGGCGCCCACAAGTGGAACGGGACGGCTGCTACCTTGAATCCGAGACCTGCGACAACCAGTATCCAGGCAACATAAAAGAGCGGCGTGGGTCCGGATTGAAATATCGCTGTCTGGAATTCCACCAGGGATGTGGTTCCTGTCAACCCATAAAAGTAACTGAAGCCGAAAAGCAGAAACGCCGTCGACATTCCGCCGAAGAGGTAGTATTTGAGCGCGGCTTCAGCGCTTTTGCCGGATTTCTTCGCAAATGCGGTGAGGATGTAGAGGCCGAGCGAGAGCAGCTCGAGGCCGACGAAGATGACGAGCAGATCCTGCGCGGCGGAGATGATGAGACCGCCGGCCGCAGCCATCAATACTACCGAAACGTATTCGCCGGGGTTGCGCGTGAATTCGGAATCGACGAGCAACAGAAGCGTGAGCGCGGTGAGAACGAGAATGGAGATCTGTGCTACGGGTGCGGGGCCCCACGCGGCGAGCAACAGATCGCTGCCAGCTCTGAAACCGTCCCAGCCCGCGGCATAAACGGCCCAGATCGCCGCGGCGCAGCCGGCAACGCCAAGAAGGGCCGCCGCCGCGATGCGGGTTTGGGCCGCGGCGCGGCGCAGGAAGCCGAGATCGACGACGAGCACGAGCAGCGCGACAATTTCAAGGACCGTTTCAGGCAGTGTGGCGCGGAAGAGGGCGACGTAGTTCATTGCGCACCTCCCGCTAGCAGCGTTTTCACGGCAGGTTCTATCTGATCGAGCAGAATGCGCGGATAGAGGCCGACGGCAAGGGTGCACGCGCCGAGCAGAACGACTCCGGCGATCTCAGGCCAGGTTATCGGCGGGAGTTTGTGCGCCTGTTCGGCTTCAAGTTCGTGCGCGGTGGGTAGAGTGTCCGAGAAGAATGCCTTTTGCAGGGCGCGCCAGATGTAGGCGACGCCGACGATGATTCCGATGCCGGAGACAATGGTCCACCAGGGATTGGCGCGCCATGCGCCGACCAAGACCTGCAGCTCGGCGACGAAGCCGGAGAAGCCAGGTAGGCCCATCGACGCGACACCGGCAAAGACAAAGGCCCATGCGGCAAAGGGCAGGCGTCGCGATAGATGCATCGGCTCGAGCTCGGCGAACTGGCGCGTGTGCGTGCGGTCGTAGACGACGCGGCCGACGATGGCGAAGAGCAGGCCGGCGATGATGCCGTGCGAGAACATTTGGAGGACCGCGCCGTCAACGCCGATCTGGTTGAGCGTCATGAGGCCGAGGAGCACGAAGCCCATGTGACTGACGCTCGAATAACCGATGACGAATTTGAAATCGGTTTGCGCGAGAGCGACTAGAGCGCCGTAGACGATACCGATGACCGCGAGCCAGGCGAAGACGTCGCGCCAGGATCCGATGCCAAGGAGCGCGAATCCCCAGGGATCGAGGCCGTGGGGAAAGAGGCCGATGCCGACGCGCAGGCAGCCGTAAGCGCCGAGCTTCATGACTACGCCGGCGAGGAGCATCGACGCGGCGGTGGGCGCGGCCACGTGGCCGGTGGGCGCCCAGGTGTGGAAGGGCCACATGCCGGCGAGAATCGCGAAGCCGACGAAGACCAGCGGGAAGCACCACATCTGGAAACTGACGGGCAGGCCGGCGTGTGCGAGATCGGCGAGCGCGGTGGATTGCGAACCGGCGGTCACGTAGGCGGCGAGCAGGCCGATGAGCACCATGGCCGAGCCGGCGAAGGAGTAGAGCGCGAGCTTCATGGCGCCGTACTCGCGGCGCGTGGAGCCCCAGATGGCGATGAGGAAGTATTTGGGGACGATGGCGATTTCGTAAAAGACAAAGAGCAGGAAGAGGTCGCCACTCAGGAAGACGCCGTAGACCCCGCCGATAAGCGCGAGATAAAAGCCGAAGAATTGGTTGGTACGGAGATCGATGTTCCAACTGAAGAGCACGCCCGAGACCGAGGCGATGCCGGTAAGAAGAACCAGCACGCGGCTGATGCCGTCGGCAACGAGCAGGAAGTGGATGCCCATCGACGGCACCCAGAGCGCGTCGATAAGGATCTGGCGCGGCTGGCTGAAGCCCGCGGCGTAGCCCGCGACGGCGAGGACGAGGCCGGCCACGGCCACGGCGAGCGCAAGCCAGCGCGCAAGGACGGGTTTGTCCTTGGGGCACAGCGCCGCAAGCAACGCTCCGGCGAACGAAATGTAGATGGTCCAAACCAACATTTAGCGCGGTACTCCGATTTCGTTCCGTTGGGGCCGGTTGAGTTTTTTGATTTCCCGACGCAAAAACAAACAAATACGCAAGTTGAACAGAGCAAGCGTTTTGGCAAATTGGCAGGTTGGCGCCGCGTTCGCGGAGTTGGCGAGTTGGCGGGTTGGCGGCGCATTCGCGGCGTTGGCGAGTTGGCGAATTGGCGTCAACGGGCCCGTTTCATCCATCGCAGGCCGGCAACGACGGGGGATGACTTGCGACGGAAAAGCAACCGCGGATCCTTCGACTCCGCTCCACTTCGTTGCGCTTCGCTCAGGATGACAGCGCGTGGGTGGCACGGGGCTGTTATGCGAGATGTAGATCGTCAACGCCAACATTAAAATCTCCATTGCGCCAGCAGGTTCTGGACCGTGGGGTTGATGGTGTTCACGATGAGCTGGGGCACAAGACCGAGCAGAAACATGAGGCCGATGACGGGTGCGAGAGCCATGCGCTCGCCATGGTGCAGATCGGGAAACGCGGCCCAGTGCGCCGGAACGGGGCCGCTAAAAACTTTTTGAATGACGGTGAGAATGACGACCGCGGTAACGAGCAAACCCAGCACCGATACAGTTGCGCTGATCCAGGACAAGGGAAAAACGCCGCGGAAGATGAGGAACTCGCCGACAAAGCCGTTGAGGCCGGGCAGACCGAGCGAACTGAAGAGCGCGATGCCCATGAGTCCCGCAAAGACCGGCGCGGGCTTGCGCAGACCGCCGAAATCGTCGATGCCGCGCAGGCCGCCGGAGCGGAACTGGATCATGGAGATGAACCAGAAGAGGGCTGCGGCGGTGAGGCCGTGGTTGAACATCTGGAGGATGACGCCGTTGAGTGCCGCGGCCTGGCTGGCCTGCTGGGCCGCGCCGGACGCGGGAACGGCGAGCGCAAAGATGCCGAGCAAACAGTAGCCCAGGTGATTCACCGAGAAGTAGGCGAAGATGCGCTTGAGATCGGTTTGCGCGGCCGCGGCCCACGCGCCCATGACGACGGTGGCGGCGGCGAGAACGAGCAGCGGCGTGCGCATGGCGGCGATCTGGGGGCCGAAGAGCGGAATGGCGATGCGCAGCAGGCCGTAGACGCCCATCTTCGACATGGCGCCGGTGAGCAGCATGGTGACGGGCGAAGGCGCCTCGGCATAGGCTGCGGGCAGCCAGGTGTGGAAGGGCATGAGCGGCACTTTGACGGCGAAGCCGGCGAGCACGCCGATGGCGAGCCACGGCATCACGGGACCCAAGTGCGCGGTGACCATCCGCGCGAGCTGGCCGGAGGCGGCCATTTGCGCGAGCTGGATGAAGTCCATTGTGCCCGGTGCGTTTTTGCTCGTAGTCGAAAGAAAGATGGCGAGGAAGGAGAGCAGGAGCGCCACCGAGCCGGCCATGGTGTAGATGAAAAATTGCGTGGCCGCGGGGCCGCGCTTTGGGCCGCCCCACAATTTGATGAGGAAGAATGCAGGAATGAGGCTCAGCTCCCAAAACAAAAACCAATGGAAGAAGTTGAGCGCCGTGAAGGAGCCGAAGAGGCCCGCTTCAAGCGTGAGTACGAGCGAGAAGAAGAGGCCGGGCATGTGATGGACGCGATGCTGCGCGGCATCGACCGCCATAAGCGTGACGATGGCGGAGAGCACGAGCATGAGGCCGCCGAGACCGTCGACGCCCAAGTGATACTCAATGCCGAGCGAGGGCGCCCAGGCGGCGCGCTCAACCAGACCAATGCTCCCGTCGGCGGGCAGCCGTGTCCAGATGAAGAGCGAGAGAAGCAGGCAAGCCAGCGTAGTGAAGAGCGCCACGACGCGCGCATGACGGCCGGAGAAGAGCGCGAGGGCGGCGCCGATAAGCGGCAGCACGGTGAGGAGCGTCAGGATGGGGAGCGCGTGCACGTTCATGGCCGGCTGCTCCAGAGAAGAATTGCGGCGAGGACGACGATGGCGGCGGCGAGAATGCGTAGATAGTTCTGCACGCGGCCGCCTTCGACACGCGAGAGCAGGCCGCCGCCCGAGGAGAGCTCCTCGCAGGTTTTGTCGAAGCCGCCGTCGACCCAGTGGACGTCGAGGAAACGATTGAAGCGCGCCCAGAGGCTGAAGAGCCAGGCAACGAGGGCGACGATGCCGCCCCAAACTTGGGCGTCGAGCCAGTCGGCGACGCGCGCCCACCATGTGTAGAAGGCGATGACGGTCGCGTCGTAGAACTCGTCGACGTAGAGGCGATTGCGCAGCGGCGTCCAGAGCCAGGGCGCGGATTTCTCGAGAACGTCGGGAGCTTCCGCCTTGGGCGATTGGTCGCCGTAGAGCCACCAGCCGAGGCCGAGGCCAATGAAGACAACCACGGACGACGTGAGCATGAGCAGGCCGAGGCCGGGTTCGGCGAATGCGTGGATGTCGAAGGCGACGGCGCGATTCTCAAGGAACGCGTGGAACCACGGCCAGGCCGGCGTACCAATGAAGCCGAGCGCCATAGCGAAGAAAGCCAGGACGATGAGCGGCAGCGTCATCACCTTTGGACTTTCGTGCGCCGCGTCGTGGCCGCGCCAGTGACCGAAGAAGACGTAGCAGACCTGGCGGGTCATGTAGAACGCGGTGAGCAATGCGCCGAAAACGAGCAAATAGAACGGGCCCTTCGAGATGTCCCAATGCTTCGCGGCTTCGAGGATGCCATCCTTCGACCAGAAACCGGAGAAGACCAGCGGGAATCCGCAGAGCGCCAACATGCCGATGGCGTAAGTGAGGAAAGTGAGCGGCATATCGGCGCGGAGTCCGCCCATGCGGCGGATGTCCTGCTCGTCGTGGCAGCCGTGAATGACGGAGCCCGCGCCGAGGAAGAGCAGAGCCTTGAAGAAGGCGTGCGTGATGAGGTGGAAGATGCCGACGGCGACGCCGCCGAGGCCGAGGCCGGCCATCATGTAGCCGAGCTGCGAGATGGTGGAGTAGGCGAGGATGCGCTTGATGTCGTTTTGCGCGACGGCGATGAGTGCGGCGAAGACCGCGGTGGACGCGCCGACCCAGGTGACGACGGTGAGCGCCGCGGTGGCGCCGTGGGGCGCAGCGCCGATTGACATGAGCGGATACACGCGCGCGACGAGGAAGACGCCGGCCGCGACCATGGTGGCCGCGTGAATGAGCGCGGAGACGGGCGTGGGGCCTTCCATGGCGTCGGGCAGCCAGACGTGCAGCGGAAGCTGGCCGCTTTTGCCTACGGCTCCGGCAAAGATGAGCAAAGCGATGGCGCCGGCGGCGGTGAGGCCGAAGGCGGCGTGCTGCGATGCGAGATTGACGAGGGCAAGTCCTTCGAGCGAGCCGACGCCGTAGTCATAAAAGAGCAACGTGCCCGTTTGTGAGAACAGCCAAACGATTCCAAGAAGAAAGAAAATGTCGCCGACGCGGGTGGTGACGAAGGCTTTTTTCGCGGCGGCTGCGGCGGAGGGTTTTTGATACCAGAAGCCGATGAGGAGATAAGAGGTGAGGCCGACGATCTCCCAGCACATGAAGAGCAGGAGCAGGCTGTTGGAGATGACCACGCCGAGCATAGCTCCGGCAAAGAGCGACATGAAGCAGAAGAAGCGCGTGAAGTTTTCGTCGTGGGCCATGTAGCCCACGGAGTAGATGAAGATGAGCAGGCCGACGAAGGAGACCATCACGAGCATGACGGCGGCCAGCGGATCGAGAACCCAACCTAGATCGACGTTGGAGGAGCCGAAGCGGAACCAGGTGAAGTTGACAAATTCGCGAACGACTGCGCCGCGCGCCCATCCGGCGACCACGTGACAGAACGCAATGAGCGAGAGCAGGAGCGAGATGGAGAGCGCGCCGATGGCGAGCGCGGCGGCGGGCTTGCGGCGCGGCTGCTTGAGAAGCGCGATCGCGCCCGAAGCGACAATGGGTGCGGCGGGGATAAGCCACAGGATTCCCGTGATCGAGGCGGCGGCGAATTGTGGAGTGAATGCTGCGGATTCCTGCATCAGGCTTTCACCCCTTCATCCTGTTCATCTTGTCGAGGTCGGTCGAGTTGGTGTGGCGATAGATGGAGATGACGAGGCCGAGACCGACGGCAGCTTCGGCGGCGGCCACAGCGATAGAGAAGATGGCGAACATCATGCCGGTGAGCAGTTCGGGATGCGGGCCGAAGCGCCAGAAGGCGATGAGGTTGAGGTTGGCGGCGTTGAGCATGAGCTCAATGCCGATGAGCACGAGAATAGCGTTACGGCGCACGAGAGCGCCGGCGAGGCCGATGGCGAAGAGCAGAGCCGCAACGAGGAGATAACCGGCGAGAGGCGTGGTCACGATTTGGGCCTCTCTTTCTCATGCATGGCCACGATGACCGCGCCGATGGTGGCCGCGGTAAGGAGCAGACCGACGATTTCAAGCGGCAGCACGTAACGGCCCACGAGAGCGTTGCCGATGTCGTCGACGGTGACGGCCGGAACGGCGGCCTGTTGCGGCACGGCGCGGAGGCTTTCGAGCACCGCCCAAGCGAGCACCGCAAACACGGCGGCGGCGATAACGAGGCCCACGGCCCAGGTGCGGCTGAAGACGCCGTCCTTGGGCACGTCGGAGCCGCGGGTGAGGAGGATGGCGAAGACAATGAGGATGGCGACGGCGCCGATGTAGACGAGAATCTGCGCGAAGCCGGCGAACTGCGCGTCGAGTTCGAGGTAAAGCAGCGCCAGGCCGGCGAAGGCCACAGTGGTGGCGAGAGCAGCGTGGACAAGGTTCTTAAGCAGCACCGCGGCCAGGCCGCCGCCGATGGTGAGGGCCGCTAGGATGTAAAAGATGGGACTCACTTGCTGCTCGTCCTTTCCTGTGGGACGCCGGCACGCCCAAAAGCAACCGCAGATCCTTCGACTTCGCTTGGCGCGAAAATGCGCCAAGCTTCGCTCAGGATGACAAAGTGTTGCTGAACGAAGCCCAGTCGGAGGGCGATGCACTCCGCCGTTGCCTTGTTCCCTCGTTCCCTTGTTCCCTCGTTCCCTGCCTTATTCAGCATAGCGGTATCTCCTGGGGCCGAAGTGGTCGCTGCGCATTTCCGCGCGGCCCATGAGCACGTAAGCCACGATGAGAATCGCCGAGCAAACCGGCCAACGCAGCCAGCCCTCGCCCATGAAGCGCCAGAGCGCAGTGACGAAAAGGTTGAGCAGGGTGAATGGCAGGACAAATTTCCAGGCGAAGTTCATCAGCTGGTCCTGGCGCAGGCGAGGCAAGGTGCCACGCATCCAGATGAAGACGAAGATGGAGAGCATGACCTTCGAGAAAAACCAGATCCAGGAAGGAATGAACGCGAGAAAAGAAAACGGCGCGGACCATCCGCCGAGGAAGAGGGTGGTGCCGAGGCCGGAGATGGAGAACATGGCGAGATATTCGCCGAGGAAGAAGAGGGCGAACTTGAAGCCGGAATACTCGGTGTGATAGCCGGCGACCAGCTCCGATTCGCCTTCGGGCAGATCGAAGGGCGAGCGATTGGTTTCGGCCGTGGCGGCGATGGCGTACATCACGAATCCGGCCAGGCCCCAGGGCGTGAAGATGTACCAGTGGGGAAAGATGCCGGTGTACTGGTTCTGCGCGTCGACGATTTTGGGAAGCGAGAGCGAGCCGGCAATCATGACCACGGATACGCTCGAGAGCAGCAGCACGACTTCGTAGCTGATCATCTGCGCCACGGCGCGCATGGCGCCGAGCAGCGAGTACTTGTTGCGGCTGGACCAGCCCGCCATGAAAACGGATAGCTCCGTGGCCGCGCCCATGGCGAAGAAAAAGAGCAGGCCCGCGTCCATATCGACCAGCACCATGTTGCGGCCCATGGGCAAGACGGCAAAGCCCATGAAGACCGCAACCACGAGCACGAGCGGCGCAAGAAAATGCACGGCTGCGTTGGCGCTCAAGGGGACGACGTCTTCCTTGGTGAGCGACTTGATGCCGTCGGCGATGGGCTGGAAAAGACCGAAGGGGCCGACGCGATTGGGGCCGAGACGATTCTGGATGCGGCCCAGGCCCTTGCGCTCAAAGACCGTGGTGAGCGCGAAGAGGCCGGGAAAGAGGCAGACGATGACGACTACGCCAAGCACAACGCCGGCCGCGGGGCGCAGCGCCGCAGGCAGAAAGCCGACGAGCCAGTCGCGGAGGAGGATGAAGACCTGGTCGAGATTAGTAAAGAAATGCGAATTCGCCATCGGCTAGCTTCCTCCTCCGGCGGGCGGCGCGGGTGGAGCTGCTTTGGCAGCAGCGGCTTGGGCCGCGGCTTTGGATTTGGCTTCAATCTTGGCCTTCTCCGCGGCCAGGCGCGCGTCCACCTGCGATGCTTCCGTGGGATGGACCGAATGATAATACTCGTTCGATCTGGCGAGTTGATGGCGGTCGTAGAGCAGGCCGCCGAAACGATCGCCGGTGGCCAGCTCGAACTCGTTGTCCATCTTGATGGCTTCGAACGGGCAAACCTCCACGCAGATCTGGCAGCTCATGCAAACCGAAACATCGATATCGAAGCGGGTGGGATAAAACTGCGGCTTACCCACGTAATCAGGCTTCTTGTCTTTACTTTTTTCAATGAAGATGCACTTGGGCGGGCATTCTTTTTCGCAGATCTGGCAGGCCACGCAGCGCATGCCGGCCTGCCAGTCCGCTCCATCGTAGACGAGAAAGGGAAAGACGCGCGCGGCCTCGACGGTGGGAATCCGCTCCTCCGGATACTCGACCGTCGTCATCCGCTCTTTGGAGACGTAGCTCAGGAAGAAGTTCTTCGCTGTCTCCGCCATCCCTTTCAATATGCCTTCACCCAGCAATGCATCCTCCGCTTTGCAGCTGAAAGTTCACAATTCGCAGTTCATCCATCTGCCGCTCAGTCCGCGAAGGAGAACGTTTGCGCCTCGATTGTTGCCTGCATCGATGTCGTGGGCGCTCCCGAGCTGCTTTCGCTCCCCGTCGCCGTTACGCTCGTGATGCTTGCGTTGGTCAGAATCCATTCAAGAGCGCCGCCAGTGGCCGATGTGGGCGCGTTGTTCTTTCCCTTGCCCTTTCCTTTTGTCGCCGACATCTGCGTCCAGTTATCCGTGGCGGCCGTTCCTCCGCCTTCACCATCGACCAGCTTGCAGCTTCGCAGATTTTCCTTGTCTTGAAGCATCGAAAGCAGCGCGCCGTAATCCTTGCCGGAATCGAAGTTGATGGTCAGCTCGAATTTGCTTTCTGGCCTGCCCTGAGCCGCGCCCACTCCGGAAACCTCGGACCCAGTCACAGCCATGTTGAAGCCGGTCAGCGCAATAGTGAACGACCCACTGCGCGAGGCATCGCACGTAAGGGTGTACGTGCCCGCCGCGCGCGCTCCCGCTGCGGCACCCAGGATGAAGCAAATCACCAGCAGAGCCCTGTTCGTCTTCACGATGTTCATCTCGACCTCCTTGCCGTTGCTAATGCGTTTCGACCTGAACCGGCATCCACGCGAACAGCTTTACCGGTCCACCTCTCCCAGGACAATATCCACACTGCCAAAGATCAGCACCACATCGGCGACGTTTTGCCCCAGGCACATATCTTCAAGAACCGTCAGGTTGATGAGGCTCGGCGGGCGCACGCGATAGCGATAGGGATTGGGCCCCCCGTCGCTGATGAGATAAAAACCGAGCTCGCCTTTGGGCGCCTCGATGCGCCCGTAGGCCTCGCCGGGCTTGGGCCGGAAACCGCGAATCTTGGCCTTGGGGTCCATGACGGGCCCGGCGGGAATCTCCTTGAGCGCCTGATTAAGAATGACGATCGACTCGCGCATCTCTAAAATGCGCACCATGTAGCGGTCGTAGACGTCGCCATGGTCGCCGAGGGGCACGCGGAATTTGAAGCGATCGTAGATGCCGTAGCGATCGACCTTGCGAATGTCGTAGTTCACACCCGAGGCGCGCAGCATGGGCCCGGAGACGCCGGCGTTCACGGCGAGATCCGGTTTCAAAATGCCTACGCCCTGGCTACGCGCCATGAGAATCTCGTTCGAGGAGAGCAGCGCCTCGAACTCGTCGACAAACTGGGGCAAGCCGGCAACCACCTTGCGCGTCGCATCGAGCCAGGCCGCGGAAATATCCACGCGGCAGCCGCCGAAGCGCATGTAGTTGCACATCATGCGCGAGCCGGTGAGCGACTCGAAGAGGTCGAGGATCTTCTCGCGCTCCTTGAAGGCGTACATAAGCGGCGTACCGCTGGCGCCCATCTCCTGAATCAAAAATCCAATCGAGGAGGCGTGATTCTGAATGCGCGTGAGCTCGGCGAGGATGACGCGAATGTACTGGGCGCGCTCGGGAACCTCCTGGGCGGCGAGCTTTTCGACGGCCAGCGCGTAGGCCCAATTGTTAGTGAGCGAGCAGAAGTAATCGAGGCGATCGGTGTAGGGCATCGAGGAAAGGTAGCTGGCCTGCTCGGCGATCTTCTCGTGGTTGCGGTGCAGGTAGCCGAAGACGGGCTTGAGACGGATCACACGCTCGCCGTCGAGGGCCACGTCCATGCGGAAGACGCCGTGGGTCGACGGGTGGTGCGGCCCCATGGCGACTTCGAGCAGCTCGCCCTCGCCGTCGGGCGCAATCACCGGCGGGCGATTCCAGCCTCCGAGGCGTTCGGGTTTGGTTTCTACTGCATCCATTGAATCCTGTTCCCTGCTTCTCTGCCGCGGTGATTTCGTAATCACCTGATGACCGGTGCGGGCGTGGACGCCCGCACGACAGCCGGTCTGGAGACCGGCGCTACAACTCCTTATTCCCTCGCGCGGCTTCAGCCGCGCGATGCTCCTCGGCGCGCTTGAGCACCTCGTCGTGCGCGGTGGGCTCGTACTCGTAGTCGTCCGGCTCCACGTAGTCCTTGCGCATGGGATGGTCCTTGAATCCATCCCACATCAGCAGGCGGCGCAGGTCGGGATGGCCAGTGAAGACGATGCCGTAGAGATCGAAGATTTCGCGCTCCTGAAACTCGGCCGAGCGCCAGACGGGCGTGAGAGAGGGAAGCTCGACTTGGTCGCTGCGGTTCGCGGTCTTCATGCGAAGCACCAGCGGCCCGTGCTTTTTCGCAATCGAATAGAGGTGATAGACGGCCTCAAGACAACCGGGCTCGACGCGTTTGCGGGTTTCTTCGACGGTTTCCTCGACCTGCTGGTCGACTCCTTCGACGGTCTTGGTTGCTTGACGTGTACCTTTCACTTTTTCCGCGATCTCTTTGTCGGGCCAATCGATGCCGGTGACGTTGGAGAGGAAATCGAAGGCGAGATCGGCGTCGTCGCGGAGGAAGGTCGCCACGGCGACCGCGCTCTCAGGCGCGAGGCGCAGCGAATGCTCCGCGGCCGGGCCGGGATTCAAAACAAACTCCACGCCCGCGCCGGGAACCGCCGCTTCGATCGCCGCTTTGATTTCTTCCACCGTCTTCAACATCGACTCCCAGTTTCTAGCTGCCAAAATCCCTCAGAGGCTAAAGCCCAGGTTTTGTGCGGCTCTTGCGGCACGACTGAAGTCGTGCCCTTTCACGGCCCCATTTCATTTGCGCAACCGGTTCTGGTCGCTCGCCCCTGGTCGCTAGTCCCTGTTCCCTGTTTTTCTGATCCCTAATCCCTATTCCCTGCTCCCTCGATTTGCACCGGCCAGACGCCCTGATTCGAGGTTGGCTCCAGGTCGTGCTCGCCGAAGTCGGGCACGGGAAACTCGCCCTGCGCGTTGGCGTCGAGGTAGCGTGGGCGATCCGCGCCGGTCAGATGCTGGCCGTCGATCTTCTTCTGCAGCGTGATGAAGGCCTGGATGAGCGCCTCGGGCCGCGGCGGGCAGCCGGGAATGTGCACATCGACTGGAATGTAGCGGTCAATGCCCTTGAGCACGTTGTAGCCCTGCTTGAACGGACCCCCGGAGATGGCGCATGCGCCCATGGCGATGACGTAGCGCGGCTCGGCCATCTGGTTGTAGAGGCGGACGACCTGCGGCGCCATCTTCTTGGTCACGGTGCCGGAGACGATCATCAGATCGGCCTGGCGCGGCGAGGGACGAAAGACCTCCGCGCCGAAGCGGGCCAGGTCGTAACGGGCCATGGTGGTGGCGATCATCTCAATGGCGCAGCAGGCCAGGCCGAACTGCATGGGCCAGACCGAGCTGCGCCGGCCCCAGTTGTAAAGCTCCTGGATGGTCGTGACGAAGATGCCCTGCTTGCCCAGCTCGATCTTGAGAGTTTGATCCATTGGTCGCTACGCTTCGCTCCAGGTTTCAGGTGTCAGGTGTCAGGTGTCAGAGACATCTGAATCCTGCGATCAACCTCATCCTACTCACTTGCCCTTTTCGCCTTGCCGTTGCCAACTGATTCCTTCCTGCGCTTTCCTCAACGGATTGTTGGTGCACGAAGAACTGCTCCCTGACACCTGAAACCTGACACCTGTCTTCACGCCCACGTCAACACACCCTTGGCCCAGGCCCAGGCCAATCCCTCGACCAGAAGCAGCACAAAGACCAGCATGGCCGCGCAGGCCGCCCCGCTCAGTCCCGTAAACGCCACTGCGAAGGGCAGCAGAAAGACGGCTTCCACGTCGAAGATGAGAAAGATGATGCCGTAAAGGTAGTAGGCCGAGCGGAATTGCACCCAGGCATCGCCCTTGGAAACCAGGCCGCACTCGTAGATGGCGTTCTTGGTCGGGTTAGGTTTGGGCGGCGAAAAGACCCTGGCCCAGAGCCACGCCAGCCCCAGCGGAGCCAGCCCAAAGCCCAGTGCCGCCACAAATAAAACTGCCAAAGAAAAGTATGGACTTGAAGCCATTGCGGGAAGTAAGCCGTTCAACTTTAAGCTACCAGTTTGGGGCCGGTTTTGGCGATGGAGTTGGGGCTTTTCTTCCCGTTCAGGACCAATTTTGCGCCGTTGGTCCCATTCTGTGAACCGTTGGCTGGCGAGTTTGCATCGTCCCTACGGGACTCTTTAGCGCGATTGAGCAATTTCGTCTCCCCACGCTGAAGCGCGGGGCTAACGAACGCTGCGCCTACGGCGCGCTCGGACCGACCGTGCTGCCGCAGCATTCGCCGACTTGCAGGCGCGACGGTTTGCCGCCTTGCTGATTCGCTGCGATGGCAAGCTGTCAGTTGCGCGCGGGTCTGGAGACCCGCACGACAGCCGGTCTGGAGACCGGCGCTACACAATCATGCGCAAATCTGTGAGGAGTGCAAACTACTCGTCGTCGTCCGCGGCGGAGTTCTTTGGCCTTGCCTTCAGCATCGCCGGAACGGGCGCGTTGCCCATGGCGTCTTTCCAGAGAATCACGTTGAGCTTTTCCGTGGGCGCGCGGTCCTCGTGGCTGAAGTCCATCTTCATGCTGGCCTTGGCGCCGACGGCGTTCCTGGCGTTGGCGGTGTAGATGAGGCCGTTGTCGCGGTTGGAATAGTCGGCGTCGTAGGGCGGCTGATCGCCGGAACCCGTGAACAGCGAGGAGATGAGCGACGAAAAAGCATCGTTGTTGTTCATGGGCGGCAGGCCGAGCAAGGTTTCCATGGTGCGGACGACGCTGACGGTCGAATAAAAACGGGAATCGACAAAAGGTGTGGACCCGCGCGGCGCGTATTTGCTGACGACCAGGGCGATCGAGCGATGCGCGTCCACGTGGTCGGCGCCGTTCTGCGCGTCGTCTTCGAGAATGAAGAAGGCGGTATCGTCCCAGTAGGGCGAGTGCGAGACGGCTTCGATGGCGCGGCCCACGGCAAGATCGTTATCGGCGACGGAGGCTTTGGGCGTGGGCCCGCCGGGACGCGTTCCCGCGGTGTGGTCGTTGCCCAGGCGCAGCATCACAAAGTTTGGCATCGTATCGCTGCCCTGCTCGCGATCAGCGACCCACTGCTTCAAATGGCGCAGGAAGATTTCAACGCGAATCTGGTCGGGAACGGAAAGGTTGAAGTCGGGCGCTTCCGGCGCGAAGTGGCCCACCAGCTCGGGCTTGGTGGCCGTGTTGGCGGCGATGAGCGGAATGGGCCAGGAAAACTTGTTCACGCCGCCGCCCCATTCGGCGGGCAGCGGCTCGCCGGGAGCGACGGCGCCATGCGCGCAGCGAGGCCCGGCCAGCATCGGCCCCAGCGTGGAATCGGCGACCTTCTCCTGTCCGCAAAAGGTCGTCGAGATGTACTCGCCGAAGTGGTAGTAGGTCTTGCCGTGCGCGGCGAGATTGGTCCAGAGATAGCCGCTGGCCGGCTCGTTGACGTCGGGAATGTTCTGGAGCAGAGGGTAGCCGTCGGCCACCACCCCTTCGTAATCGTAGGTGCGTTGTTCGCTGCGATAACTCACAGGCCAGGTCTTTTCGAGATAGTCGGTGCCGATGGCCGCGGTGGACCAGACGTGGCCGTCGCCGGAGACTTCGCCGGAGTCGAAGAAGTTGTCGAGCACGCCGAACTGCAAGGCCAGCTTGTGCTCGTTGGGCGTGATGGATTGGCCGTACATCGCCCAATTGGGCTCGCCGTTGCCCACGGGTTTGCCGTTCGCGGTGAGATCGCCGAGAACCTGATCGTAGGTGCGATTCTCTTTGATGATGTAGATGACGTGCTTGATTCGGCTTGGCGCGCCGCCCGAAAAGACGATCTTCTCCTTGGCCGCCTTCATGCGATTCGCGGCCAGCACGTTTGCGGTCCAGTCCGAAAGGCGGCCTGGAATCTGACTCTCGTCGAGTGTGGCCAGCGAACCGTAGAGCAGGTTTCCGATGTAAGTAAAGGAACCGCGGCGGCCGTTGGGTTGCGACGCCACGATTCTTTGCGGAAAGTCGTTTGGCCCGGTTCCCTTGCCTTTGTCGGTAGCAAGGCACAATTTGCCGCCGGCGGGTGAGGGGATGAATGCCATCGACATCGGCATCCATTCCGTGGGGATGAAGCCGTCGGGCTCGACCATGCCGGTCTTCGCGACTTTTTGCGTGAGCTTGTGCGAATCGAAGACGGCCACGGAATCGGTGCCCATGTTGGCCGCGTAGAGGCGGCTGCCATCGCCATCGATCGCGAGAGCCACCGGCTCCGCGCCGAAGTAGCTTTGGCCAGGCAGGCGGGTGTCGTAGTAGCCCTTCACGGAAAGCCGGCCGGCACCCACATGGACGGCGGCAACCGCGTCGCGATTGGCGAGCGCGACGTAAAGCGTCTTCTCGTCGGGCGAGAAGGCGAAGGCGCAGGGATGGGTTCCGGCCGCGATGGGACTCGACGGCTTGAGCAGGGCCAACTTGCGCGCCACCGTGCCGCGGACGAGATCGAGCTCGACAATCTCCGACGCGTTCCAGAGCGCGACGAAGGCGCGTTTTTCGTCGCGTGTGACGGCAACGGCGATGGGATAGGTTGCGGGCACGGCGTCGCTTTCAGAAAGATCGAAGCGCGTTTCGATCGCGCCGGTTGCGGCGTCGAGAAGCACTGCGTCGTCGGAGAGATTTTCGGCAACCAGCAGTTTCTCGTGGCCTGCCGGGCCGAGCACCGCAATCGCCGCCGGATACGGCACGCCCTCGCCGCTATCCTTGCCTTCAGGCAGGCGGGTTTTGCGGCGCTGCGGCAACGGCGCGACAGGCAGAGGAATCAGGCGGTCGGGCGCGATTTTGCCCGCGGTAAAGCTATAGACCGCAATGGCGCTTCCCGTGTCCCCTTGCTCTGTTCCTTTGGGATCGGACAACGAAGCCATGCTCGCGTAAAGGTGGATGCCATCGCCACTGAAAGCAAGGCCGGAGTAGAGGGTTTGCTTGGGCCACGGTGCGGTGCGCGGTTCGGGGAAATCGGCCAGCGCTCCGGTCACGGTGTCGAGGACCGAAAAGGACTGATCGTACTCGGACTCGTAAGTTCCGTAGCCGGCATTCACGGTGACCACGTAGCGGCCGTCGGGTGAGACGGCCATCGAGATGGGCAGGCCGTTGATGCGCTCGGGATGACCCGGCGCCTCGCCGATCAGTTGCTTGCTTGAAGGCAGATCGATGATTGGCAAGGGGATTGGCGCGGCGGTTTGCGCGGGAAGAAGCGCGGCAACGAGACAGATCGAAGCGGGGAACGAAAGCGATGAGAATTTCGCGGACATGAAGAGCGGCCCTCTCGTCCATTAAATTACGCTTCGATGAATTGGCGATAAAAACCGCTGGGGGCGGGTGCGGGCCCTGGTGGATAAACGGTACTTCTGGCGGCGTGGACGCCGCAAGTACAGCCGGTCAGGAGACCGGCGCTACACTGACGCCGCCGCGAGCGATTCCTTGAACAATTCCCTGCCCCGCGCGATGGCGCGTTCGTCAAGTTCCACCCAGCGCGGATTCCTGACCAAACGGCGCAACGCCGCGGCGACGCTGGCCTGGGGCAAGACGCCCGCACTCTCGAGCACCGCGCCCAGCATGACCATGTTGGCCGCGCGCTTGTCGCCCATCCCGTCGGCCAGTTCCGTAAACGGGAGGGCCAACACATGCACGCCCTCGCGCCGGCAATCGGCCGGAAACTCGTCGCCGTTGTAGATGACCCATCCGCCCGCGCGCACGGTCTTGTCGAATTTTCTGAGCGAAGGCTCGTTCATCGCCACCAGCACGTTGGGCGCGGAGACCAGCGGCGAATCGATGGTTTGGCGCGAAATCCGCACGTGGCAGTTCGAGGTGCCGGAGCGCATCTCCGGCCCGTAGGAGGGCAGCCAGGAAACTTCGAGGCCCGCGTCGAGTCCGGCCTCGGCTAGAACTTCGCCAAGCAGCAAGACGCCCTGCCCGCCAAAGCCCGCGATGCGCACCTGCACGTCGACCGTCTGTTCCGGCGCCATCGCGTGGGCATGGCCTTCGGGCAAGTCCTCTTCAGCGACGCCCAGAATGCGCGGCAGATCGGCGAGCGCGGGTTCAGGCTGCGCAACCCGCGCGGCGAGATTCTCCAGCGCCTGCGGCCCTCTTTCTTTCGTCCGGTCGCAGAAGACGCCGAGCGGAAAGGTCTTCTCCATCACGTCGCGCACCCAGTGCTGCGCCTCCACCGGCGTCTGCTTCCAGATGGTCGGGCAGGGCGAAAGTACTTCAATCAAACTGAAACCCAGTCCGCGCACCTGGTTGTCGACGGCGCGCTTGATGGCGCGAGCCGCCTGCGCAATCTGCTTGTTGTCGCCCAGACCCACACGCTCAATGTAGGCAGGCGCTTCAAGCGTGGCCAGCAATTCGCTGACGTGCAGCGGATAGCCTTCGCTGGCGGCCGAGCGGCCATTGGGCGTGGTGGTGGACTTTTGGCCAAGGAGAGTGGTGGGCGCGGCCTGGCCGCCGGTCATGCTGTAGATGGCGTTGTTGACGAAGATCACGGTGATGTTTTCGCCGCGATTGGCCGCGTGCAGAATCTCGGCCGCGCCGATGGCGGAAAGATCGCCGTCGCCCTGGTAGCTGATGACGATGCTTTCCGGGCGGCTGCGGCGCATGGCCGTGGCCACCGCGGGGGCGCGGCCGTGCGCGGCCTGCACGTTGCCCACGTCGAAGTAGTAATAGGTGAAGACGCCGCAGCCCACAGGACCGATCATGATGGTGCGATCCTGCACGCCCAGCTCGTCAATGGCAGCAGCCAACATTTTATGAATGTTGCCGTGGCCGCAGCCGGGGCAGAAGTGGGTCTGGTGCTGCAGCTCTCCCTTGCGCTCGTAGCGCGGGTAGAACGATTTGGCCTTGCCGCGCGCGACGGCATATTCAAGATCAGGCATGGGCCATCCGCTCCTCATTTTGAGTTTGCTTGCCGGAAGATTGCCGGTCAGAGATTTGTTGGGCGAGTCCTTCGCGGCGCGCCAGCTCGTGCACAAAGCGGAGCACTTCCTCGTGCGAAGGCACGTTGCCGCCCATGCGATTCAGAAACTCCACGGGCCGCGAGCCGTTGAGCGCCAGCTTTACGTCTTCGATCATCTGGCCGTTGCTCATCTCCACCACGACGAAGAGCTTCGCGCTGAAGGCCAGCCGCTCAAACTGCACCACCGGGAAGGGATAAAGCGTGATAGGCCGCAGCACGCCCACCTTGAGCCCTTCGGCGCGGGCCTGGGCGGTGACGGACTTCAAAATGCGGCCCACGATGCCGTAACCCACCAGTACAATCTCCGCATCGCCCGCCAACCACTCTTCGGCGCGGGCTTCGCGTTGCTCGGCCAGCTTGTACTTGGCCTCGAGGGCGCGCGAGTGCTTCTCCAACTCGTCGAAGTCGAGATAGAGCGAGGTGATGAGATTGCCGCGCGAGGCTGCCGTTCCGGCCACGGCCCACGAGGGCAGATGCGGCCGCGTGGCCGTTTGCGGAAACTCCACCGGCTCCATCATCTGGCCGATGAAGCCGTCGGCCATCACCATCACCGGATTGCGATAACGGTCGGCCAGGTCGAAGGCCAGCGCGGTCAGGTCCGCCATCTCCTGCACGGAGTGCGGCGCCAGCACGATGGTGCGGTAGTTGCCGTGTCCGCCGCACTTCACCACCTGGTGATAGTCGCTTTGCTCGGCCCCCAGATTGCCGAGGCCCGGACCGCTGCGCGTGATGTCGGCGATGACGCAGGGCAGCTCCGCTCCGGCCATGTAGCTGATGCCCTCCTGCATCAGGCTGATGCCGGGACCGCTCGAGGCCGACATGGCGCGCACGCCGGCCGATGCCGCGCCGTAGAGCATGTTGCAGGCCGCGACCTCGCTCTCCGCCTGCACGTAGACGCCGCCGGTTTTGGGCATGAACTCCGCCGCCGCCTCGGCGATCTCGCTGGCCGGGGTGATGGGATAGCCGTAGAAGGCGCGGCATCCAGCCAGGATGGCGCTCTTGACGATGGCTTCGTTGCCCTTCATCAGTTGCTTTTTCATGCGGCCGCTCCCTCCGCAACTCTTGTGGCGCTCGGGCTCACCAGGCGCAGCACGGTGATGGCGCCCGGCTCCGGACAGACCAGGAAGCAGATGCCGCAGCCCGTGCAGCCGGAGCCCGCATACAACGCCGTGCGGTAACCGTAGTGATTCATCCGCTCGCTGAGCGCAATCACCTTGGGCGGGCAGGCCTCAATGCACAGGCCGCAGCCCTTGCACTCCTCTTCGTCGATCCGCAACCGGCCGCGATCCGGTTTTGTTGCTTCGGTCATTCTTCTCCACCCCTCCACAGCCTGCGGATTGCCGATCTGCTTCTCAAACAGTCCGTGGCCCAAGTCAAAACTGCGAGAAAACCATTCCTCAGGGGCTAAAGCCCCGCCCTCACTTTGCGGCGTTTACGGCACGACTGAAGTCGTGCCCTTTCAAAACCGGACTCTCACCTCAGCCTAACGGCACGAGTAAAGTGGTGCCCTTTCGCGTTTCGTCCTGCCTGCGGAGTTCTTCCGCAACCCGTCAGGTCGTGCCCTTTCAAAACCGGACTCTCAACCTAGCCTAACAAGCCAGAGCATTCTCCGGCTTTCGCTCAAGATAGTGCGCGCGCACCGCAAAGTCCTCCAGCTCGGCCCGGAAGCGCGGATCGGCAATGGCAATCAGCGCCTCGGCCCTTTCGCGCAGGGTTTTCCCGTGCAAATAGGCGATGCCGTGCTCGGTGACGATGTAATGCACATCGGCGCGCGAAGTGACCACGCCCGCGCCCGGATCCAGCACCGGCACAATGCGCGAGACCGTGTCGCCGCGCGCTGTCGAGGGCAGCGCGATAATCGGCACGCCGCCTTTGGAACGCGCGGCGCCGCGAATGAAATCGATTTGCCCGCCAAAGCCGCTGTAGGGCCGCGTGCCGATCGAATCGGCGCAGACCTGGCCCGTCAAATCCACCTGCAAAGCTCCGTTGATGGCCACCATGCGGTCGTTCTGCGCCACCACGAAAGGATCGTTGGTGTAGCTGAGGAGGCGAAACTCGAAGGCGGGGTTTTCGTGGATGTAATCGAAGAGACGCCGGGTGCCCAGCACGAACGAGAGCACCGCTTTGCCGCGATGCAGCGTCTTGCGCTCGCCGTTGATGACGCCGGACTCCATCAGGTCGATCACGCCGTCGGAGACCATCTCGGTGTGAATGCCAAGGTCGCGCTTGTCGCCGAGGCAATGCAAAACCGCCTCGGAGATGCCGCCGATGCCGGTTTGCAGCGTGGCGCCGTCGGGGATGAGCGCGGCCACGTTGCGCGCCACACGCATGTGCAGTTCGCTGGAGGGCTCGGCATGGAGCTCGAGCAGCGGCCGGTCGGTTTCCACGAGCGACGAGATGCGGCTGATATGCACCTCGGTGTCGCCGTGCGTGCGCGGCATCTGCCGGTTCACCTCGGCAATCACGATGGGAGCGCAGCGCAATGCCGTCTGCGTCGAGTCCACCGTGTTGCCCAGGGTCACGAAACCGTGCGCGTCCGGCGGCGACACCTGCATCAGCACCACATCGAGCGGCAGGGCGCCCGTCTCAAACAGGCCTTCAATCTCGCTCAGAAAAATGGGCGTGTAGTCGGCGCGGCCGCTCGACACCGCTTCGCGCACGTTGTCGCCCAGAAAGAGGCCGCGATGGCGGAAGTGGCCTTCGTACTCGGGCCGCGTGTAGTCGGCGGCGCCGAGGGTCTTCATGTGGATGATCTCGACGTTGCGCAGCTGGGGCGCGCGGGCCACCAGCGCATCCACCAGAACCGAAGGCGTCCCGCAGCTGGACTGAATCCAGATGCGATCGCCGGATCGGACGGCTTCGAGCGCCTGGGCGGCGCTCACGCGCTTGCGCTGGTAATCCTCGGTCCAGGTCATCATGAGCCGCCTCGGCAGATTCGCATGGAACTCTCGGTCCGCCCTGGGATCTTCGATCGACGCCGGTTTCCCGGTGCGAAATCGAGCCCCCGTGAAGATCGCGATATGGTTCTAAACCCGCGTTATTCTGCGCCTTGGCAAATTCGGGCCGCAGTGACGGGTGTCACCCCAGCCTTGCACGTTCGAGGCAGATTCCTGCAGCGAAATCGGCGTCTTTGCCGGAAGTAACCGCCAATTTAGTTGCTTTGTGCACTTCGTGTATGATTTCGCACAATTCAGCCACAAGAGCCGCGTTTTCCGCAGCGGGATGCACGGAAATTGCGCGATCGGATTGGAAAAAGGGAGGGCGGCTTGCCGCGCGAAAGGCAGCTTTCCGCTGTCAGCGATCAGCTTTCAGCTGGTGCGGTCGCCGGAATCAGCTGATTTGGGTTGCACCTGCAAGATCAAACGGAAAGCGGAGCGCTGAAGGCCGAAAACTCGGAAGTGTCTCAGTTCGAAGAGGAACGACCCCCAGGGGCTAAAGCCCGCACACATCTTGCGGCGCTTACGGCACGACTGAAGTCGTGCCCTTTCAAAACGAATTGAAGCTGCGACACTGCCGAAAGCTCGAATCAGTTGCTCTTCTTGTCTGAGCTGTCGGCGCCGACGTTGGGCAGATCGAGCACCACGAGGGCGAAGCGGGTCTGGCTGTTCAAGGGCGCCTCAAAGCCCACAATGTGCTGATGGCGCTCCGAGCCGGCCTTCAACTCAAAGCCGCCGTCCCCTGTCTTGTAGCCGCCGGCGTCCACGTTCACATGGTTATGGCGCCCGTCGTCGGCGCAGGTCAGGCCTTCGCTGGTTTGCGTGGGCGTGCCCACCGGAGCGTTGTCCTGGCAGGTGAGGACGTCGCCGTAACGGCCGAGAGCCTTCTTGTAGAAAGCCACGACCTGGTCCTTCTTGTCCTGCGTTTCGTAGGAGACGGCGCGCACGCGCAATTCCCACTTGCCAAAGCCCACGTGCACATCGGCCGACTCGTGATCGCCGTCGCCCTTGACCCGTTGGCTGCCGGGATACTCCGGAAGTCCGAGATCGGCTGCGGTGGTCTGATCGGTGTTCACATGGACACCGCCAAACGGAGTGTCCACCTGAACATTCTTTTCCTGGCCGTTGGCATCCTTATCCACATGGACCCAGCATCCGGCCAGGCCCGCCGTCACTACCAGGCAGGCAAACAGGCTAACCGCGTTCGCAATCGGGATTCTCGTCATGACAATCGCCCCCGAATCCGTTATACGCCGCCGCGGCCCAAAAGGTTCCGGAAAAACGTGGGGAACCGGTTTCCAGACCGGCGCTACAAAATGGTCCCTCTCAGTGTTCCGAGGGTTGGTCTTCCTTGCTGCTGGTTGCGAAGAGGATCGACACCAGAAACACCGCGAGGATGACGGGGACGACGACGAATGGGGAAGAGATGTGCATAGTGCGGGGCTCCTTGTTGGTTTCAGAGTAGCAAAACAGAGATCAGAGAGCAGGTTTCAGGTGTCGGGTTTCAGGTTTCAGGTGTCGGCTTTCTCGCGGCATGGTCTGGCTGCCGGCTGAGAGCTTCTTCCTGTTTTCTGTTCTTCTATTCTTTACACCCTATTGGCTACTCCCTCTTGCCTGAACAGGGAAAAGCCCCGACGGAAGGAGATCCCGATCGGGGCTTGAGGGTTCGATACGGCGAGCGCTTTGCGCGCCCGAACTAGTTGAACAAGCGGCGGCGCAACATGGCCGCGGCGGCCGCCAGCCCGGAACCAAGCATGAGGAAACTGCTGGGCTCAGGAATGACGGTGGTTGGAACCGGACCGGTCAAAGGCAGATCGGTGATAAGATCCGCGCCTGGCCCATCCACTTCAGCGTAATCCAACGTAAAGGAATACGTTCCGGGAGTAACCGTCAGGGACTCGGTTGAGGGGGCCGTGGGAGCGGGTTCATTGACGACCGGAACCCCGTCCAGATAGAGCACGAGTCCATCGTCGTGCGTGAACGTGTATGTCGCGGCCGTCAATGTCGTCGTTCCCTGGAACTGGTAAAGAGTATCGTCCAGGTAGGTTGCGGTGCTGTCGAAGCTGCTGCCGGTTACAAAACTCACGGGATTTCCACCGAAGTTCAGAAAGTCGTGGAGGTCATAACCGTTGCCGTCTGTGAAATTGACAAGCGTGGTGGGATCTGTGCCGGTAACGGTGAAGATCGCGTCCGGAGTTGTGCTGTAAACAGCGCTGCCCGCGACGGGAACATAGGCGGCGGCGGTTTCGTCAACAAGAGTGCTGGTGGCAGCGCTCCAGAATTCACCGCTCACCGAGAAAGTTGTTGCATGAAGTGTGGAAGCGCATGCAAGGCAAAATGCCATGCACGTTACAAACACAGCTAACCTGATCTTCGTCACTAGGGTCTCCATTGCTCAAGGATTTGCTAAGTGAGTTGCAATTTGATAACCAATTCGCTCCTCCCCTTAGCTTTTCTATCTTGCTCATTTACAACGCATTATGAAGGCGACCTTTGTCTTACTCAGCTGAGACAATCGAGCATTGTGCAATTATATGCAGAGGAAAATGGGAATCCTGTGCTCTCCAGGGGCCTATGCAAATGAAATCTTTTAGCTCTCCCAGGGCGAATTGGCTTTAGCTCGCGGCTTCTCGCCACGAGCCATTAGCCCGTGTGCCGGGCTCTTGTCGATGGCTGGAAGCAGAAGACTGAGAGCTTCTTTCTGTTCCCTGTTCCCTGTTCCCTGTTCCCTGTTTTCTAGTTCCCTTGGTCCCTTGGCCCCTTGGTCCCTGCTTCTGGATAGTCCACGCGGATGGTCAGAATCTCGTAGGGATGGATGGGCACCTTCACCACATCGCCTTCGACTTTAAGCGGATCGCCTTCGGGCTGCTCCATGAGATTGGTGACGCTGGCTCCGGTTGCGCCCGGCGGCACGTGGAACTCCGCGGTGGTTTCCTTGCCGGCCCATTCATAGACGCGGAAGATCAATCCGTAGACGCCCAGGCCGTTCTGGTCTTCGGCTTTCTTGACGGCGGTGAGGACGACATTCTCCGGCGAGACCGAGGCGAAGGAGTGCTCTGCAGGCAGCGATCCCGCGTGGGCCGTGGTCACGACGGCCTGGAGCGGGTAGTCGTACTCCCAGCCGTGCCGCACGGTGAGCGAGTCCTTCCATGTGCCCGCGTGCGGATAGAGCGCATAGTGAAAGTGGTGGTGGCCCTGGTCGGCATCGGGATCGGGCCATGTGGGCGCGCGCAGCAGGGTGAGCCGCAGCACCTTGCCCTGGGCGTCGTAGCCGTACTTGTCCTGGTTGAGAATGCTGAGTCCGTGCACCTTGCCGTCCGCGCCCGCGCCGGAGAGATCGGCCCAGCGCATGGCGGGAACTTCGAATTGAGCTTTCTCCCAGCTATTGTTGCGCGTGGTGGGCCGCTCGACGGCGCCATAGGGAATCTCGTAGGTGGCAAAGTTGCTGGTGACGGCGAGTGGGAAGGCAGCTTTGAGCAGCACGTGCTTTTCGTGCCAGTCGATGTCGTTCTCGATGTCGATTTGGTCGTCTTCAAGGCGAATGGTCTGGACGAATTTTGAGTTCTGCCAGTGCGAAGTGACGCGAACCGCGTCGTCGCCCTCCGATTCAACCGAGTCCGCTTTCTCGATCGTCATCGGCGGAACGTCAAGCGTTCCCGGATCGATGTTCCACGCGTCGTATTGCTTAGGCGTATCTTTGAAGAACTGGAACTGGTTTCCACAGGCGCCGGGAGCGAGCGCCTCTTCTCCGCTATTCGGATCGACAACCCCTGAACCAAGGTCTGTCCCATGGCGAATGCTGGTGATGCAGCCCGTCGTTCCGTCTATGGCGACCACAAGCTGACCGCTATGGATCGTAACGGCTCCGGCTCCGACGGCACGCGTATTGACAGGTTTCAACGAGTCCTCATCCGGCACAGACACGTGCGGTTGACCAGCGCCATTTTTCAGAAAACTTCCGATGCGCGAGGGCGTCTTCTTCGGCATGCTTGCGGCTGAGGAAGCGGATGGCGCTACAGCGACGTGTATGGTTTCGTAGCCAAGTGCGGGAACATCTTTCACGGGAACCTCAAGCTCAAGCCGCGCCAACGCCGGGTCGTAGGAAACGATGCGCGCCTGTTCCGAGTCGCCGTGTTCAGGTATTACCCACGCGGAACCGCCGGGTTGCCCCTCAACTGGCACGTTGACCAGCACGGTCCCGCTGCGATCCCAACCAAGGGGATTGAAGATCACGACGGCTGGCGTATTTTCGAGAGCGACGACGCCTTTGGTGCCGCTCTGACCGGCAGCCTTTAGCACGTTTTCCGGAATGTCCTCCGTTTTGGCTTTTTGCCCGCGAATGGCTCCCATCGTATTGATGTGAACAACGAGTGTATCGAGCGCCCCCGCCGAGATCTCATTTGTCGACATGCGGACCCAGTCGTAGTCCTTTTGCGCGTCCCGATAAATGACGGCGATGCCCGAGCCGGCCGCGAGATCGTGGAACTGGTTGAAGAGGACCTTCTTCCAGTCTTCCGTTAATTCTGCGGAAGGGTATGCCCGTCCGGCCAAGACCCACGCAAGCGAGGAGAATTTCTCCGCGTTCAGCATCTCCTCTTCGCTGTCGCGCATGTTCTTTTTATGGTTGGCCTGCGTGGTCATCACGCCGCGATGGTATTCGAAGTAAAGCTCCGCATTCCAGGTGGGAATCGCGACTTTGCCGGGCACAGAGGCTGGAGGCTCGTAGTGCGGAATGGATTGGTAGTTCCAAATCGGGCTTTGCGGCGCGATCTCGTTCTCGACAGTCGAGAAGAAACTCTGCGCGGTGCCGAATTTATAATTCGGCGTTACCGGCTCGCCGCCGTTGGCGGCAATTGCCGACGCCGAGGGCGCGGCCCAGCGGAAGCCTTCGTCGAGCATGGCGCGCGTGGGTCCGCCGCCGTGATCGCTTACGCCGTAGAGGTCCATCATCTCCGTGAGGCCCGGCGAACGCTGGCGCGAGGCGGCGAGATCGTCGCTCAACCGCACCGGGCTGAGGTCCAGATTCCCGTAGCCATGCGGGAAATAGGCGAGAACCTTCGATCCATCGGGCGACTGCCACCAGAAGAGCTTGAAGGGCAGCTGATTGGTGTCGTTCCACTCCATCTTTTGCGTGACGAAGTAGTCGATGCCGCTCTTTTTGTAGATCTGCGGCAGTTGCCATGCATATCCAAAAGAATCGGGATTCCAGCCGATGCGCACATCCACGCCATAGGCCTTCTTATACCAGCGCTTGCCTACGAGCAGTTGACGAACAAGGGACTCGCCGTCGGGCATGTTCAGGTCGGGCTCGACCCACATGCCGCCGACGATCTCCCAGCGGCCCTCCTGAATGCGCCGCTTGATCTCGGCGTTCAGCTCCGGATATTTATCGGCCATCCACTGGTTGTAGGCCGCGGCCGATTGCGTGTAGACGTAATCGGGATACTCGTTCATCAACTGCAGCGCGGTCGAAAAGGTGCGATGCACCACGTCGACGGTTTCGGTCCACGGCCAGAGCCAGGCCGCATCGATGTGCGCGTTGCCGTCGAGCAGGAAGGCGGCCTGCTGGAGCAGCGGGCGCAAGGCCTCAAGTCTCTCCTGCGATACCTTCAGGCTGGCATCGAATGCAGCCGAATCGTTCCCGTCGAGCGCTGCCAGATCCACGACGGCGATGGCGTTGTTCAAGATGTCGGTCTTCGAACTGTCACCGGGAGCAAGCGAGGGCACGAGCAGCGCGGCGGAGAGAAACTCCTCGGCCAGGTCCTGCGGATTGGGCCGGTTCTCGGCAAAATCCACGCGCAGGGTAGCGCCGTGGAAGCTCTTCACGTCGATGGTCTCGAGCAATTTGATCGCGATGACGACTTTGTCGCCGGGCTTCGCTTCGTCGAAGAGAACCACCGGCTCGAGATCGTCGCCCAGCGCCACGCGGCGGCCGTTGAAGTAGAGGATTTCGTGAATGGGTCCGTTGGCGTCGACGTGGAACTGGAACCAGACGCGCGCGCCGCTGAGGTCGTAGCCGTGGAGCGCCGCGGGAATCTCGATAGTCTGGCGAAACCAGACCGCGCTGGTGGGATAGTGGGCGCCAACCGCTGCGCTTTGCCATCCGCTGTCATCGAGGTTGACGGCTTCGCCGTGCGTCAGGTCGCCTTCGTGCACCTTCCATGTGCCGGCGGGCAACTGCGACAGGCTCAGCAGGCGCTGGACAACAGCCTGGGACTGGGCCGACAGCAGCACCATGGCCCGGTCTGCATCGCTGCCGCTTTGGGCCGCAGCGGTCCCGGCGGCCAGCAATGCCCCGAGGAACAACAGGAGTTGCACGACGACACGGCAATGGGATTTCAGAGACGAGATCATGGCGGATCACCCCCCTGCCGCATTGTAGGACACCTTGGCTGACGATCGGCGGAGCGGTTTCGGCGCGGGTTTTTCCTTTGAGCCGGCTGCGCGCTACCGACTTTTGGTTACAGGTCATAGAGGAGCCGGCAAAGAGTCGGAACACCGTCCCGCATCACGGGATTTCAGGTTCGCTTCCGGCACTGGACCCTGCGGCACAGTGTGCTCTGTCACATCCCCTTTAACGTCCGCGCCGTGAACATAAAGACATGGATGCAGCGACCCTGATTCTGATTGCTCCATCTTCCCTTTTGCTGGGGGCCGCGTTGCAGATTCTGGTGGCACGACTCTGCTCTGCCCGCGCAAAAGGGATTCTGGCGTTTCTCACCTGCTTACCCGCCATCTTTGCCGTCCTCGGCATAGCGCCCGCGGTGCGCAGTGGACATTCGATCAACCTGCGTCCCCTGCCGTGGGACGGGCCGTTGGCGTTCGTGCTGCATGTCGACGCCCTCAGTGTGCTCTTCGCATTCATGGGCGCGTCGATCGGCGGCCTGGTGCTGCTCTATTCGATCGGCTACATGGCGCACGACAAGTCGGCCACGCGCTTCTACGCGATCATGCTGGTCTTCATCGGCGGCTTTATTACGCTCGTCTATAGCGCCAACCTGTTCATCTTTTATGCCTGCTGGGAAGTGGTCGGCCTGTGCTCGTTCTCGCTGGTGGGCTTCTGGTACACCAACCGCGAGGCCGTGAACGGCGCGCGCAAGGTGCTGCTGATGACGCACATCGCGGGCTACGGCCTGCTGGCCGCGATTGTGGTGATCTATCACCGCGCCGGCACGGCGCTGTGGACCGATCCCAGGGTGGCGCACGCCTTCACGGGCGGCCTCTTCGCGCTGATGCTGGTCGCGCTGATAGCCAAAAGCGTGCAGGTTCCGCTGCATACGTGGATTCCCGAAGCCATGGCCGCGCCCACTCCGGTGAGCGCGTTGCTGCACGCGGCCTGCTATGTAACGTCCGGCGTGTACCTGGCCGCGCGCATGCACAGCTTTGGCGCATGGCCCATTGCATGGAGCAGCTCTTTGGTTTGGATTGGTACTGTCACGATGGCCGTGGGCGTGATGTACGCCATGGTGCAAACCGATTTGAAACGCATGCTGGCCTTCTCCACCGTGAGCCAGATCGGCTACATGATGATGGGCATTGGCATCGGCACGCCGCTGGCAGTTACGGCGGGCCTGCTGCACTGCCTGAATCACGGCTTCTTCAAGGGTGGGCTGTTTTTGACCGCGGGCTCGGTGCAGCACGCCGCCGGAACGCGCGACATGAATAAGCTCGGCGGCCTGGCCGCGAAGATGCCACAGACGACTTTGTCGTGGATGATCGGCGTGGGCAGCATGATGGGCATTCCGCTGATGAGCGGCTTTGCCAGCAAGTGGATGCTCTACGCCGCGGCGCTGCAGGCCGGCCAGGCCGTGCCCGCCATGGTGGCGTGGGCGGCGAGCCTGGGCACGGTCTTCCTTGGCGTGAAGGCAACGAGCGCGGTCTTCCTGGGGCCGACGACCGAGAACACAAAAGATGCGCATGAGTCTCCGCCTACGATGATCTGGGGCATGGGCTTGTTGGCCGTGGGCAGCGTGGTTCTGGGCGTTGCGCCGCAGTTGGCCGTCAACTTCTTCCTGAACCCGATTCTTGCCGCGCTGGGCATGGGCGCGGGCGTGCACGTCACTTGGCTAGGCCTCTCGGCCGATGCCGGCAGTTTCTCCTCGACGGGCGGACTGGTGCTGGCATTGGTGTCCTTAGTCGTCGGCGGCGCGATTTATCTTGTCGCCTATGCCATGCGTCCTGCATCGGCACGCGCGGCGATGGCGGGCGCGGGCGGCGGAGTCTTTACCGGCGGCGAACCGCTCAGCGACCAGGGGCGCCTGACGGCCGGCGATTTTTCCGAGATTTTCGAGCAGCACTGGAAGTCCTTCTTCCGCTGGACGAATGTCGATCGTGTTTTTCTTTGGTTTTGGAGTGGGTTAGAGGTCGTTTCGCATCTGCTCGGCCAGGTCTTCGCGTGGATGGAGCGCCGCGCCACCGTTCTGCTGGTGATTTTCGCCGCGGCTATTTTCGTTTTAGCCCGCTGGATCGTGCCCGGCGCGCTTCCCACTCGCTTTCCGGAGGTGCTGCCGCTCACGCAGATTCCGATCATCATGCTGTTGGCCGTGGGCGTTGCCACAATCGCGCTCTCGGTTGCCGCTCTCGCTGGCCCGGCATCGCGCAAGTACGTGCCGCAACTGTTCGCGCCGCTGATTCTCTTTGCCGGCGTCTTCACTACCATCGGGCTGCTTAGCCCCTTCGCGCGGCTGCGCCTCGGCCTGCTTGAGTTGGCGGCTCTGCTCACGGTGGTTCTGGTGTGGCAAACGGCGCGCACGCGTGCCGCGAAGATCACCTACCTCGCCGTGGTGCTGCTCTCCGGCGGCGCGACGATCGCCGGCGACCTCCTCGCCGATCGCGGAGCGCTCGACGCCGCGCGTGCGTTTCTGCTCACGGGCATCGCCGTCAAACTCGCCGCGGTGCCGCTCCTCTTCTGGCTGCTGGCGCTGGCCGACGAAGTGCCCACGCTCGTTCTCGGCGTCATCATCGCCGTGGTCGATATGGCGGCCTTCGGCGAGCTGCTGCTCGGCTCGCAGACGATTCTGGCGCTGCTCACGCCGCAGCCGCTCTTCCTCTACGCGGCAACGCTCACCTCGCTCGTGGCCGCGTTGCTGATGCTCACGCAGCGCAGCCTCAAGCGGCTGCTGGTGCTGTCGACGGCCGAGGACGTGGGCTTTCTGCTGCTCGGCGCGGCTGCTGCCAGCAGACTGGGGCAGACCGGCGTCATCATCGCTGCGGCCACGCACACACTGGCCAAGGCGCTGCTCTTTATCTGTCTTGCCGCGCCCGAGGCCGATGGCGCGCTCGACGCCGAACCTGTGGCTCTGGCCGCGCGTTACCCGGTGAGCGCCTTCGGATTCCTCTTCGGCATGTTGGCCATGCTCGGCATTCCGCCGACACTCGGCTTCCTCGGCCGCTGGCGGTTGTATTCCGTCGCATTTGAAGTTGGCAAGTGCCCGCTCACTATCTTCATCGTCGCGTCGATCCTGGCATTGATCGCCTACACGCTGGCGCTCACACGAAACTGGTGGGGCCCTCCGCCAAAGCCGGAAATTGACGCGCCGCCGCAGCCGCAAGCGCGCGAGCCGTTCGCGATCAAGGCTACGATTGTCGTGCTGGTGGCGATTCTGCTGGTGGGCGGCATCTGGCCTCATGCGTGGCAAATGTTGATGGGGGTGCGGCCATGAGGTTCTGGAAACGATTGATGTGCACCGCGCGCCGCAAGAGCCCCTGGCTCTTCCACATGAACGCGGGCAGTTGCAACGGCTGCGACATTGAGATCATTGCCGCGCTTGCGCCGCGTTACGACGCCGAACAACTGGGAGTTCTGCTGCAGGGCAGCCCGCGGCACGCCGATATTCTGGTGGTCACCGGCCCGGTGACCAAGAAGGCGGTGGGCGCCGTGAAGACGGTTTACGACCAGGTCTGCGGGCCCAAAGCCGTGGTCGCCATCGGCTCCTGCCCGGCCACGACGAATGTGTTTATCGACAGCCGCACGCTCGACGGACCGCTCGACAAGCACCTGCCTGTCGATGTTTATGTTCCGGGCTGCCCGCCGCGGCCCGACGCGATCGTCGCCGGCGTCGTCAAGGCGGCAACGCTTTTGGCCGAGCGCGGCTACGCGGAGGAGAAGACCGAAGTTAAAACCATCGTCATCGGCGACCCTGAAGCGTGCACAAGCTGCCGCGAATCCAAACCTGCTGCGGGCGCGGAGGTGCAGCCATGAATCCGGTCCTTTCGAATCTGGTCACCGCGCTGGCCCGCTTCCTGATCTTTCCGGGGCTGCTTTTCGCCGTGCCCGCCGCGTGGTTCTTCCTTTGGGTGGAGCGCAAGGCCGTGGCTCTCATGCAGGAGCGCGTGGGCCCGCCCTTCATGCAGCCCTTCTGGGACTTCGTGAAGCTGCTCGGCAAAAGCACTCCGCCGCGCCCCGGAATTGCCGGCTTCATCATGCGCGCCTGGCCGCTGATCGCGGTTGGCTCCGCGGCCGGAGCCGTCGGATTGCTGCCCGTTCTGCCCGCGTCAGGCGGATTCGAAGGCGACCTGATCCTGCTGCTTGCGCTTCTGGAGCTGCCTTCGATCTGCATCATCGCCGCGGGCTTCTCGTCGCGGTCGATCTTCGGAGAAATCGGCTCGGCGCGCGAAGCCGCACTGAGCGTCTCCTACAACATCGTCTTTCTGCTGGCCATTGTTTCCATCGCCGCCTCGCAGCACACTTTCCGGCTGGAAGATCTGGCCGCGCTGCCCAGTTCGCCGTTGCGCTGGCTCGGCGTCGTGGCCATCCTGATCTGCCTGCCCGCCAAGCTGCACATCAATCCCTTCTCGCTGCCCAATGCCGAGCAGGAGATCTACTCCGGGCCGATGACGGAGTACGCCGGCCCCGAGCTGGCCATGTGGGAGCTGGCGCACGGATTGGAGTGGGTTGCGGCGACCGGCCTGGTGGCCACGCTGGTCGCGCCGCACATCGCGCTTGCCTGGGGAACCACCCTGCTCGCCGGAGGCATCTTTATTGCGCTTTCGATCGCCGTCGTCCTTCTGCTCTCAGTGCTGGCCGCGGCCACGGCGCGCCTCGCCATCGATTCCAGCGTGCGCTTCTACTGGCAGTGCACGCTCATCTTCGCGGTGCTTGCGATTTCGTCCGCGCTCTTCGTGAGGTTCCGGTCATGAACATTCTCACCATGCTCTGGAATAACCTGCGGCGCGGCTACCAGACCCTGCTCTTTCCCGCGCGGCCCAAAATCACGGCGCGCTTCCGCGGTCTGGTCGAGTTCGATCCCCGGCACTGCACCGGCTGCGCCATCTGCCGCATGCGCTGCACCTCGCGCGCCATCGAATTCAAGGCCGGCAAGGGCGAGTTCACGTGGAGCTACAACCCTGGCCAGTGCACCTTCTGCGGGCGCTGCGTGGAGGGCTGTATCGAGCACGCACTCAAGGAAGGCCATACCGAGCATGCGCTCTCGCAGCAGGAGGACACGCCGCCCATTTATACAACGCAGGGCGAGTTGAAGAAGTCCTACACCGTGGCGCGTAGGCCTCCGGCGGCGAAGGCGGCTGCGGCGCCGAAACCTGCTGCAACGCCGGCAAAGAGTGCGGGCGTGGACGCCCGCACGACAGCCGGCCAGGAGGCCGGCGCTACACCTGTCGCCGTCGTTACACCCGCCGCAGGAGGCGCTCAATGAAACATCTCGAAACCCTTCGTAAAGAGCTCGGAATTACGGAACCCTGGGCGGAGAGCCGCGGCACGTGGTGGCTGAATCCCGGCACGATGAGCGTCCGCCACGTCGCAAAAGTAATGAACGAGATGCACGCGCGCTTCATCACCATCACCGCCTACCAATTGCCGGGCACCGAAGGCTTCCGCCTCGAATACCATTGGGACCTCTACGGCCGCTTGCTCGGCCTGCCCTTCACCATCGCCGGCAACGCGATCGACAGCATCTTCGACATCTGCGAAGCCGCGGACTGGATCGAGCGCGAGATTCACGAGGAGTACTCGCTCGATTTCACCGGCCGCGTGTGCGCGCCGCTGCTGCTGCGCAAGGGCGACGAATCCGGCGTGAATCTGCGCGAGGTTGCCGTGAATCCCGCTCCCGCGGCGCAGGCACAGAAGGAGGTCGCGCAATGAGCTACAGAATCCCCATGGGGCCCTACCACCCCGGCCTCGAAGAACCCTATAAACTCGACATGATTTGCGAAGGCGAGACGGTACAGGACGCCGAACTCAACATCGGCTTCAACTTTCGCGGCATCGAGCACCTGGCCGAGACGCGCAATTACTATCAGGTGATCGCGCTGATGGAGCGCGTGTGCGGCATCTGCTCGTTTATTCACACGCTCACGCTCTGCCAGGCGATGGAGAAGCTCGCGGGCCTGGAAGCCCCGCCGCGCGCCAAATACATTCGCGTGGTCATGGCGGAGCTGGAGCGCCTGCATTCGCATGTATTGTGGGCGGGCATCGCCGCCAAGCTCATGGGCTTCAAGACCATGTTCATGACCTGCTTCGCGCTGCGCGAAAAGGTGATGGACGTGCTGCAGGCCATCTCCGGCAACCGCGTGAACTACTCGATGAACCGCGTGGGCGGCGTCAATCGCGACGTCGAGGACCCGCTGGCCCTGATTCCGCTGATCGACGAGTTGGAGCGCGAGATGACGCGCACCGTGATTCCCATCTTCACCACCAGTTCGACGGCGGCGTCGCGCTGCGCCGGCATCGGCGTGCTTACGCCCGAGAAGGCCGTCTCCTGCGCCGTGGTCGGCCCCATGGCCCGCGCCTCGGGCATCAACCAGGACTTACGCCGCGATGCGCCCTACGCGGCTTATGAAGAGATGAAGTTCGAGGTTCCCGTGGAGCCGTCCGGCGACGTCAAAGCTCGCCTCCTGGTGCGCGCTCTGGAGATTCTTCAAAGCTGCAATATCCTGCGCCAGGCGCTCACCAATATGCCTCCAGGCGAGGTCTCCGTGGGCGGCGACAAGTTTGCCTTCGTGACCGGCACGGCCACCAGCCGCGTGGAAGCACCGCGCGGCGAAGTGATGTATTCCGTGAGTTGGAAGGAAGGCTCACGCAATCCGGCGCGCGTGCACGTGCGCACGCCCACCTACGTCAACATGCCTGCGGTGCGCTGGATGGTGCGCGGGGCGCGGCTTGCCGATACGCCGCTGATCCAGGCCTCGATCGATCCCTGCTACTCCTGCACGGACAGGTAGGAACGAGCGGAGTTAGCGGTGTTAGCGGGGCTAGCGGAGTTAGTCGGAATCTGCTGCGCGATCAAAACGTAGCGCCGGTCTCCAGACCGGCTGTCGTGCGGGCCACCCCTCCAGGCCCGCACACGGCTCCGTTAGTATCTCGCTCCCTTGCTCCCTTGCTCCCTGCCTTCGTGTTCCCTCGTTCCCTCGCTCCCTGCCTTCTTGTTCCCTTGTTCCCTCGGTCCCTGTTTTTCTCGCCGCGACCCGCCCCGATCGACTACTCTGGCCTTGGCGCACATGTCACGCTATCTTGCCAGAATTCGGGAAGCTCTTTATCTTGCCTATGCCCACGACGTTGTGAATACGGCAAAGGCCGCGGCCTATTCCGGCATGCTCATGTTCTTCCCTGCCCTCCTGGTCCTTACTACGCTCGTAGCCCAGGTGGAGGAGGGCCCGTCGCTGATCGGCGAGACGCGCGCCGTCCTGGAGCAGTTTCTGCCGCCCGACACCCTCGATCTGGTGCAGGACTCAATTCTCACGCACCAACTCCACTCCGGCCGAGTGATTCTCTCCGCCGCCGGCCTAAGTCTGTTTGCGGGCCTGGGCGTGATGCTTTCGCTCATGGAGGGTTTTCGCCGCGCCTACCGGCTGCCGCCGGAGAGCTGGAGCTTCTGGGGCCGCCGCGTGCGCGGCCTGATGCTGGTGTTCATCGTCCTGATTCCCTTGACGGTGGCTTCGCTGGCCATTGTCTTCGGCCGCCAGATCGAGTGGTGGATGATCCAGAACGCCGGCCACGATTTGCGCCACATGGTCATCATCGCCTGGCGCGCGGTGCGCTGGACGGTGAGCTTTACCGGCATCCTCGCCGTGCTTAGCGCGCTCTATCACTTCGGCACGCGGCGCACCGAGCATTGGCTCTGGGTTCTGCCGGGCGCCATCGCGGGCACCATCATCTGGTTTCCGGCCACGCTGGCCTACGGCTGGTACGTCACCAGCGTCGCCAATTACACCCGCATCTACGGCTCCTTTGCCGCCGGCATAGCCACCCTGGTCTGGCTCTACATCACCTCGTTCAGCGTTCTGCTGGGCGCGGAGCTGAACGGCGTTCTCTACTGGGAACGCCAGGTCCAACTGGCGGGAGATTCGGCCACGCCCGAGCTGGCTCGGGCTTCCCAATAGGGG
>Ga0326728_10005278_pt1 | contig 36672 bp, 40 predicted proteins | sample MB3enrmetagenome_FD_207602 | JGI IMG/M metagenome (GOLD analysis project Ga0326728, IMG submission 207602) | Lab enriched peat soil microbial communities from McLean, Ithaca, NY, United States - MB31MN | ecosystem: Environmental > Terrestrial > Soil > Wetlands > Peat | place: USA: New York...
TCGATGCTCAACTCGTGTTCGACCGTTGCCGTCTTCAACATCGACAACGGGTTCGGCGCGGCCTACTTTGCCACCCTGGTCAACCGCCTATGAAACTGCTCTACCTCGACCCCATTATGGGAATCAGTGGAGACATGTGCCTTGCCGCCCTCATCGACGCGGGATGTCCGTTCGATCAGCTCTTGGAGCTTCTCCGGCAGCTTCCCCTGGACCTGCCCTCCATGACGCCCGAGAAAAGGCGGAAGGGCGCAGTCGAGGGGACTTATCTCCGCATAGGAGAGAGCCCGGTCCACCTTTCCATCGGACAGATGAAGGAGATGATAGAAGGCCTCGAGGTCGAACGGCGCGTGAAGGCGGACGCGGTGGGCATCCTTGAGGTCCTCGTCAATGGCGAGGCGAAGGCCCACGGCGTGCCCGCGGAAGAAGTCCATTTTCACGAGCTTTCCCACGTCGACACCATCATCGACTGCCTCTGCGTTGCCAGGGCAATGGCCTATTTCGCGGTGGAAGAGGTGTTCTGCGGGCCCCTGCCGCAGGGCCGGGGATTCATCAAGACTGCCCACGGCGTCATGCCCAACCCGCCTCCTGCAACGACCGAGATCGTCTCCGGCTTGGATGTTGTCTTCCTCGATGAGGAGCGCGAGCTGACAACGCCTACGGGCGCGGCAATCGCCAGGTACTACGCGAAAGGACGGACGAGACCGCCCTTCCGGGTCACGGGACATGGCTACGGCTTCGGTACGTTCGAGACAACGAAGCCGAATGTGCTGCGCGTCTTTTTGGGCGAGGCAGACGGGCCGTCTTTCGAAGAGGAAGTATGGGTGGCCGAAGCTGACATGGATGACATGGAGCCTGAGTACCTGGGCGCGGTCGCCGACCGGATTCGGGCCGCGGGCGCCCTCGACGCGATCTATTTTCCCATTCAGATGAAAAAAGGGAGGCCCGGCATCCGTCTGGCTCTCATCGCCCCGTTGTCCCGGCTCCCGGGTCTCGTAGACATGGTCCTCAGGGAGACAACCACCTTCGGGGTGAGGTTCAGGCCTGAGTTCCGGAGCGTCCTGGCAAGAAAAGAAGAGGTGCGCGAGACGTCCCTGGGGCCTGTCAATGTCAAGACAGGCTACGACCGGTCCGGCAAGAGGCTTAAGGCCCATGTGGAGTTCGAGGACGTTAAGAAGATGGCGGACAAACTGGGGATGACCTATCTGGGTCTAATGGAGGCCCTTAAGAAAGAACTTTAGGTCCGTGAAGAGGCCCGGCTTCATGGCGCGCTCTATTCTCTTCAGTATATCTCCCTTCATGTATTTGAGCTGCGCGAGCCAGAGGTGGTCATCGACCTCCACGTAAAGCACGCTGCCGCTTATCCGCGCGGGCTGCGTATGGGCCGCCACCTTCTGCCCCACGATATGGCCCCATTGACCGAATATGGCGTAGGCCTCGATGTTCTCGGCAAAATCCTTCTCCCTCATGACCGATTCGAGGATCTTCTTAAGGGGCGTGAAGGGCATGGGTCTATTATAGCACGAACGAAGATGGAAGCGGTTGTAGGATCAGCCGACATTCATGATGGGGAAGCATGAAGTCGAAGGAGGTGTTGCTTTTCTCATGAGGCTCGGGAGCCTGTTCGGGACGTGACCTTTCGTCCTCAGTCACTGAAAGTCTCTCAGCCGTCCGTGCGTCCTGTCGGGCCGACGGACGTGGAGAAGGCCTTATCCCGATACCCGGATCAGGGTCGGTGGTCTCGTTTGCCCATACGTGCTGCGTGTCAGGAAGGCGCTTTTGAATCGTTAGATAGACAGAGACGACGAGAATCCAGGTGATAACGGAAAGAAAGACCGACCATTCGAGGAGAGCGATCGGCCAGATGCGGGGACGGGCTACGGCAACGCCGAAAGTCCGTACGTCTAATGACTGCGTGAAATATGGGACCAGAAGAAAGGATACAAAGCTGGCTGCGCAGGCCATGCCGGGGACGAGAAGCCGCTTGTTCGCCTTGTGGTCCTTGTCGAGCGCTATGACCAGGATGAAGAGCACGACCGATATCAGCCCGGAGTAGAAGAACGAATAGGCCGCGGCTGCATGTATGAAGAATCCGTTCATGGGAAAGACGCCTGTGAGACTGCACGCCAGACCGGAGAAGATTCCGGCGCCCGAAGCGTGCCACCCAAGCCTGCTATTGAGGTAGCACCCTAACGCGGCCATAAAGACGATTATGAGGCAACCGCCTACGACCATACTCGAGTTGAAGGCTATGGCGAGGGCGGAGACGTCCACTTCTCCGAGCTCCGAGATGTAATGATTGAAGAGGGAGTAGGCCTCCCCACCTCTGCCCCGATACCCAACGGTGGCGACCAGTGCCCCCGACAACATAATAGCTGAACCGGCAAAGCCGGATAAATAGACGAGCTTCGTGACGTCAGCCTTCACACTCCCTCCCTCCTTCTTTTGCGAGAGGCACCCACCCTTTATCGTTCAAGGGGTGTAAAGAAGGTAATGCCCTTCAAAGGGTTCTTCAACTGGATGGGCAGGTGTGTGCTGACGGGTGAACGGACGGCCGGAATACGGGCATGCGCTCTCCATTTCCACAAAAAAGATCTCAAGGGGCGGGCTGCGTGCCCCTTGAGCTCCCGAATGCTTGGGATTGGCTAAAGCCACATTTGAGCGTTCACCGCTCTGCCGACCACCGCGACAAACGCCGTTGTCCAGAGCGCTCTTCTACAAAAAACCGGCCATTGACTCATTTTTGCGAACTTCTGTCTTATAGACAGTCATCCGGATGGAGCATCGGCTTGGCGGCTTCCGATTTGCCATTCCACTTTTTCAAATATTCGGTCTTCTTCGATCGAATGCTCTCTGCATTATCTTTGGCCCACTGGAAGGCTCCGGGCGTATTCTCCGTGAACTCGCAGTCGGCGTACCAGGTCTTGAACTGATCGGAGCCCAACTCCGCCTTGGTCACAGGCCGCAGGGAAAAACGGGCCTTCCAGGCGCCCATTCTCGGAGTGACGAGGGCATAGTACGTCTTTCCCGCCTGGAGGTTTGCCCTCATGAAGTCGGCGCTCTCTCCGATCACCATAAACATATGTTCTCCGGGGGTTGTTCTGCAGACCACCTTCTTCTTGGCCGACACGATCCCCAGGAACGATTCGTTACTATCATTGATATCAAAGACCGAGGAGCTGATGGCAAAACCGAGAGTGGAAGGTCGCATGAATACTACGACGGACTCATTGTCGGCCGCTACGGGCGCCACGCTTTCCTGCGCAGAAGGCCTCATGTACTGATTCGATCCTGCGCAGCCGAAAAGGGAAAGGACAACCATCAACAGAATGCATGAAACAAAAGCATGCTTCTTCGACATCATTGTTCCTCCTTATGAAACTAATTATTGCTTCCATTCGTCATCGGCCTTTCGCGACCGGCCAAAGGCCGCCCGAAAGCCCGGCTCTATTCCCGGGCCAGCATTACCAAACTGAATTCACCTTGCCTGCCGATCTTGAGGCATCCTATCGTCTTTTCAGGGAGCGCCTCTGCGTTCGTCTCGAGGTAGGCGCCATCGCCGATCTCGTGAGCAGCGATGGCGATATCAAAAGCGGGCCCTATGGGGAGGCTGCCATAAGTCGGTGCGTGACAGAGAAAATTGTTCTTACCAGATAGGTGAGGCGGGTACAGTCTGCCCGTTTCTCTCATGCCATCGGCGCCCAGAAAAAGCAGATCCGTTTCCGGCAGATCAATTCTTCCACAGTCGGCAAAACCCATATCCACTCCTCTGATGCAGCCGTACCGCCCCTGGTTCTCATTCCGACGGAGCAGAAAGAAGACGCTTCCCTCTCCTGGTATCGCGCTCTGCCTTTCGAAGTCGAGGGGGCGCATTTCCGCCTGACTGGTTTCCTGAACTCCGAAATACCTTTTCCAGCAGTAGCCGAGGACATCCGAATACTCGTCGACCGCCCCAAAGAGCACCGAGTCTACCCGCCCTTCCGCGAGCCAGCACCACGCCGTCAAGAGTGCCGACGAAACGGACATCTCAAGCTGACTCACTGTCAGGCTTGGTCCTCTCTCGCCAAAGAGAATGGCCGCGTAGGCCGCGGCCGCATTATGGACCGAACTCGCAAACAGGGTGGGCGAGGCAAAGTTATTCCCCTCTTTTACGAAGGTGTCGAGGAATCCGAAAGTCGTTCGATGCGGCCCGTATCCGGTAGCCACGATAATCCCCGTGGTCCCCTGTCGCTGTCCGGATACCTTTGCGTCTTTAAGCGCCAGGGATGCCGCGAGAAGGGCCATCTTCGCATAATGATCGATCCGGCGTAGCTCCCTCTTTGCAAAGAACTCCTCTAACCCCTCCGTGCGCGCCCGGTAAACAGACAGCCTTCCTGTTCCCTCTTTCGTGATCACCTCGGCTGTAGATAGGGGCGGACGAATCCCGTCAACGATCGCTGTGGCCAGAGCGTCAATACCGCTTCCGAAAGCACCTACAACACCGATGCCTTTAATAACCATCCGCATGTCAGTCATTGCTATGCTCGATTACGATGACGGAATTATGCCCGCCAAAGGCCAGCGATTCAGAGAGAGCGCAGCTTCCCACGATCTCTTTCGTCGACGCGTTTGGATTTGCAGGCAGCTGAGGATCAGCCACGGAAAAGCCTGCGCTCGCCGGTATCCGGCCCTTCTCGAGACAAATCATGGTCATGACCGCTTCGATAGCGCCCGCGGCACCCAGGGCGTGGCCCGTATGCCCCTTGGTCGAAAGAAAGGGGACCCCGGGAAGCATTTCGTGCAGGGTTATGGCCTCCACCCGGTCATTGTCCAGCGTAGCGGTCCCGTGGGCGTTGACGAAACTGATCTCGGCAGAAGCCTTCTTGCTCGTCTCCAGGGCGTAAGCAATGGCCTGTCTCAGTCCTTGTCCATCCGGGCTTGGCGCGGTGAGGTGATAAGCGTCGCAGGCTGCGCCGTAGCCCACGACAAAGCCACGGGGGGGCTTTCGCCTCATTCTCCACGAGTATTCCGATTCAAGAAGGAGCGCTGCCGCTCCTTCTCCCAGGTTGAGACCTTTTCGGTTCCGGTCGAAGGGCTTGCACATCTCATCATCGGTGACCATGAGCGAGGCGAAGCCCTCATATGTGACGCGCGAAAGCTCGTCGGCACCACCCGCTACCACAACGTCGCAAATGCCCGCCGCGATCCATGACGCTCCTATGCCTAGGGCGTCGGTGCCTGAAGAGCAGGCGTTGACTACCGTCTGACATGGTCCCGAAAAGGCATACTCCCTCGCAATAAAAAGGGCAGGATTGTTGGAGAGAAAGCGGGAGACAGGAGACATGTCAGGCTCCTTCCGATCGAGATATCCTCGGTAGAAGCGCGTGCTATTGAGCGCGCTCCCAACGGTGGTGCCCATACAAACGCCGACCCGTAGTGACCCCGGGCTCGAAGTCAGCCCACCGTCGGCCAGCGCCTCACGGACCGCTGCGAGGGCGAGGCTATTTGTCCGCGAAACCCCATGTTTCAGCCACCTCGAAGGGGCCGGCAATGGCGACGCGACCTGGAAGACCGGAGAGGTGGGGCTATAGGAGTCCTCGAATCTGACAGGAGCAACCCGGTCTTTCCGGCCGAGAAAGAGTGCCTCTGCACAGGTGGGCACATCCGGCCCCAGGGCGCAGACGCAGCCCAGACCCGTGATCGCTACTCTGCTGCCGCCCATACCGACGACCGCTCCTCGATGAAAGCAGCGAGGCTGTTTATAGAGCCGAAAGCGATTCTCCCCTCGTCCATATCCTTGATCTCCACGCCGAAGTACTTCTCCACGAGCACGACAAGCTCCACTGCGTCGAGCGAATCGAGGCCCAGACCCTCCCCAAAGAGGGGCTCGTCATCGACAATGTCGATTGGGTCGGTCTCCTCCAGGTTGAGTTCCTCCACGAGCATCGCTTTGAGTTTGTCCTTTAGCATCACCTTTTTCTCCTTGCTTTTTCATACTTCTTCCCTGATTCCGTGCTGACGGCAGGTCGCCTTTCTCCCACATATCGAAAAAATTGAAAAACTGAAAAGGATGCACTTTGACGAAAGCTTCCAGAGCTTCGACGAATGCTCTCGCGTATGGAGCGAACTCTGCCGGAGACCTGCCGAGGCCGCCAGGTACCCGGATGACCCGATCGAGCGATAGCTCGTAGGCCCCTGGGCCAGTACGATGTGAGAACAAGATCGCTATCGGGCTTCCGGTAGCCGAGGCTATTTTGAAAGTACTGAAGGGGACTGGTATGGGATCTCCTATGAATTCCGTTGCCACGGTGCCTCGGCCGCTCCCAAAGACCCTGTCCCCCATCGCACAGAGGACCTCGCCCTTTTTTAGCACTTCTATCATGCTGAGCATGCCCCCCATGGGTTCAGCCGGGTCAATGATTCGGAAGGGTGAAGGCCCTTCCTGGTGTTCGAAATAGTGACGGTCCACGTCGCCTTCTTCGCGGTGGACAAGGAGGTTGATGGGAACGTTGAGAAACCGGAGGGCAACCATGGCCACCTGCCATCCTCCCACGTGGGCGGTCAGAAGGACTACGCCTTTTCCTTCCTGTACGAGAGCCCGTAGGTTTTCGCGCTCCCGGAAGTCTACTTTGATGAACTCCGGTCCGATTATCCCGAGGGCGGCCCGATCGATCAGGACTTCGCCGAGGTTGAGGTCAAGTAGATATGTCGTCCAGAGCCTGCCGAGCTGTCGCAACTCCGGGAATCTCCTCGATGTGTAGTGGCGGGCGCGATTTCTGATAGAGGGCCTGAAGAGCACATAGTAACCAACGACGACGCGAAGGAGGAAGGACACGACGTATTTTGCCCTCATACGAATGAGAAAGTAGAAGATGGCGTGCTGGAGCTTGGAACCGATGCTTTTGCTGCTCCATGGTCGCGGAGCGTATCCCAGGTTATTGCCGGCCATTCATACCCCATCGTACGACATGGGCCGTGATGTATATTGCGCTGCCCACAATGAGACTCATCGCCGGACCGGCTATGAGCGACCCGAGCAACCACTCGTAGAAGCGCTCCAACCCCTGGTAGCCAAGGGTTCTCACGGACACTTCCGTGAGGAATGTCCCATGCCTGAGGAAATACCCTGTCTCGATGCAGAGGGCAGGGACCAGTGGCGGCATACAGACTTGGCTTACCGAAAGGGCCGCCACCTTGTTGAGGCGGAAGAAGCTGGCAACGCCGAGTATCACTAGGGTGTGGCATGCGATCAGGGGGAGTGCGCCTAGAAAGACTCCGACTGCACCGGCGACGGCGAGGGGGCGGGGGAGCATGTTTTCTTGAAGCAGGGTGGTGAGGGACCGCAGAGGATGGAGAAGGCTGATTTCATCGCTTCCCTCATGGTCCGCAATCCTTCTATGAGGGAGCGGAACGAGGGCCCTCATGGTGAGCCACGTGTTGAGCCAGGCGAGCCGGAGGTTGTCTTTGAAAAGGGAAAAGTGGGACACGCGCTCGCCGGCGGGCGGATAGGAGACGCCTACAGCCACCTCTTTCAGCAAGACGCCTGCCCAGGCTGCCTTCACAAGCACCTCCACCTCGAAGGCGTAACCGGTCTCACGGAGCGTCAGGTACCGGAAGAGCCCTATCGGATAGGCACGAAAACCACTTTGGGTGTCGCCCACCCGATGGCCTGTCTGGAGGCGCAGCCAGAAATTCGAAAATCCCCGGCCTAACCGGGATAGTCCCGGAGTACGATGGTCGAAGGACCTTACCCCCACTACAATAGCGGTCGGGTTCTCGCTGATGAGGGGCAGGAACCTATGGAAGTCTTCGGGGTTATGCTGACCGTCCGCGTCTATGGTCACGATGTGGGTCATCCCGAGGCGCTCGGCCTCCCTTGCGCCGGTCAGTATGGCCTTCCCCTTTCCCCTGTTGGTCGGATGGCGCAGGAGGCGCACATCGAGGTTTTCGAGCACCTCGGTCACGTTGTCGGTGCTGCCATCGTCAACGACTATTAGACAGTCGTGGACGATGAGGGCCTTCTCGACAACTGCTTTGAGAAAACGGGCATGGTTATAGACAGGAATGATTATGGCCACCCGGGGCGCCGATGAAGTCGATGAGATTGGCATAGAAGCGCTCTTCATGACTAAGAATGGGGGCAGGCAACGTAGTCGACCGAAGGGGCAGGCTTCCGCATGGCCTCCCGATGGGCCTTCATTGTCTCTCCGTTTCACACGGCTCTTTGTTCATGGCGAGGCGCTTGAAGACAAGGGAAAGGGAATTGCTGCGGGGCACCATAAGGATGTGCATCAGTCCTCTGCCCCGAGTCTCTTGTTAGTCTGAGCGAACCGGATGAAGTCTCCCAGGCTGCCGATGAACCTTGACCAGCTATCCGGCGAGCGCCAGACCATGGCAGCATAACCGAGGAGCACCCGGGGACGCAGGAAATGTGAGCGATAAAACCTCAGGAAGAGCTTGTTCATGCGCTCTTTTGTCATGCCTCTGGGCACGAACTGAAAATGCATGCAGTCCATTTTTTCCCAGTTCTCTTCGAATTGACCGAGGCCGTGGGCCTGCTCGTAAAGAGGCGTGCCGGGAAAGGGCGTGAAGATCGAGACGTTAATGTCATCGAGAGGAAGGGAGAGGGCATAGCGGTTACTCCGCTTCACACTCGCCTCTGTCTCCCCGGGCAGACCGATCATGAAGAGCCCCTTTGTCCGGATCCCGGCGCGCGATATCATCCGGATCTTATCCGCAAGCAGGTCCAGGTTCGCCTCCTTTCTGTGCAACGCAAGCAATTCGGCGTCTCCCGTCTCGATCCCCAAGCTGATCATCCAGCAGCCGGCAGCCTTCATGGAGGCGAGCAGCTCCTCGTCGATGTGTTCGGCCCTGACCGCACAATTGAAAGTCAAGTTTAGGGGCCTGTCTGCCACCATGCGGGTAAAGTCGACCACCCTCCGGCGATTGTACGTGAACTGATCGTCATAGAAGTTCACGTGGCGGATGCCGAAACGCTCCTTGAGATAGGCAAGGTGCTCGTAAAGGTACTCCGCGGAGTTGTACCGGTAGCTCCGTCCGAAAACAGAGCGGTCGCAGTAACTGCACGAATAGGGACAGCCCCGGCTGGAAAGACAGCTCGTGCTAGGCACCGTGGGATAATTGAAGATCGGCAGGCGGTAGGCGTGCGGATAGCCGTCCAGTTTCTCGTAAGCGGGGAATGGGAGGGCATCGAGGTCGAGAAAGGCGCTTCTGATACCTGATGTGCGGATCTCACCGTCATCGAGGCGGCATACGACACCGGAAAGAGCCCATTCCTCTCCAGGCTCACACTTCATAATATTCGCAAGGGTCTGCTCCCCTTCACCGAGGACGAGCATGTCGATTGCGGAGAACGGGGCTATCGCGTCCATCTTGAGAGCCGAGACGTGGGGACCACCGCAGATGACACGGATGCCGGGCAGGACGTCTTTTGCGAACGCGCCCAGACGCACCCCGTCCAGGAAGCCGGAGGTGGTGCAGCTGAGGCCCAGAAAGGCGGGCCGCTTCTCCATGAGGTAATCCCGGATTACGTGGTCGGAGTCTGGCCTCGCGTAACAGTCGACGATTGTCGCCTCGATCCCTCGGTCGGCGAGGAAAGCGGCTATGCTCGCCAGACCGAGAGGAGGCATGATGTTCGCTAGTCTGGAGATATCCTTCCCGGCAGCCCGCTGCGGATAGCCGAGTGGGTGAACCAGGAGTATCCTCTTTCGATCAAGTGGTTTCAACGGACGCCATCGATCAGGAAAAAGAGAGCAGCCGGTCCCATAGGGGGCCCCGAAAGCCGAAGCGATGCATCACCTTGAGCCTCATTTGGCCCTCTCCCGGAGGGAATATCCGGTCCCGTCTCCCCCGGAAGGCCTGCTTTATCATCCGCTCCATCGATTCCCGGTCGATGCCGGGCGAGAAATAGTAAAAGGGCCTGAGGAGGCTTTGTTCCGGCGTCAGACGACCCTCTTCGAGGGCCCTTCGGCAGAGATCCGTTCCGGGGAAGAGGCGGATGCCCGAGAATCCGAAGACCACGCATTGCCTCAGATGCTCGATGTTCGTTATCCCTTCCTTCAGAGAAGCCTCAGTCTCTTCCGGGCCGCCGAACATAATATAGTGGGCGGCCGGAATCTCAACTTGTCTGCACACGTCCTGGAGAGCGAGGACGTCATCGAAGCCGAAAGGTTTCGCGAGCCCGGTAAGGGTTTGATCACTTGCGGCGTCCGTACCGATCTCGATGCTTTCGAGCCCGGCTCTCTTGAGAAACGCAAGGGTCGATCGTTCTATTCTCCGCGGGCAAAAGAAAGCCGACCACGCAACAGGGAGACCGCGGCGGAGTATCTCCTCGGCGACGGAAAGGTAGTGCCCCTCTCCATCATTGAAGACCGAATCCGTGAAAAAGAACCTGGTGATACCGCCTGATGCATAGAGTCGCTCCACATCGTCTGCAATTGCCCCGGGCTCGCGACACCTGAGCCCGGCCCCCTCGAGGGCGGGATAGGTGCAGTAGGCGCATCGAAAGGGACATCCCCTTTTTGTCTGTATGCCGAACACGGAGCAGGGGCGATAGTAATCGAGCATCCCGCCGTCCCATGCGGCGCCGGGAATGGCAGCGCCATCGAGGGGCTGGGCTCGGGCCGAGACAATTCGCGCCGAAGGCTCGGCGTCATTGAGCCGGGAGATGAGATCTCCCAAAGCCCGTTCGCCTTCGCCCACGATCCCGTAGTCCGCGCCGAGATATTCCAGCATCTCCCCGGGCAGAAGCGAGTAACCTGAGCCTCCTAGGATGACGGGCGCGTTGGTCTCTTCCCTGACGACCTCGACTATGCGTCTGTTCGTCGGCAGAGACCAGGCCCGTTCGGAGCTGAAGGAGTCGACGTTGTCCACGTTACGGATGGAGATCCCGACGAAGTCAGGAGCAAGGTCTACGATCCTTCTGCGAAGAGCCTGCTCAGATGCACCTTGTGCGAGGAAGTCGAACTGGGCGACCTCGTGCCCGCGGCCGGCCATAGAGGAAGCCAACATGGACATGCCCAGCGGATAGACAGCATAGGGCTCATCGGAAGTATTGGACGAAATAAGGAGGATTTTGCTCATGTTGGGTCCGGCGTCCTGGGCGTGCGCCTTCCTGCCCTCCTGCCCGAGTAGGTGCCGTCCTCCATCTCCCTCCGGATGACCTTCCTGAAAAGCTCGCCCATGCGCAGCTGGTAATCTCCCCCGTGGCAGAAGGTGTCCCACGCATAGTGGTACATCTCCTGGAGCTTTTCCGGCGTCATGCGCCGCGGCCGGAAGACTACCTTGTCGGCCGTGTAATCATCCCAATTATTGCTCAGTATCCTCCCTTCCTGCTCAAGCCGGGCCCGAAGGGGCGAATGGGGGAATGGGGTAAGGATCGTGAATTCGGCTATGTCGATCTCGATTTCGAGAAGAAAATCGACGAGACGCTTGATGAAATCCTCGTCCTGCTCGTCGGTTCCTAGCAGGATCGTACCCTCCACGCCGATACCATGTTCCTTGAGCCTTCTCACCCGATTCCGTATCATGTCTGACCTATCGAATATCGCCTGGTACACATACCACGACCCCGCCTCCGATGCGAGCCGGAGCACTTTGTCGTCATCGAGTATCGGATGGGAGACCCACTTCTTTTTCAGGGGGGCTATGGCGGTAAAGAGGTCGACGAGCCAGTCGCGCTCCTGGGCGAGGGAGTTATCGACGATGAAGAGCCGGTTGTTGGGTATGGCGGCCATTTCTTCGACTACCTGGTCGATGGGCCGCGGCCTGAAGCGCCGTCCGCCGAGGAATCCTACGCAGCAGGGGAAGCAATTGAACTTACACCCCCGGGATGCGTGGATGAGGTCGAGCATCTGGACGCCCCGGTATTGGTAGAGGTCGCGCTTAAGCAGATCACGGCGGGCAGGCCCCACTGATGCGATGGACGCAGGTTCATCCATGAAGTCGTAAACCTTCCGGAGTCGCCCTTTTTCGAGATCCTCGAGCACAACACCGAAGCGCCCCTCTGCTTCTCCAAGAAAAATGCTGTCACCATGGGTGGCCACTTCAACGGAATGGAGCATGACGGCAATGCCGCCAAAGATGACGGGGACCCCTCTTTTCCCGAAAGCATCGGCAATCTCATAGGCCCTGGGCAGCTGGCACGTGAGCATGACGGAGATGGCAACGAGGTCCGCGTCTGCCGAGAGGTCGAGAGACTCGACATTCTCGTCCACGAAGATTGTTTCCACGCGGGCGGGAATTGTGGCGGCGAAGACGATAGGGCCGTGGGGCGGCAGGTGAAACTCGGTCTGTCTTTCGAGTTTCCTCCACCGAGGGTATACGAGGAGTATCTTCACCGTCACCTTTCCGAAGAGAGGCCTACGGCCAGTTCGATCATGTTCTTGACGGGCTCCCCTTCGAAGAGCAAATCCTTTCCCCTTATCGTGAGACGGCCATAGGACAGGCCGGCGCACGAAGCCTGGGTGAGGATAAAGAAAAGCGCGCCCGAGGGGGCGTTGTCGGCCATCAAGAGAGGGGGTGGCCCGAGGTCGCAGAGACCGGCTGCCACGATCTCGCTTTCTTCTTCCATGATGCTTTCGGCCGACATTCGCAGGGCCGTGGAGCCGGTGAGATGTGCCTCGTTCACCAGATAGGTTGGGCCTGTAAACCCGAACTCGATAGCCGCCTCACCGAGGAACGTACTCGAAAGGGTATAGGCGAACAGGTGGGGGCTCGCGTCGCGTCCGCCGTTGCTTCGAGCGCTATCGAGAAAACTCATGTCGGTCTCCAGACAGCCATACACGGTGGAAGCGATAAGAGCGGCAGACCTTCCGCGCAGATCAGCCTGTTCCATGCCCGCGTCGCGCAAGGCCAGGGCTATGGCGGCGATTCCGAGCCTGGAGTAACGATCGAGCCTCCCGAAGTGGGGATGGGGATCCGAAAAGATCTGCGGGCGCCTGATCTGAGGAAGATCACCGATCCCCCACGAAAACGCCTTGTCTCCCCTGCCTGTCCCGAACCCTGCTGAATTCACCCATCCCATTCCCGTGAGGAAGGCATCCGTCATGCTGCCCCTGCCTCCAGTATCAGCGCGCAGCTCACCCCGCCGAAGCCAGAGTTTGTCGCGAGGATTCGGGTGCCCGACAGAGGCTCGGGTTTGCGTGTGACATGAGCCGCCGTCTGCTCCTCCCCTTCACCGAACCCTACGGTGGGGGGAAGGAGCCCCTCGGCAAGGCAGCACAGTGCGATGGAGACTTCTATGCCCCCCGCAGCCCCGAGGGTATGGCCGATCGCTCCTTTGACCGAGTAGACGGCCGGCATGGGGTCCCCGAATATGCTTCGAAAGGCAGCCAGCTCGGCCCTGTCGTTGCGTATCGTGCCGGTCCCGTGCGCGCTGACCGCCCGCACCTGCCCGGGCTCCAGGTGAGCCCGCCCGAGAGCGGCAGCGATGGCGGAGGCGAGGCCCCGGCCGTCGGGTGCGGGGGTCACGATGTGGACGGCGTCGTTTGCGACTCCCCAGCCGGTGATCGTCCCCCTGCAAGGCAATCCCCTCTCCTTTGCCAAGTCCTCATCCGCGAGAACCAGGAGCGCCGCCCCCTCGCCAAGGCTCAGACCATCGCGCATCCGGTCAAAGGGCTTGCAGGGTCGGGCCGAGAGTATGCGCAGGGCGGAGAATCCGGAGAAGACGAATTCACTCAGCAGGTCAAGACACAAGACCATGACCGACCGGGCCGAGCCGGAACGGATCATGGAAGCTGCCCTTGCCAGGGCGATGGTGGAGGAGGCGCAGGCGCTCGAGATATTGACGCCCGGCTCAACAGAGTGTAGCTTCCTTCCAACGATGAAGGGGAGCCGAGACGGCAGCATGTCATCCGTATCTACGTCTTCTCCGCGATGAAGACGTTCGAGATTGTCGATCCCCGCCTTTGCACTCGCCGTGAGGATAAGAGTGCCGGGCGGAAGAGTCAATGGCCGCCGAAACAGCCTGTCGAGGAGCCCGTGGATCATTGAGTGGCGTCCCCGCGGCGCAAGACCCTCTATACACGCGCCGATCGTGGAATCGTGGACGCTCGTGGGGAAGCGCGTGATCTCCTTGATAGCCGATCTTCCTTCCATGAGCCCCTGCCATGTATCGTCAAGTCCCCCTGAGGCCGTGACAATGCGGGCCTCGGTGATCCAGACCTTCTTCAAACAAGCTCTCCTGAACGCCACCTCTCCCTGAACCGCGCATAAAAGGGGGGGTGGACGAGGAGCAGGTTGTGATCCCGGTCGAGCATGACCTGAACCGTGTGTCCCGTGGTCATGACCATACCGCCTGAGTCGGTTATTGTGTAAGAGATGTTGATCCGGGCCGCGTCCGACCAGTGGAGCGCTGCCTCTACAAAGCACTCTTCCTGAAACCTCAAAGGACGATCGTAGTCGACGTGGAGTTGTTTGATGGGAGCCAGAACGCCGTGCTCGTAGAACGTAAGATAGCCTATGCCATACCGCTCGCCAAGAGCCGTCCTGGCGTCCTCGAAATAGCTCGCGTACCGGCCATGCCACACGATACCCAGCATGTCGGTCTCCTCGAAACGCGCCCGGCGGCTGACCGAGGTCCGGAGCGGGGCCGGGTCGTCCTTCTGAGTAGGGAATACCGTCCTTTTCATGGTTCCACCTGTTCGGCCGCCATGCAACGAACCGAGAAGGTGGCGGCCTTGCCTTCTTCATCCGTAATGCGGGCCTGGAAGGCCAGGAGGGGAAGACCGGCCGTTTCCCTGCACTCCACATTCACCGAGGCCCCGGGCCGGAGTTCCCTCTGGAACTTTGCGTTATCGAGGGCGAACAGCTCGAGGCCCGTTTCTTTCACTCTCTCCATAACCGCGATCGACGCCAGTACCTGAACGAAGGCCGGCACGAGAGGATAGTCCGGAAAATGGCCGGAAAAGCCGAGGAACCCTGGTTCGAATGTAAAGGTCTGGCCTATCCAGCCCTCATTCCCCGGCAGCGGCTCATTAACTGCCGCCACCTTTATGGCGTTCTTTAAGGCGCTCATCGGTCAGCTCCTCCTTTCCGAACAGAGGTGAAAGAGGGCAGGGATGACGAAGAGGGCCGACGGGATGGCCCCGGCGAGCCCGAGCAGTAAGGTGATCCCTATCGAATGGAGGGCCGGGTGACGGGCAAGAACGAGCATGCCGATGCCTGCGACCGTGGTCAGCCCGCCGAGAAGTACGGCGAGATCGGTTGACCGATCGTGCCCTTCGGTGACCCTGTAAATCATCAGGACACCGAAATCGACTGCCAGACCGATAACGAGTATGACGGCAATGACGTTGAAGATATTGAACCTGATGTCCAGGAGTCCCATGGCGCCCAGCATATAGACCACCCCGGTCGCCACCGGGATCAGGACGTAAGCGGTCTTGGCAAGGTTCCGAAACAAGAATATGAGAACGAAGACGATAGAGAGGATTGCGGCTATCACGTACCACGTGAAATTGCGAACGATTTCCTTGCTTAAGGCCTCCCTGAAACGGCTTGGCGATACGACCCTTATCCGGTGGGACTCGATGGGTTGGCGGGATAGGACATACGTGAGGCGGGGCAAGTCCGACACCAGGGTGAGGGCATTCACGCCCCCCGGGACTTTGAGCAGTAGGGCATCGGTGAGGCCTCCGAGCCCCGCTTCACCGAGCGATTCACTCGTTATGGGCTGGGGCGAAGATCGGAGTCCCTCCATAAACGGCGAAAAAGCGCTTGAAGAAAATCCTAGACAGGCCGCCTCTCTGGCGAGGTCGTCGAGTATTACCCGGCCCCCCGTTCCTTTCCAGAAACGCATCCATCGTTCGCTGTTCAGTTGCTGGGTCGCCGCGGAGGGAAAAACCGGAGCCATGCTTACGATTTGCGCTTCCGGTAATTCCGTTTTCAGCGAGTGGAACACGAGATCGTTGGTTGCCAGCGCCGTTTCCGTGTCCGGTCCCGCGGAAAAAACCATGGCCATACTACGGAAATCCCCCCATACGGCCTGGATGCGCCGTTCCGCTTCTTGCAGATAAGAAGGCACGTAGCTCATGGAGCTGAGGTCGCCGTTGAAGCGCACGTGACCGGCCTGCCATACCGAAAGGGCGAGCAGGGCGAGCCAGATGGAGACGACCAGACGGGGTATGGCAGGTCTTGGGTTGCAGGCGGGGATGATGGCCTGCATTCTGCCTTTCCCCAACGGCCGCAGCACGTGGGGTACCACAACGAGAGAGAGAAGCACGGAGCCCGCGATGCCGATCATGGCGAAAACTCCGATCTGACGCTGTCCGGGCAGGTTAGAAAAGAGGAGAACCGCAAAGGCTGCCACGATAGTCGCTCCACTGAAAATGATGGGGCGAGAGATCTGCCCCACCTTTTGGACCGCGTCGCCGCCGCTTCTGAGGGTGAAGTAGACGTAGAGCGGATAATCGTCCGTAATGCCGAGGAGCACCGAGGCAAAGCCGATTGTTGCAGCGGAAACGCCTCTGTAAATGAGAAGGGTAGCTGCGGTGGCGATGCAAAGGACGGTGATGGGAACGAGGAAGACGAAGACAGCCCGCCAGCTCCTGAGAAAAAAGACGAAGAGGAGCAGCATGGCGAGACATGAAGAGCCGAGGACAATAACGAGGTCCTTCTTGATGATGTCCGCATTTGCTACCGTATACCGGTGGCCGCTCACCAGGGTTGCCTCTATGCCGGGCGGGACAAGGGCCTTTATGAGCTCGTCGAGCCTGTTGAGCATTTGCCTCGATGCCCCGGAATCGGTCATCTTGGGGGTCATCTCCGTAATTATCATCGCGTTGCGGCCATCGCCGCTCACGAAATGGTTTGACTCAATGCGCACGTCAGGGACTATTCTGAGGGCCTGCAGTTTCCGGAAGGCAATCATGCGCAGTTCGAGGGGGTCGGCCTGATACAGGCCCTTCATGGCCCAGCCCGTAGGCGACTGGAGATCCTTGTATATCCGGCGGACCTTAGAACGGACGCCTGCTTTCGACAACCTTTCGACCGCGTCGCGTAGATCCTCGTCGTCGGCAATCATCGGGAGGCTTCTAAGGAGCCAGCCCAAGATCTCGGGGCCCGCGGGCACATCAGGACCGGTCGCCACTTTCGTGAAGAAAGGGGGCGCCATCGATGCCGCCAATCGATCGGTCGTTTGAAGCAGTGTCTCCATACTCGTGCCCGGAGCGGCCCGGAGACTTACGATGCCTTTTCTGGAAAGGGGCGCCTGTTGAAGCAGACGGAAGTCGTCCGCTACCTCGCTACCCCGGTCGGGCAGCATCGCTTCGATGTCCTCGTTCAGCTGTCCGTAATAGGTGACGGCGGAAGCCGCCGCGATGACAACGATCGTGACCGCGAAAAGCGCAACCCTGTGCCGCTCGAGAAAAGTGAAGAGGGCGGAGAATCTTCCCGGCAAGCCGGTCATTTCTCGAACACGTCTTTGGAAAGGGGTGGGTTGATGCTCGTGTTGACGAAGGTGGTGCCGATGATGTCCTTGTCCTTTGTCTGGATGTCCACCATCCTCACATAGGAGCGGTCTTCGGAGAACGTTATGGTAAGGTGATCGAGGTAGCGCTTCTCCGCCTTTATGGTGGGCATGAGCTTTACGACCGGAGGGCTCCGGCTGATCACCCTGATGTCGTATCGCTTGCTCAGCCAATCGGCATCCCCCTTGCACCACGCAAAGACCTGGTTCACGAAGAGGCCGAACGCCGGTTCTCTTGCGAGGACGGTGGTTTCCACCTTGCCGTCCTCTCCCCAGCGTTTGAGGCTCAGTCCATTGACGACGAAGCCGCCTGCAACCGGTTCTGTCTGCTCCCATCTGAGACGGTCGGGCTTTTCATAGTAGAAGTGGCCCTTCACCACGGTTCCCTTCTTGAGCATCGAGAGGTGGCGTTCCTGTATGAAGTCGCTCGATATGCGCTCGACTTGCGATACGGCGAAAAGGGTCGTCTCGACGAAGTCGTCCCGGTCGGTCTCGACGGCGCCCTGAGCAAAAGCAGCGGGACGTGCCGCCAATAGGCAAAACACGAATAAGACAAAGAAAGAAGCCTTCATCCCCCTTTCTCCTCTCCGGCGGTTTCGGGGACCCACAGCTTGAGCGTGGCCGATGCGATGCGGCTTCCGGCCCGCGTCACCGCGGCTTCGGCGACGGCGAACCCTCCAATACTCGCTACTGTCTTCACCGATATGCGGAGCATGTCACCGACGCAGGGGGTTTCCGACACTACGAATTTCCGGACACCCACGAGAAAACCCTTAGAGGGCACGATCCCGTTTGATAGATCCCTGTAACCCTTCGCGGCAGCATATGCCTGTGCCATGATTTCCAGGGTGACAACGGGGTCGAGTCTGCCCGTCCCTTCCGCCAGGAGGTTTTCTTCTGATATTCGCGCCTCAATGACCGCTTCATCCGCGGTCATTGCGGAGAGCCTGTCGATGAACAGCATCGGAGGGCGATGGGGGACCAGTCTTTCAGCGGATACAGGCAAGGTGAAACCGTCATCACCGTTCAATGGCACTTGCGGCATCACAGAGCCGCCTTCCCCGTGCGATGCAGGCCTTCTTTCATAAGGGACAGGTGATCGACCATCTGTTGTTTCACGTCCTTGCTCATCTTGAGATGAGCATCGGGTCCTGAATAGGCGGATGGGTAAACGGGGGGCAGGACGTGGAGACAAACCTTGGCAGGGCGCACGAAGCGGCGGAAAGGGGGCAGCACGGTATCCGTACCGGTAATGCAGAGTGGTATGACAGGTACACCGGTTTCCACGGCGATCTTAAAGGGGCCCGAGTGGAAGCGCTGTATCTTCCCATCCTTGCTCCGGTGGCCTTCGGGAAAAAAGAGGACGTAAGCGCCCGAGCCGAAAAGTCGCTTGCACGTTGATAGGCAGCCTTCCCAACCAAGCTCTTCCACGTTCATATACTCGGCGAGCCTCATAAAAGGGGCGTACCAGAACATCTTGAACGGCCAGGCCCGAACCGCGAACACGACATCGCTGAAGGGGAGCGCTCCCATGACGTAGGTGTCGAGAAAGGAGAGGTGGTTGACGACCAGTATGCCGGGCTTTGTCACGGGGCCCGGGAATCGGGCAAGCCTGATCCTCAGGAAAGGGAAGGTCAGCAATATCCAGACTCTTCCGTATATCCAGATGAACTGGCGCATGATGCGCGCCGAGTCCCAGCGGGTGACACCCTTCCAGAGAGGGAAGCCGATGGGGAAAAGAGCGGCTCCGCAGATCGTCCAGAGCAGCATGACCGGGTAAAAGACGCAATTGGTAAGGGCTACCCAACCCAGGTGGAGCATACGTCTTGCTGCAGTCAGGGCTGTCAAGCCCCCATCTCGCGTTTCTTGCTCAGCACGAACTCATGGATATCCCCGAGGGTGCGGATCTCCCGGATGGCCTCCTCTTCCCTGATTTTGAAATGAAACGCCTTCTCGAGGACGACGACCATGTCGACCATGTCGAGGCTGTCGAGGCCGAGATCCTCGTAAATGTGGGCATCCGGGGTCAGCGTCGCCTGATCGAGTTCGAACTCCTCCGCCAACGACGTATCGATCAATCGAATGATCTCGCTATCTGTCACTATCATACCTCCCCAAAACCATACAAGCGTTGACGCCGCCAAGAGCAAAATTGTTCTTAAGGACCATTTTGATCCCCCTTTCCTCAATCTTCTGAACGTGTCTGATGCCGGAGCAACGCTCGTCGATCGTCTCCAAGTTCCGGGTGGGGATGATGCGGCCGGCGGTCATCATGGCTATTGTCGCCACCATTTCCAGAGCACCGCTCGCTGCCATGGAGTGGCCCAGGTGCCCTTTGAGGCTGCTCACGGGCACATCGCCGCCAAGAAGTTCCGAAATGGCTTCGCTTTCCGCAATATCCCCAGCTTCCGTGCCGGTCGCATGGGCATTCACGTAGTCGATCTGGTCAGGCGCGACGCCGGCGTCGAATAGCGCCTTTTCCATGCAGAGCCGAACAGCGGCAGAATCAGGATTTGCGATGTTCGACGTGTCGGAGACGGTAGCAAAGCCAAAGACTTCAGCACAAATGGGGGCATTCCTTCGCAGCGCGGCATCGAGGGACTCTAGAAGGAGACAGGCAGCCCCTTCGCTGCAGACCACCCCGTCCCGGGCTTTGTCGAAGGGGCGCGGTGTCGATTCCGGCCGGTCGTTGTAGTGCGTGGAGGCGGCATTGATCAAATCGAATGTCGCCGTCGTGAGGGGATGGATCTCATCGGCACCGCCGCAGAGCATATAGTCCTGTTTTCCGGAAGCGATCATCTCATATGCGTATCCCACGGCTTGGCAACCGGTGGCGCAGGCGGCAGATGGGGCAAGAATGCGGCCGGTGACGCCAAGGGCCTGGGCCACGTTGGCTGCGCACGAATGGTTCATCATCTGGAAGAAGACAGTCGATTTCATCTGTTCGACGCTCTTTTCCCTTATGAAGTGCTCGAAGAATGCCTGTGTCGTGGCAGGGCTGCCGATAGTAGAACCGATGGATACGCCAAGTCGTCCGCCCGCGGGGATATCGTCTGCCAAGGCCGCCGCACTCACTGCCTCTTGGGCTGCGAGGGTGGCGAAGATCGACATGGGCGACATAGTCCGCCTGAATTTTCGTGGAATTTCTTTGCCGTCTACCCCCGGCACAACAGCCCCTACGAGGCTCCGCAGCCCTATGACCTGTTCGAGCCCGGGAAGACGCTTCACCGCGCTCATCCCAGACATCAAGCCGCCGACAAGAGCGGGCACGCCCCTGCCAAAGGGAGATACGGCGCCCATTCCCGTGACAACGACCCTTTTCATACGCATTTCCTCAATTCCTCCCTGAGATGTTCGTGCCCGAGGATGGCGCCGCACGCGAGGAAGGCGGAGATCATGGTCCCCAGGACGCCCGGCGCCGTCAATGCCTGACCCGCAAGGAGCAGCTTCCTTACCCGCGTGACCGGCATAAGGTCGTACTGATCGATCCGGTGCTTTACCCCGTAAAGGCTGCCCAGGGGGTTGTTACCAAAGTCCCGGAGCGTAAGGGGGGTGGCGCTTTCCGCGAAGACGACGTGTCCGGAAAAGCCGGGATAGAATGTCTCTATGCGTCCGAGGAGGCTCTCGGCAATCTCTTGCTTATGGGCGACATACGCCGGACCCCGGTGTCCCGTCGTTGAGCTCGACCAATGAGCCACTTCGGAAAAAGAAGCCGGGCAGAGGGCCATGAAGGCCCGCCCTCTCTGGTCTCCTTCGCCTGCCGCTGCCAGATAGAGCGGCCTCTCGGCAAAAGGCACGCTAGCGTCTAAACCGGGGAATGCCTCTCCGGCAAAAATAAACTGATTCCTGCCCATGAGGTCCTCCATCACCACATCGGTCGTGCCGAAGAGCAGGTAAGCCGAGGAGGTCTCCTCGAAGGCTGCCAGCCGTTTTCTGTAGATGGGCCTGAAAAACCGATCGGGCACCATGCTGAGGAGGTATTGGGGATGGACTGTGGAAATGCAGCAGGCGGCCGGAATCTCTTCCCCGTCTTCGAGTCGTGCTCCGGCAAGGTCTCCGGCTGACGAGAAGGCGACTTCCTTCACCGCACGCCCGGTAAACACGTCGACCCCCCACGCCCTGCAGCGGTCGTCCAAGGCGTCTGCCAGGCTCTTTCCCCCGCCTTTTATGCGATGCACCGAGTTGTAGTAGGACGCCACTACCCGGGCATGGGCTCCGAAAGAGACATCCTGGGGCGAGACCCCGTGGAGCAGACAGTGCATGGAGAGAATGCATTTTAAGAGCGATTTGTCCGTAAGTGAGTCGAGTCGGCTCTGCAAGCTCTCCCCCCGGGACGGGTCGCCCAGGGCTTGATCGGTCAGGGGGGCGTCGAGGTTTGCATAGGGCAAAGCGTCGTACGTCCGGGAGACGGCCCGCATATAGCCGCCGACGGCTTCGGCCTCCTCTGGAAAATGTCTTTCGAAAGAACGCCGGATCCGGTCGGCCCCATAAGGGAAAGGGAAGACGAAGCCTGATTTGCTACAGCGGAAAATATCGAAACCCTCTTCGTCGAAGGGCTCCTTTTCGAGACTTGACGCTATTCCGAGGTACTTGAAAAACGTGTCAAGTATTTCGTGCTCATCGAGACCTCCCGTGTAGTGAAAGCCCGTGTCGAAGAAGACGCCTTTCCGGCTGAAGCCACGGACGAGCGGCGCTGTCTTGCCTGCCTTTTCCACGAGAGCAACCCGGCAGCCGTGCTTGGCGAGGATGGCGGAAGCGGTGAGACCCGATAGACCTGCCCCGATGACGAGATAGTCGTAGGTCATGTCACAAAGTTGAGAACAAGGCCGGAGTTGCTTCCACCGAAGCCTGCAGAGTTGCACAAAACACGTCTTGGTGGCCTTTCGACCGTTTCCCGTACCACTCTCAGCCGCTCGGCTCCGGGGTCGGGTGCGGCAAAATTGATGTTGGGGGCTATAAACCCCTGGTTCGCCATGATCACCGAGTAGACCACCTGCGAGGCACCTGACATCCAGAGCTCGTGCCCCGTCATCGATTTTGTGGACGATACGAGCGGACCAGCCTCTCCAAAGATGGCGAGAATGCTCTCCGCCTCCACCGAGTCACCTACAGGGGTGGACGTTGCGTGGGCGCAGACATAGTCGATGTCCCGAGGCAGCAAGCCGGCGGCCCTGATCGCCTTGGCCATGGATGACTTAAGGCCGTGGGCGCTCGGCACGGAGATGTTATTGCCGTCCGAGGAGAAGCCGTAACCCCCTATCTCTCCGAGGATCTGCGCCCCCCTTTTCCTAGCGAGGTCGTAACGCTCGAGAAGAAGGGCTGCTGCGCCTCCGCTGGGCACCAAGCCGTCCCGCTCCCGATCGAAGGGACGGCAGGCCGTGGGCGGGTCGGCAAGACGCGTGGAAAACGCCCCGAGGGCGTCGAAACTGCACATGGACTCCCAGTTAATCTCCTGGGCGCCGCCGCATATCATCCGCTCCTGCCTGCCCAGCATTATGAGATCAGCCGCCTGGCCCACCGCGTGACCACCGCTGGAACAAGCAGAGCTGACGGTCCAGCAAGCGCCTCTGGTTCGGAGTGTGGTGTTTAGGTTCATGGTGACGGAGGAAGTCATGGAGCGAAAGACAAGACCGCTTCCGATCGACTTCGTCTCTCCCTGTTCCTTGAGGAGGTGCACCTGCTCGATAGGGGCTAGGCAGCTCGAGTCATTGCCGAAAAGCAATCCCGTTTCCTCGTTCTGCAATTCGGCCTCGTCGATGCCCGAGGTGGTGATTGCCTCCATTGCGGCGGCGTAGGCCCAGACAGCGAAGTCAGGCATGGTCTTCCGTTGTTTTTTTGTGAGCACCGACTGGACGTCGAAATCGACGATGGTCCCCGTGAGGGGGCTCCGGAAGCCGCGGGTTTGCCGTTCGTTATCAAAGACTATACCTGACTTGCCTTCGCGGAGTGCCTTGCCTACCTTGCCGGCCCCTGTACCGAGACAAGAGACTATCCCTATCCCGGTAATGGCTACCCTATGCATGCTATTCTTTCCTCATGCTTTGCAGTGACACCCTTTTTTGTTCGAAAGTTGCGCAGAACATCGTCGCAAACGGCATAACGAGCTACAGGTCCTCCTGCCTGATAGCCTCTTTCAGGTCAGCCAGAAATTTCAGGAATATTTCGTCCACCGCACTTTTGGTAGACTGTTGGATAGCGTTTTTCATCCCAAATACGCCGCCCCAGAACATTTTGCCGCCTTGGCTTATTCCATAGGCTCCATATGCCTTATCCACAATTGTTTTGTTTCGATAGTCGGCCTTAATGGAGAGGTTGACTTTTGCCTGGAAGTCTTCGAACGTATAATCGTTGAGGTGAAAAGTCATGAGCAGTTCGCTGTCTGTCGTCGGCCCCGCCTTGGCGAGTGATTTGAATGCATTCCGATAGTCTTCCGATTCTAAGGTGGTATCGAGGATCTTGCCGAACTCCACCACCCAGAGGTTGGCAGCGCCGGTCATAAAAGAGCGAAACTCATACCTGTGGTTTTGAGTTACGGTATCTATCACATATGAAGTGGACTGCGCCACTTGAGCCTTTTCGATTTTGCCTTCGTTATTCTTGAGGTATTGAGCGTAGTCGGAGTGAGGGGTATGAACAATGCTGCAGGCTGACAAAGTCAGGCCAAGGACAAACGCGAAGAGTGTTATTTCATGACTTTTCTTTACGACGGAAACAGTGACTTTCTTCATCCCAGCCTCCTGTACATTTCTCATAACCCAGGTGCAGAGAATTCATTCTGTTCTTACCCGGCAGCAACTCCCATCTTTTGAGGGGTGTAGAGAGGTCACCCTTCCCTGTCCGGCATGACTCCTGTGTACACTTTCTTATGTTGGGGAAGCCCGTCTGAAGCACCCTGGAAGGCTACATGTAGACTCCGCCATTTACCGAGATCACTTCCCCCGTTATGTAGGAAGCGGCATCTGAGCAGAGAAACACAACGACGCTCGCTACCTCGTCGGGAGTGCCGAAGCGTCCCAGGGGGATTTGAGGGATAATCCTTTCCTTGGGAAGACCACTCGTCATGTTGGTCTCGATAAAACCGGGAGAAACGGCGTTGACGAGGACATTCCTTTTCCCGATCTCTTTTGCGAGTGACTTGGTAGCTCCGATCAACCCTGCTTTGGCCGCGGCATAGTTAGCCTGCCCCGCCATGCCACTTTCGCCTGAGGTGGAAACGATGTTAATGATACGTCCGGCCCGCCTGCGCAGCATACCGGGCAGAACGCTCTTAGTAACGTTGAAAAACCCGTCAAGGGTGACGGAGATCACGTCGGTCCACTCCGACCCGGTCATCCATACCATGGCCGCATCCCGTGAAAAACCCGCGTTGTTGATCAGGATAAACGGCGTCTGATTTTCGAGCAGGGGCTCCAGATTGGCCTGCACCTCCAGCGGGTTGCGGACGTCGAAGGGTAGGGGCAGGCAAACGGCGCCGAGGCTTTGTATCTCGGCTGCGGTCTTTGCCGCCGCCGAATGGTCCTTTTCGTAGTTCAGCCAGATATCGCAATCGTTCCTGGCCAGTGCAACTGCAATGGATGCGCCTATGCCTTTGCTTGCCCCTGTGACGAGGGCTATTCTTCGCTCCGCCATGGTGGTTAGCTACTGTCCTGAGCTGCTGACGAGACCATTGTCGCCAAACTCCACGGCAAAACTCTTAAACCTGTTCTTCCAGTAAACCCACGTGTTCGCGTCGAGGGAAGGAGTACGATGGACGGCAGGGTAGCCGAGGGCCGTCATGACACCGTTCTTTGACATCCCTACATACGCTCTTCCTTCCGATATGCCTTTCCGATCCTGTTCTGAAAAGGCATCCAATTGAACGGGGGCAGGGGATATGATGAGTGCCTGATATTGCTCGATAGTCATGTGCATGTTCTTTTCATCGAAGTAGAAGAGTATTTCCTTTTTGGCCGGCAGCGCTATTATGGAGAATCCTCCCCGGAACGTCGCTAACCCGACCTGCGTGTTGACCGGCAGGATCATGTGCCCCTGTCCCGGATCGGTCCAATTCGCGTAGCTGGCCTTCGCATCGTGGCCGTGCTGCTGGTAGTGGATATTGCATTTCAAATAACCCCTAGCGCCGGCCTCCTGGGCGACGGCAGCGTTTACACTCACGAGCCAGAGGGCAAGCATGAGACCGAATAAGCCCAGATAGTAGACAAGGTTTCTATGTCGCTTCATAATGTCCCTCCCCTTAGGAATTGACCAGTTTCGTTTACCTGTTCGCGGCGAGACGATTCCTTTGACGGAAAACGGACAGGCTACCGCCCGTCATCAAGATGTCCCATTTCGAAAACAGTACAAAAATCACCATTTCTTAACAAATCACGAGTCAATTCGAACAAGTCCATGTTAGGATAGAGCCGACCGAAGATCAAGAAAAAAGTACGTTTTCCTTGTATGCCCGGCTCGACGCTCATGGAAATCTGAAGATCAAGGCAGGCTGCCCAGCCGCCTCCCCATGGTCTCCGGATTGAAATCCAGGAGTTCATAAGCGGAACTGGTGAGTGTCCCGATGATTTTTCTAAAGTCGAAGCGGTGGCCGGGCAGACCCCGGAAGTCATGGAAAATGAGAAGGACCGGATAGGTGCCTGCCCGCTCGATGGATCTCCTGCAGCTTTTCGTTACAGACTCCTCGTCTGCAAATGGGCTCCCGTCACCTGAAGGGACGCCGGAGACGATCTTCCAACCCTCCCTTACCAGGATCGAATCGGAGGGGATTGCCGGATTGCTCAGGTAGGGCGGGCGAAAGAACTTGAGCGGCCTTGCCCCTGCTTTCATCAACTCCTCGTAGCATCCAAGCACCTCCGATTCAACTTCGTCCCGAGCTAGACGGCTAAGATCTGCATGGTGTTGCCCATGGACAAGCACATAGTGGCCATCGAGCTCTATAGCCCTGACGATGTCAGGATTCTCTTCGATGCCAGGATCCGGGCAGATATCGTCCCTGAATCGCGAGGTGAAGGGGAGCCGGATTTTCTTCTCGCAGGACCAAATGTCGAAAATGCGAGACTTGGATTTATCCTTTCCGATAAGAAAGAAACCGACGCGCACAGGATAGCCGGCACTGTTCAGGATTCCGCGAAGCTGCCCAAGTATGTACGGTGTTGACGACCTGGCGGGCCCATCGTCGAATGAGATCATGAAACTCTTCCCCTCGGACCGGCTTGTCAACACGGGCTGGCCATCGGCCTTTCCGGACGAGAATGAGACGAGCAGAAGCAGGATGACCCCCAGAATTCGTTTCCTGCCTATATACCCGCAGAGACAGGATGTTTTTATCCGGGATTTCATCCGCATCTTATAGCACATCACGGTAGAACCATCAAGGTTGGCGGCAGAGACCCATTATTCCCTGACGCAACTTTCACGTGGCCATCAAATGGCAGCAAACGCGCGGTCAGCTCAGAAAAGGGATGTTGTGACAAGGACTTTACTGTTCGCACGGGACGGAGGCAGGAGCCCCAAATGCAGGGCGTGGTCGTGTCAACCGGCCGGCTAGACTTCTATTCTGGGAAAGATCGGCGCCACCTTCTCTATGGGTGCCAAGTCGCCGGCAAGGTAGAAGCGCTTCTCCTCCTCGAAGCTCGCCTTCTCAATTGCCTTCCCGATCCCTAAGGCCTTCCAGACCTGGGCAGTCTTCGCGGGCATGAACGGATAGAGGAGGAGCGCGGCAATGCGCACCCCGTTCCACACGTTGTAGAGTACTGTCGGCACCCGTCCCGGATCTTCTTTGGCGAGCTTCCACGGTGCTTCCGTGTCGATGTATCTGTTGAGAAGGGCGGTGATCTCGAAGACCGCACCGAGGGCCTTATAGAAGGAAAAGACAGCCATCTCCCTCTCGTAGTCCGCGATGTGCGCCTCTATGCGCTCCAACAGATGCGCGTCGGTGCCGCCCGCCTTGTCAGGCCCCCCGACCCTTCCCGCAAGGAACTTCCCGATCATGTTCGCGCTCCTCGACACGAGATTGCCGAAATCATTCGCCAGGTCCCCGTTGATGCGGGCCTTGATGGCCTCCTTGGAGAAATCACCGTCCAGGCCGAAGGGCACCTCCCGGAAGAGAAAGAACCTGAACTCATCCGCGCCGAACTCCTTCACCACCCCCGCGGGATCGACGACGTTTCCCACGGATTTCGACATCTTCTGGCCTTCCACCGTCCACCATCCGTGGGCGAACACGTGGCAGGGGAGCGGGAGGCCCGCAGACATGAGGAATGACGGCCAGTAGACCGCGTGAAACCTGAGGATGTCTTTTCCTATGAGGTGCGCGTCGCAGGGCCAGTATTGCTCGAATCGCTCCATGTCGGTCTGAAACCCGATGCCGGTCAGGTAGTTCGCGAGGGCATCGAACCACACGTAGATCACGTGCCTCGCGTCCCCCGGCACAGGGATGCCCCACGTGAAAGTGGTCCGGCTTATGGAGAGGTCCCGCAAGCCCCCCTTCACGAAGCTCGCCACCTCGTTAAACCGTATGTCAGGCATGACGAAGTCCCTGATCTCCTCGAGGTGCCTGAGCAAGGGCTCGCCATAGGAAGACATCCTGAAGAAATAGCTCTCCTCCTTGAGCCTTTCGAGGGGGCGGCCGCAGTCGGGACACGTGCCGTCTTTGGCCTGCAGCTCGGTGAAGTACGTCTCGCAGGGTATGCAGTACCAGCCCTCGTACTCGCCGAGGTAGATGTCGCCCTTGTTCCGGATCTTCTCGAAGAGGTACTGGACCACCTTCTTATGGTCGGCCCCGGTCGTCCTGACGAAGCCCGTGTTGCTGACATTGAGGATCGACCACAGGTCCGTGAAGGTGGGTACCATCCTGTCCGCAAGCTCCTGCGGCGTGATGCCCTGTGCCAGGGCCGCCTTTTCAGCCTTCTGGCCATACTCGTCGACGCCGGTGAGGAAAAAGACGTCGTAGCCGCAAATCCTCTTGTACCGGGCCATGACGTCCGCAGCGCAGGTGGTATAGGCGTGGCCAATGTGGGGGACGTCATTGATATAGTAGATAGGGGTGGTAATGTAGTAGCGCCTGTTCACCTTAGGTCTCTCCAATCTTGGCAAGCTTTACATCGCTCACCGGGAAGGTCACTTCTTTGCCCTCGGCCGTTTCTACCGTGACCGTCCGGGTCAGCACATTGAGCTTTACCACCTTGCACTCGCCCTGGGGCGTCATGACCCTCTTGCCCACTTTGGGAAAGTCCTTCTTTAGGTCAACGTACATGCCGTACTCATAGGCCAGGCAGCACATGAGCCTCCCGCAGACGCCGGAGATCTTCGAGGGATTGAGGAGCAGATTTTGCTCCTTCATCATCTTGATGGAGACGATGGAAAAGGAGTTGAGGAAGCGTTTGCAGCAGACGACATTCCCGCAGTTGCCGAGACCTCCTATCATCTTGGCCTCGTCCCTCACCCCGACCTGCCGCATCTCTATGCGTACCTTAAATTCCTTGGCAAGCTCCTTCACGAGCTCCCTGAAATCGACCCGGTCTTCGGAGAAGAAATAGAAGAGCAGCTTCGAGCCATTGAGGAGATATTCCGCCCGCAGGAGCTTCATAGGGAGTTTCATCTCGTCGATCTTCGCCTTGCACACGTCGAACGCGTGACCCTCCTTCTGCTTTAAGGCGCGGTGGGAAGCGATCTCTTCCGGGGAGGCCTTCCTCAGGATCTTCCGCAGGCCTTCTTTCGAGGTCTCTTTAGGCTCGGTGACGACCGTGCCCAGGCATTCCCCCCTGTCCAGCTCGCAGACGACCTGGTCTCCAGCCACGAAGTCCTCGGTGGTCTCCAGCTCGACCGTACCGGTCACATGGTCGAATTTCACGCGGCTCGACTTCATGCGGCCCTCATCATGTCGGTCATCAGATGCTCCATGGCAAGCCACTTATTCACGTTGTAGCGGAGAACCCTCATCGTTTCCTGGACCCTCCTGATGCAGTCTTGCGCCCATTCGGGCCGGGACGGGCCTTCCCGCTCCATGAAAGCCCTCAGATCCTCGTTCACCAGGCCCGCCGCGTCACCGGTATTCGTGAGCCACCAGACATCCCTCAAAAAGGAGAGGAGAAAAGAGAGGTATTCGGCCTCGTGTCCCTTTGACGCGATCCGCTCGGAAAGGAGGGACACCCGGGTAAACCCTCGTTTCTCCCCGGTGACGAGATCGGCAATTCTCTGTCTCATGGCGAAGTTTTCCTGGTCCATCCAGAAAAGGGCTGAGGCTATGCTGCCACTCGCCAGACCGGCGAGGACCTCTGCCTGTGCCTTATCGATCTTTAACGCAGTCTCAAGGTAGAGACCCACCATATCGCGGGGCAAAGGGCCAAAGCCGAGACGCATGCAGCGGGAGCGCACGGTCAAGGGGATGTCCTGTTCCCTTGATGAGACAAGGATGAAGACGTTCGAAGGCGGCGGTTCCTCCAGCGTTTTCAGCAGGGCATTTGCCGCTTCCCTCGTCATGAGATCCCCGTTGTCGATGACAACCACCCGGGTAGACGCCTCGAACGGCGGCTCATACACCTCCCTTCTCACGGCGCGCAGCTCGTCGATCTTGATCGATGTCTCCCCCGTAAGAAGCGTGAAGTCCGGATGGGTCCCGGCAGCTACGTGACGGCAGCCTCGGCAGACGCCGCACGAGTCGCCCGTCTCGCAGAAGAGATGCTTCACCAGCTCGACCGCGACTGTCCTTTTTCCCACTCCCTTAGGCCCCGCAAACAGAAGGGCGTGGGGGAGCTTCTCCTTCTCCACGAGGGAGGAGAGCATGAGCTTCTGGCGGTCATGGCCGAGTATCCCTCTAAACTCCATGGCTCTCCAGCAGTCTCACTGCCTTATCCCTTATGGTCCGATGTATGGCCTCGATATCCTGCTTCCCGTCAACGACGAAAAACCTTCTTTGATCTTCTTCGGCCAGCTTCAGGTAGGCGGACCTGATCTTTTGGTGGAAGGAGACGTCTTCCTTCTCGAACCTATCCTTGTGGGGGTTGCCGGCCAGCTTGCGCCCGAGTCCCGTCTCGACCGCGCAGTCGAGAAGGACCGTCAGGTTGGGCATGACCCCCTTGGTAGCCAGACGGTTGAGGGTCGCGATGATCCCGAGGTCTATGCCCCGGCCGTATCCCTGGTAAGCATAAGTGGCGTCTATGAATCTGTCGCACAGGACTATCCCGCCCCCTGAGAGCACCGGCAGGATCACTTCCTCTATGTGCTCGACTCTCACGGCCATGAACAGGAGAAGCTCGGAAAGGGGAAGAACGCGCAATTCTTTCCGGAGCAGGACTCCGCGGAGCGCCTCCCCCAGGCCCGTCCCGCCGGGCTCCCGCGTCTTTACCACACGATATCCCTTGCCCTTAAGGTACTCAAAGAGAAGCTCGACCTGCGTCGACTTTCCGCACCCCTCAATCCCCTCGAACGTGATAAACATGGCCGGCCTACTTCGAGACCCTTGTGATGTAATCTCCGGTTCTCGTGTCTATTTTCACCATATCCCCTTCCTCGAGGAAGAGAGGCACCTGTATCACGTGTCCTGATTCCAGCTCTGCCGGCTTCGTTGCGTTCTGAGCCGTGTCACCCTTCATGCCCGGCTCGGTTTTCGTCACCACCATGTCGACAAAATTGGGGAGATCGACGCCGATGGCCTTTCCCTTATAGAAGGAGACGTTGATGGTCAGGCCCTCTTTCAGGTAATTCGTCGCATCGCCCAGGTTCTCTTCTTCGACGAAGAGCTGGTCGTAGGTGTTCACGTCCATGAAATAATAGTTGACCCCTTCCTTGTACATGTATTGCATCTCTTTTTCCTCCATGTCCGGGATCTCGACTTTGTCCCCGGACTTGAATGTCCGGTCCAGCACATTCCCGGTGACGAGACTCTTCAGCCTCGTCCTCACGAAGGCGCCCCCCTTTCCCGGCTTGACATGCTGGAACTCGACTATCGTGAACGGCTCGTCGTTATCCAGCAGTACCTTCAAGCCCTTCCTGAATTCATTTGTGAACGCCACCTGCGCCATCGCTATCCCCCTTTGCGCCTCTATGAGATGAGGTCTTTTCTCAGTTTGGTAAGAACTTCCCCCCGGTCTTGAGTCACGAGAACCATGTCCTCGAGGCGCACGCCGCCCACGTGTGGTATGTAGATGCCGGGCTCAACCGTGATGATCATGTTCTCTTCCAGCAGCCCTTCCCCATTCACCGTTATCGCCGGCGCCTCGTGGACCGCAATGCCCACTCCGTGGCCGGTGCCGTGCCTGAAGAAATCCCCGTAACCCTTGTCCTCAACGAATCCACGGACGATCATGTCCAGCTCCTGCACGGGCAGACCCGCCCTGACCGCCTGGATGCCCTTTTCTTTGGCTTCGCGCACGATTCCGTAAATCTCGGCGATCTTCCCTTTTGGCTCCCCTAGAGGGACGGTGCAGGTCTCATCGGAGCAATAGCCGTCCACCTGGCACCCGAAATCGATGATCACTTCTTCGCCGGCTTCCAGGGACTTGTCCGTGGGACGGGCATGGGGGAGGGCAGCCCTGGGGCCCGAGGCGACGATCGTCTCGAAGGACGGGGCGTCTGCCCCGAGACAGCGCATCGCATGGTCAAGCTCGTTCGCCACCTCTTTCTCGGTTGTCCCCGGCGCTATCTTCTCGAGGACCGCGGCGAAGGCTCTGGTCGCGATGTCCACTGCCTTTCTCACCGCGAGTATCTCATCCGGGTCCTTGCACCGTCTTATTGCCTCGATATCGTTGGAAAGGGGCACAAACTCTACGACGGGGCTGCCCTCCCTCCAGTTGTGATACGTCTGGTACAGAGTGTGGTTACTGTCGAAGCCGGTCCTAGTGATGCCATACCTCTCGAAGAGGGTTCCGAGAAGATTGTCCTTCCCCCTTGTTTCGAGGATCGTGCAGCCTCCGGCCACCTCCCGGGCATGGGTTATGTACCTGCTGTCGGTAAGAACGACGACATCGCCCCTCGTGACGAGCACCGTGCCTTCGGACCCGCGAAACCCCGTGAGGTAGAATATGTTATCCATCCCCTTCAAGACGCACGAATGAAGGTTCTTCTCCTCGATAATCTCAAGCACTCTGCCTAATCGCTGCTCTTTCATCCAGTCTCTCTTCTATCTTCTTCAGCAGTCCGGACAAGACTTCCAGTTTTCTTTTTTCCGGCGAATCCTTCGAGAGCAGCAAGAGCCTGCTCCTATACTGGTCGTTCCCAACATCTTTCGAGAGAAGCCTCTCGTAAACTTCTCTGGCTTTTTCGAAGTGACCCTGACGCACGTAGATTTCGGCCAGCGTTGAGGACAAAATGGTCAGTTTCTCTTTAGCCACGAGGGAAAAATCCCGCCTTGCCCGAAACTCGAGGGCTCGATTGCCTATTTTGCCCAATAATATAGCACAAAAACCGATGGGGGTGAACAACGATGGACGAAGATCGAAAGGGCCGACTCGGTTTTGGAATGGTGTGCCCCGGGGAAACCTGTTGACTAAGGGAGCGGCGGAGTATATAAGAAGCTAAATGGAACGAAAATAAGAACAAGGAGGGTGGAGATGTTCTCTAAGATCCTCGTGCCCATCGACTTTTCCGAATACACGTCCGACATTGTTGCGAACGCAATGGAGATCGCCCGACGGTTCGACTCGACGATTCACCTGCTCCACGTTATCCCAAACATGGACTACTTTGCGCCCTACGAGTCTTTCATGGCGGCCGAGAATGTGGTGGCCGTTCAAAAGGGCATAGAAGAAGAGGTTCAGAGGGACCTGGAGGACCTCGCCAAAGGCATATCCGGCATTCCCGTGGTGAAGGCGGTGCGGATGGGCGTCTCCTTTGTCCAGATTGTGGATTATGTGAGGACCGAGGGCATAGAGCTCGTGGTCATGGCAACCCACGGGAGAGGCGGACTCGAGCACATCATCATAGGGAGCGTGGCCGAGAAGGTGGTTCGCAAGTCGCCTTGCCCCGTGCTTACGATCCGGCCCGCGAAGAAGCAGATGAAATCTTCCCGTTTGTAGCGCTCCAAAGGTTGCCCTATGGGATCGGCGTAGCCAACCTTGCCCCCATCGCGAACGCGGCCTCGCAATCCCTGGGAAACACTTCCGCCCTTCTGCGCGCCTTGGCCGCCGGATCGAAACGCTCCGCCGCCATCTTCGAATAGTCCTCAAACTGATAGGTGTCGAAGCTGCAAAGAGTTTCGCAAGCCCCGAAGATCATCTTCAACAGCATTTCTGTTGAGGCGACGTGTTGGACGAAACCGATTTCCTTGGCGTGCTCCTCCGGGGCTCCCATGGTGGCGATAAGGCCGGCGCAGATCTTCCGGGGAACGAGCGATCGCGGGGGATCGGTGTAGGTCATGAAGGGGAAGCAAAGGCGCTCCAAGAGGGATCTCACGACCCCTGTAACCGAGGCGAAATAGATCGGAGAACCGATGATGAAGGCGTCCGCTTCCTCGACCTTCTTCAAAAGAGGGGCCAGACCATCCTTTACGGCGCACCTGCCGTAGCTCTTGCCGCCTTTTGTCTTGCACGCGAAGCAGCTCACGCACCCCTTGAAATCCACGTTGTAAAGATGGACAAGTTCCGTGCTCGCGCCTTGGGCGGCAGCTCCCTCAAGGGCTTTCGACAGAAGAGTCGCCGTGTTCCAGGTCTTTCGCGCACTTCCGTTAAACGCGATAATCTTCATGCATCGCACCTCTAGGATCATAGTGGCACGTCGAGATCCGCTCGTCGTTTTTTTCTGATCGCCCCGTCACGATCAGCCGGAACGGCTGACTGCTTGGCCTTTTTGGGCTTGCGACCGCTTCTCTAGAAGGCGGTCAAGGCTCAACGCCCCGGCCCCGGCCGCTGATAGGTAGAGGAAGACAAAGCAGTAGAGCACGGCCAGCTCACCCTTGTTCTGGACAGGCCAGAATCCGCGCGAAGCGTGGGCCAAAAAGTAGGCCACAGCCATCTGACCGGACAGGATGAACGCCGCCGGGCGCGTGAAGAGCCCCAAGAGAACGGCCAGCCCTCCGAAGAACTCCAACACCCCTGCGAGGCCCATGAACGAAAAGAGGTGGGGAAGAGGTGCGTTCGGAGGGGCAAGAAAGCCAAAGAGCTTCTCTGCTCCATGCTCCGCAAAGAGAAAACCCGTCATGATCCGGAGAACGCTTAAAAGCCCCTGCGACCACCGTGAACAAAGCGCCTCAGTACTGGCCATCTCATGCCTCCGTGGAGAAAGAAGACTCAGGAAACAATTCCCTGTCTCATATGTAGTACATGAGGTGCTTGTCGATTACCCTCTCCACACCCTTCGACTGTGCTTCCTTGCAGAGATCCTCGAGGGTAACCGAATCGAGGTAGGTCATCAGCCTGTTGGACGCCTCCAGCCATACGTCGCGCACCACGCACTGGCCGATCCTTTCGCAGGCCTTCTTGGGGCTTCCTCGTGATCCGCTGCAATGAACGAGCTCGATGTTCCCTTCGGTGGCCCTGACGATATCGCCGACAGTTATCTGATCGACTTTTTTCGCGAGATAATATCCCCCTGAAGGCCCCCTGATGCTCTCGATGATGCCGGCCCTTTTCAGCCTTTGGAAGATCTGCTCGATGTAACGGGGAGAGATGGCCTGCCGCGAGGATATGTCCTTTACCTGGGTCGACAAGCCGGCCGAGTGGTATGCAATGTCGAAGAGCGCCCTCAGGCCGTACCTACTCTGCGTAGAGATCTTCATGGATCATAGATTAGATTGTTGCACCTTTTTTGTCAAGTATATTGCCTATACCCCACCAGAAGGGACGGAAGAGGAGAGGAGCCCGTAGAGGTCCTTGACGTGGCGGACTTGGACCACCTCTATCCCGGGAAGACTCTCCGTTCCCGATGGACAGAAGGCCTTCTTGATGTGAAGCCTCTCGCACTCCCTGAGCCGCAGCTCCATGCTGACCACCCTCCTCACCTCGCCGGTCAGGCCCACCTCGCCGAAAAATGCCGCCTCGTTCCAGGCGACGTCGCGGTACGCGGAAAGGACGGACGCGGCAACGGCAAGGTCGATGGCCGGCTCGATCACCTTAATCCCCCCTGTGACGTTCACATACACGTCGCGGTCGAAAAAGGGCATGCCCAGGGCCTTCTCCAACACAGCCACGAGCACGAACAACCGGTTGACGTCGTACCCGATCGACAGCTTCTTGGGGAAGGTGAAGCTCGTCTTCGGACATATGGCCTGGACCTCGATGATGAGGGGCCTCGACCCGGTAACGTGGGGGAAGAGCGTGCTTCCCGAACCGGCCCTGCCCCGCTCCGAGAGGAAGAAGAGCGAAGGCTCCACGCTGACAAGCCCCTCTTTTCTCATCTGGAAGAGGCCTATCTCGTCGACCGGCCCGTATCTGTTCTTTATGGCCCGGATCATTCTGTACGGCATCATCCTGTCCCCTTCGAAGTAGAGCACCGTGTCCACCATGTGCTCCAGTATCTTGGGGCCGGCGATGTTGCCTTCCTTCGTCACGTGGCCGATCAGGATGTGGGTGATCTCCCTCTCCTTCAGCTCCCTAATGAGTCTCGAACTAACGTCCCTGATCTGGCTCGCGCTCCCCGGGAGGAAAGCCAGCTTCGAATTGGAGATGGATTGAATGGAGTCGATGATGACGAGCCGGTAGCTCCCCTCTCTCACCGCATCGAGGATATCGTCGAGCCGGCCCGTCGCGAGCAGCGAGAAGGCAGATTTCAGGCCGAGCCGCTTTTTCCTTCCTGCCAGCTGCTTGCGGGACTCCTCCCCTGACACGTAGAGAACATCCATGCCGAGATCGGAAAGACGCGAGGCGATGGCGAAGGAGAGCGTGGTCTTGCCGATCCCGGGGTCCCCGCCCAGGAGCACGGATGAGCCCTTGGTGAGTCCGCCGCCCAGCACCCTGTCCATCTCCTCGATGCCGAGGACGATCCTCTCCTCTTCAAGCTCGTCGTCCTCGATGACGACAGGGCGCTGGCGCTCTCTCTCGGGCCTCTCTTCGGTCTCTATCTTGATTTCCCTGATGGTGTCCCAGCCGCCGCACCTCGGGCACCGCCCCATCCACTTGACGGTCTCGTGGCCGCACGACTCGCACATGAAAGTGGATTTGCTCTTCATGCTATTAATGGGGCTCAGCGCCCCCTCCGACAGCAAAGCTGCCGGAGCCTCCCCCCTCAACCTCGCTTTGCTCGTGGTGCCGCTGGGCTCAGCGCCCCCTCCGACAGCAAAGCTG
>Ga0326728_10005279_pt1 | contig 36671 bp, 37 predicted proteins | sample MB3enrmetagenome_FD_207602 | JGI IMG/M metagenome (GOLD analysis project Ga0326728, IMG submission 207602) | Lab enriched peat soil microbial communities from McLean, Ithaca, NY, United States - MB31MN | ecosystem: Environmental > Terrestrial > Soil > Wetlands > Peat | place: USA: New York...
GTCTGTACTTTGCGGGAAAGACCAAATGATATATGAGCACCGTGACGTTATGGCTCTTGTGTACATACTCGCTCACATAAAGATTCTACGCCGCAAGCGGCGGGGAATACAACCCGGAGAGATTCAAAGGATAAGATAGACAATGCACTGGAAAGGAAATATAATAGGCTGAAGAAAAAGTGAGTCCTACGGTGCTGCGCGAAAAAGACTACCGTTTCTTTTTCTTCTCCCGTGAGGAGTCGCGCGCGCATGTTCATGCAGTATGCCCCGATGGAGAGGCCAAATTCTGGCTGGTTCCGGAGATCGAACTTGCAAGGAACCATGCACTTTCGCGGTCTCGATTAAAGGAGATCGAAGGGATTATCGAGGTGCACTATGAAGAGCTCAAACGCGCCTGGGAAGAACGCCTCGGTTGAGGTTTCGCATATTTCCGCGACCGGCGTATGGCTGCTGACCGGGGACAGGGAACTATTCATGTCGTATGAAGACTTCCCATGGTTCAGAAATGCACCTGTGGCAAAGATTCTAAACGTCCAGGAGCTGCACCCGGAGCACTTCTACTGGCCGGACCTCGATATCGACCTTACTGCCGAAATAATCGATTACCCCGAAAGGTTCCCGCTGAAGGCCAAGTAGGTTACTATTTCAACGCTCTCGGAAGGCTATTCCTTGATAATTACGACCTGCTCCCTCGACGGCCCGCTCTCGTTCCCGCTCTTGTCCACTGCCGTCACGTAGTACGAGACGTACCGCACGTTAACGCCCGGTGACGGGTCGAAGAACTCCGTTACAGCTACCAGCTCCGTATTGATCTTCTCCGGCTTGTCCCCGATAAGCTTGTACACGTTGTACCCTGCCACGTCGGCTTCCGGGCTTGCCTGCCACGAGATAAGGACGCCGTCATCCTTTTTCTCCGCCTTGAGCCCCGTCGGAGTCGTCGGCGGCGTCATATCCCTGGGCGTCAGGGTGATGCGGGCGCCCTCGCCCTCGAACTGAAACGTCCCCTCGGTCCTCACGGCCCTGATGTCGTACTTATACGCCTTGCCGTTCTGCAAGCCGGAGTCAGTGAAGGCCCCTTTGGCTACGGGGGCGGCGTTGACGGATTTTATCGGATAGATATTGTTATCCCAGCGATAGACGTTGTAGGTCAGGTTCTCCGCTTTCTGCCAGGACAGGGCGACCTTCGAATCGAGCGCCTCTCCCGTGACGCCGGCCGGCGGACCCGGCGGCTTCTGCCATTTTATCGCAATGAAGTTCGACCCGTCCAGCTGGGTGCCCCTGCTCGTGTAAGGGTAAACCCGATACTCGTAAGGGTATCCCGGCACGAGGTCGTCGTCATAGACATACAGCCTGCCGCTCCTTATCGTATAACCCTGCTTGTCCTCAAGACGCACGTCCTTCCACGGCTCGAACTGGCCGCCGCAGGGACCGCAGCTTTTCACGAACTTGAAGCCGGCGAGGTTCTTCACGGGCGTCCCGTCCCTGTTCTTGGTAGGGACCGCGAAAGAGATGAGGAGCACGCCGTCCCTGGGGTCGCCCCGGAGGTCGCTTATCGTCGCAGGGGTCGGCAGGCTCTTCGGCTTGGGGTTCCCCTTCTTGCCGCACGCTACCAAGGCAAGCACAATGAGGCTAAAAACCGCTAAGGTAAGTCGTTTCTTTCTCAATCTGTCTCTCGACCTCTGCGAAGGACGCCCCGCCCTGCGTCTTCCTGCGCTCTACCGCGTGTCGCGGCTCCATGTAATCGAAAACCTTCTCGTCGAATGCGTCCGAGCTGCGCTTGAGCTCGGCAAGGTCCAGGTCGCGCAGGCGGCGCCCCTTTTGCTCGCACTCTTTGACGATCGCGCCTACGATATGGTGGGCCTGCCTGAAAGGCACGCCCTTCGATGCGAGATACTCGGCCATCTCGACTGCGGGCATGAAGCTCTCCTCGACCGCCTTCTCCATAGCATCCCTGTTGATCGTCATGCCCTCGACGGCAAGGGCCATCACCTCGCACGCGTCGCACGCGGCCGCAAGCCCCTCGAAGAGGGGCGGCTTGTCCTCCTGGAGGTCGCGGTTGTACGTCGAGGGCAGGCCATCCAGAAGACAGAACAGCGCAAAAAGCCTGCCCATCACGCCTGCGGCCTTCCCCCTCACGAGCTCGAGGGCGTCGGGGTTCTTCTTGTGGGGCATGAGGCTGCTCCCCGTGCACAGACCGTCCGGCAGGGAAATGAAAGAGAACTCCTCGCTCGAATAGAGGATCAGATCCTCCGAGAGCCTGCTCAGATGGAGCATCACCGTGGAGGCGCAATAAAGGGCGTCCAGGACGAAGTCGCGGTCGCCTGCGGCGTCCATGCTGTTGTCGGTGGTCGCTGCGAAGCCCAGCTCCTTCCTGAGGAAATCGCGGTCGATGGGCAGGGTCGAGCCGGCGAGCGCCCCACTGCCCAAGGGCATGGCGTCACACCGGGCGTGCGCCTCGGCGATGCGCTGCCTGTCCCGCTTCAACGGGTAATAGTGGGCCATGAGGAAGTGCGCGAAGGGGACCGCCTGCGCCCGCCTCGTATGCGTATATCCGGGCATGACGGCCGTCTTCTCCTTCTTTGCCTTGGCGACTATCGCAGTCATCAGCGCCTGGAGGCACCCGTCGAGCCGGGCAAGCTCGTCCTTTACGTACATCCGCATATCGACGGAGATCTGCTCGTTCCTGCTCCTGCCCGTGTGGAGCTTCTTGCCCGCCTCGCCCACCTTCTCTATAAGCCGCTCCTCGACGTGCATATGGATGTCTTCGAGGGCGTCCCGGAAAGGCAGCCTGCCTTCAGCGATCTCCGCCTCTATCTCTTTCAGGCCCCCGACTATGAGGGTCGTCTCTTCATCGTTCAGGATGCCTGCCCGCTGGAGCATCCGCGCGTAGGCGATGCTCCCCTCTATATCGTAGCGGAAAAGGCGCCAATCGACCTCTATCGACGAGCTGAAGCGCTCCATGAGTGCGTCCGTCTGCCCGCTGAACCTTCCCTCCCACGGCTTCACAGTCGTTCTCCGAATATGGCAGTGCCGACGCGCACCATCGTTGCGCCTTCCTCTATGGCTACCTCGAAGTCGGCCGACATTCCCATCGAAAGCTCCGTCATGCCCAGGCCAAGGTCCTTATTGACCGAAACGAGGAGGGCGCGCAGGGCGGCGAAATAGGGGCGCGACTTTTCAGGGTCCTCGTCGAAGGGGGGCATCGTCATGAGGCCGATGGGCCTGACGTAGCGCATGGCGGCAGCCTTTTCAAGGAGCGGGCGCAGCGCCTCTTCCACCGCGCCGTGCTTTTGCGGCTCCTGCGAAAGATTGACCTCGAAGAGGACGTCGAGGGGGTTTGCCAGGCGCTCGAATTCCGAAAGAAGCGCTCCCCTGTCCACCGAATGGACGCATTTGAAAAGCCGGCAGACATATTTTGCCTTGTTTGTCTGCACGTGGCCGATCATGTGCCACGTCGGTCCCGGCCCGACGGCGTCTATCTTCCTCTGCGCCTCCTGGACGTAGTTCTCACCGAACTCCGAAAGGCCGAAGGACGCGGCCTCCCGCACCCTTTCCGCATCAACCTTCTTCGTGACCGCGATAAGCCTCACCTCTTCGGGCCTGCGCCCCACCCTCGCGCAGGCGTCCGCTATCCTGCCGCGCACCGCCGATATGGACACGCCTATATCGCTCACGAAAGGATGCCCAGGGAAAGAAGGGCCTCCGTGATCTCGCAGATGGGCAGACCGACCACGTTCGTGAACGAGCCCTTAATCTCCTTCACCATGTAACCGCCCTTTCCCTGCACTGCGTAGGAGCCGGCCTTGTCGAAGGGCTCCGAGGTGCTCACGTACTTCTCTATCTCCTCGTCGGTCAGGTCCTTGATGAAGACTTTCGTCTCGGCTACATCCTGATAGACGATCTGCCTCGACACGTTGAGGATGCAGTAGCCCGTGAATACCTTGTGCCAGCTTGCCCTGAGCCTCTTGAGCATGGCAAAGGCGTCGTCTTCAGTCTTCGGCTTGCCGAGCACCTTGCCCTTGTGGACGACGATCGTGTCCGCTCCTATGACCCATTTCTCCGGGAAGAGGCTGCCCACCTTCTGCGCCTTTTCGTAAGCCATGCGCAGGGCGTAGTCCTTCGGCGACTCCGACGGCCTTCTGTGCTCCTCGATCCCCGGCGGCATGATGGCAAAGGAAACGCCTAGGGTCCGCAGGATATCGATCCGCCTCGTTGACTCGCTCGCAAGGACCAGCGCGTTCTCGTCGTTGATGTGGAACATGCTACAAAATAATATGAAATGGCTGATAATTCAAGTTAAAACGTCCGCGGCTGCGTCTGAGGCGCATCTGCTCCATCTCGCAAGGAACACGGTGGGGCCATTGGGCTTGGCCCGTGCAACGGGGGCCGGAGATTTTTGATGGATTTTGCGTTGCTTTTCGAAGAAGCGAGCCGGAGCATACGTTTTGTGTATGTGAGGACTCGCGCCCGAGAAAACGACGCGAAGGGCGCGTAACGCATTCCCCCGCGGTTAGCTTTCATATATACCGCGGGGCAAGGATCCGGCCCCCAACCCTGCCCTCCCCCTCCTGCTGCCCCATGCTTGCGTGGGCAGCAGGAGGGGGATTACAATATACAGTGCAGCCTGCCGCTCCGTGTCTTATAGTACGTTAACGGTGAACCTGATGATCAACGTCATCACCACTCTCGACAACAGAGATACGCTGGAGAAAATCGGCCGCTTTCTCCTTGAGAAAAAGCTCGTGGCCTGCATCCAGATCGTCGGGCCGGTCAGGAGCGTTTACTGGTGGAAGGGGCGCATCGAGGAGGCGGAGGAGTGGATGGGCATAATGAAAACGAGGCGCGAGCTTTATCCGGTTGTCGAGAGGGAGATAAAGGCGGTCCATCCATATGAGGTGCCGCAGATAGAGGCGGTCGAGGCAGCGGGAGTCTTCGGCGCATACGGGCGGTGGCTCGAAGACGTGACTGAGCGAAGAGGCGCTTAAGGCGCGCGCGAAGAAACGGGGGACCTGAAGGCATTGGGAGGGAGACTCTAGAGCCATGAAGCCGGTCGAGGTAAGGGACAAGGTCTACTGGGTGGGGGTCGTTGACTGGGCCATAAGGGATTTTCACGGATACGAGACGCCCAGGGGCACTTCGTACAACAACTACCTGATCCTGGACGACGAGCCCACGCTGGTCGATACGGTCAAGTACGATTTCGCTGACCTGACGATCAAGAACATCGGGGCGATCTTAGACCCGGGGGCGATCAAGAACGTCATCGTCAACCATATCGAGAACGACCACGCGACGAGCCTGGACAGGGTGATGCAGCTTGCTCCCCATGCCGTCATCTACATGACGGAGAGGGCACAGAAGGGCCTGGCGCGCTTTTTCGACCTATCCGCCTGGCGCATAAAGACCGTCAAGACGGGGGACAAGCTGAAGATCGGAAAAAGGACGGTACTCTTTCTGGAAACCCCTATGCTCCACTGGCCAGACTCGATGGTCTCTTACGTGCAGGAAGACAAGCTGCTCTTCAGCCAGGATGCCTTCGGCCAGCACATCGCCTCGTCGGCGCGGTTCGACGACGACTACATAGCCTGCGAGTCGATAGCGGAGCTCGACGACGCGGTGCTCGATTACTACGCGAACATATTGATGCCCTTCGGCCCCCTCATCGAGAAGAAGATAGGCGAGGTGCAGACCTTGGGGCTGGAGATCGAGGTCATAGCGCCCGACCACGGCGTGATCTGGAGGCGCGACCCCGGCCGGATATTACAGATGTACCTCGACATGGCGCGCGGCAAGGCTGCGCGCAGCGTTGCCGTCGTATACGACACCATGTGGCGCAGCACCGAGCAGATGACCCAGTTCATAGCGAGGGGCGTCCAGGACGCCGGCGTCGAGTGCAGGGTCATCAAGCTGAGGGCGTCGCCCATAAGCGTCGCAACGAAGGAGCTCTGGAGGGCCAGGGGCACGCTCATCGGATGCCCGACGCTCAACAACATCCCCTTTCCCACCATCGCCCAGTTCCTCACATACATAAGGGGGCTGAGGCCGAAGAACCGGATCGCCGGCGCCTTCGGCAGCTTCGGGTGGGGAGGCGGCGCTGTGAAGGAAGTTTACGCCGCCATCAAGCAAATGGGCCTTGAGGTCTACGAGCCGGGCGTCGAGGTGGTCTACCGGCCCGGCCCCGAAGACGAGCAGCGGTGCTACGATTTCGGATACGGCTTTGCCGAAAAAGTAAAGGAATACGACCTTAAATTCCAAGATATCGGAGGAGGATGAGATGGCTAAGAGCGCAGACAACCTTAAGGAAGCCTTTGCAGGCGAATCGCAGGCGAACAGGAAATACCTGGCCTTTGCGAAGAAAGCGGACCAGGAAGGCTATGCCCAGGTGGCAAAGCTGTTCAAGGCTGCCGCAGAGGCGGAGACCGTCCACGCCCACAACCACCTGCGGGAGATGGGCGGCATCAGGACAACACGGGAGAACCTGAACGAGGCCTTAAGCGGCGAGGTCTATGAGTTCCAGAAGATGTACCCGGGGATGATAGAGGCCGCCAGGGCCGAGGGCAACAAGGGCGCGGAGAAGACATTCAACTACGCCAACAAGGTGGAAAAGGTCCATGCGGCCCTTTACAAGAAGGCCATAGAGGAGCTCGGCAAGAACCGGCAGACCGATTACTACGTCTGCCAGACCTGCGGCAACACCTTCGAAGGCGAGCCGCCCGACAAGTGCCCGATATGCGGAGCGGCCAAGGCCTCGTTCAAGAAGATTGAATAACAAGCATGGAGCGGGGACTTCCGGCGGCCAGGTACCCGGAAGCCCCCGCAAATGATCCCCCCTTCAAACGACCGGGGGCTCATTGCATGAGGTAGTTGCGCAGCGCCGCGTAGCCCTGGTGGCCGTCCTCGGCGAAGGACGCGCCTATGTGCGGCGGCTTATCGTCGCTGCAGCGGCGGGCCACGCATTGCATGAGCAGAGGCTTGGTGGTCTCCGGCAGCGTAAACACCACTGCAAGCCTCGAATTCTCCTGCACGGGCGACTGATAGCCTGCACCCGCCGAGAGGCCTATGCCGCCTAAAGAGATATCCCGGACCGTCGCCGCGAAAGGGCCGGCCGCCGTCTGCACCAGGGCCGGGGTAGAAACGGCCCGCCGGGGAAATTTCCGCTTCTCGTCCCCGGCGGCCTCCCCTCCCTTACCCTCCAGGTGCTCGTAAAGTATGTTCTCTATGGCGGCCGAAAGGGACCTCCTTTCGCTCACGGAGATCCTTTCGAGTGCTGCCCTGAGCGTGCTGCTTATCCTGACACATATCACCGAATCCTTCATACGCGCCGCTCCCTGTATGGCTTAGGCCGGCTCGCTGACCGCCGCCGGGCCGGCCTTCAAAGCCCTGCAATGCTTCTCCACGCGGGAGACCTTAAGCACCTCCCCCATCCGGTTCACAATCAGGCAGACCTCCGTCTCAGCCTCTTCCTCAGACCGAACACCCCTATGAGACCCGTGCCCATAAGCATAACGGACGGAGGGAGCGGGACGGGCGACTGGTTCACGCCGATGAACTCCTGGGAAGGCGTCGACGAACTGGGGACGTAGACCGAGTAGTTAGCCATATTGACGCTGCCATAGTTCTGGCTCTGGCCCGCCAGATTTAGCCAGTATGACGTAGAGCCGGTGCCGCCGGCCGTAGGCACGTTGGTCACGCCGGTCGGGTCCGTGATCGCCCAGATGCCATAGTGGATCGCCGAAATCGCGTTCGGATCTGTGGCGTTAATCAACTGGCTGGAGAGCCAGAACACTTCCTGGTACGCCTGCGTGGCGTTCGCCGCGTTGTTCCCGAATGAAGTGTTGCTCCCAAACTTCAGGGAAGAAATGTTGCTCCCGGAGTACAGCGTCGCGTTCCACGTCTGGCCCTGGGTGATTTCTGTCGTGTAGTCATCGCAGATGAGGTTCATCGGCGTGCCGTTCACGGTCACCTGGTAAGGCCCGGTGGCAGCGCCCCCGTAGTTAGTGCTAGGCACCCCGGTGAGCACCATGGTGAGGTCGGCGTGGGCGCTCCCGGCCCAGGCAAGCCCTAAGCAGCACAACACCGCCACGACCAGGACGGACCGCGACAGGCTGCCCCTCCTTTCCTTTTTCTTCGGCATCCTGTACATGAAATACCTCCTTGTCTTTGTAATTAACTGGCAACCAGGCTGTCTGGCGGGAGACCCTTGGCTTTCCGTCCCACCCTCGCGGATGGTTTGGCGTGAGCAGTAAAACTATGTCTGACTCCAAATGATATACTTTGTGATACACAATGTCAAGCAATTTGTCGAAACTTTTTCAATAAATATCGATTTATTGTGTGACGGGCCGCTATCGCGGCAATCTCAAGGGCGTGGTCGGAACGTGTTTTCACCCCGCCTTACCGGGTCATTATTGCTTTGCCGATCCTGATATCATTCCGGAATCATTAATAATTCCCCGGAATAGGCGCTCGTGGCGTCCCGATAGCAATGTATAACAGTGCATACCGGTCTGCCTTGCATTGCAATACTTATTGTGCTTCCCGACGGTAGTGATCGGCCGGCGCGGTCAACCGCTCCATATCGCGCGAGACAGAGAGCCGCAAAGCCCAAGAACGGACAACTTTATTGACTTTCAAGGGAAAAATGTCTAATATAATAGTTCAAATTTTTCCTTCAACCGGGGAGATCGTAATGTATGCCATTATAGAAAGCGGCGGTAAGCAGTACCGGATAGCGCAAGGCGAGAAAGTCAGGATCGAGAGGGTCCCGGGCAATGCCGACGACGAGGTCTCCCTCGGCGCGGTGCTCGCCATAGACGACGGGGAGCGCTTGGTCGTCGGCGCCCCGTACGTCCAGGGTGCTTCCGTAACGGGCAAGATAGTCGCCCAGGGCAGGGCCAGGAAGGTCACCGTCTTCAAGTACAAGCGGAGGAAGGACAGCAAGAAGAAGAAGGGCCACCGCCAGGCGTATACGGACCTTATCATAGAGAAGATAGAAGTGGAGGCGCAGCATGGCGCATAAAAAGGCCGGAGGGAGCTCGAGGAACGGCAGGGACTCCAGCGGCCAGAGGCTGGGCGTGAAGGTCTTCGGGGGCATGGTCGCAAAGGCGGGGAGCATCATCGTAAGACAGCACGGGACAAACATACACCCGGGGACGAACGTCGGTATAGGCAGGGATAATACCCTTTTCGCCCTGGTCGAGGGCGTCGTCACGTTCGAGACCGCGCGGGATAAGAAGAAGGTGAGCGTCTATCCTGAGGGATGAAATTCGTCGATGAGGCTTCTCTTCACGTAAAAGCGGGGGATGGCGGACGAGGATGCGTCAGTTTTAGAAGAGAGAAATTCGTGCCGAGAGGCGGTCCTGACGGGGGCGACGGCGGAAAAGGTGGCGATGTCCTCATCGTCGGCAGGGGCCGTCTTATAAGTCTGCTGGATTTCAGATACAAAAAGAACTACAGGGCGGAGAGCGGAAAGGCCGGGGGCGCACGGAACAGGACCGGCCGGACCGGGGCAGACCTGCCTATCGGCGTGCCCCTCGGGACGCTGGTGAGCGACGAAGGCGGCGTTCTCCTGGCCGATATCGTCGGCGAGGGGCAGACCTGCGTGGTGGCAAGCGGCGGCCGGGGCGGAAGGGGCAACGCCCGCTTCGCAAGCCCTGCCCACCGCACGCCCGTCGAGTTCGACGAGGGAGACAAAGGGGAGGAGCGCAATCTCAGGCTGGAGCTTAAGCTCCTTGCCGCCATAGGCATCATCGGCCTGCCGAACGCAGGCAAATCGACGCTCCTTTCGCGTCTTACGAGGGCGACCCCTGAGGTAGGCGATTACCCCTTCACCACCCTTACGCCCGCCCTCGGCGTATTCGACGAGGACGGCGAGCGCCTCGTCCTGGCGGACATCCCCGGCATCGTCGAAGGGGCATCCCGCGGCAAGGGCCTGGGGCTCACTTTTTTGCGCCACATCGAGAGGACGCGCACGCTCCTCTGGGTGATCGACGCCGCCTCCGACGTGATGGGCGACTACGGGACCCTCCTGCGCGAGCTTACCCTTTACGGAAGGGGGACGGCGGCGAAAGGGCGCATAATAGTGCTCAACAAGATAGACCTCGTCAGCCGGGAGACCCTGGCCGGGAGGCTGGCCCCGCTGCAGGCAGCCGGAGAGACCGTCCTTCCGGTAAGCGCGGCGACCGGAGAGGGCATCGAGCGCCTAAAGGAACGGATAGGTGAAGTCCATGTCTGACATCCGCAGGATGGTGCTCAAGATCGGCACATCGGTCCTGCTGGACGAGAAAAAGAAGATAAGCCGGGCGAGGATGCTCGACTTCGCCCGCCAGATAAAGGCCGTGCGGGACCGCTCGGTGGACGTGATCCTCGTGTCGAGCGGGGCCATAGCGTGCGGCATGGAGACAATGGGACTGAAGCGGAAGCCCAGGGAGATGGCCAGGAAACAGGCCCTGGCCTCCATCGGGCAGGTTAAGCTCATGGCGATGTACATGGAGGCCTTTTCGCGGGCCGGCCTCAAGGCGAGCCAGATCCTCCTCACCTATGAGGACACGAAGTCGAACGACCGTTGCATTAACCTCCTCAATACGATCGACGCGCTCCTCGCCATGGGCACGGTGCCCGTCATCAACGAGAACGACACGCTCTCCTTCGAGGAGATCATGTTCGGCGACAACGACAACCTTTCCGCCCTCATCGCCCAGATCACGAGCGCCGACCTCCTGGTGCTCCTGTCGGACGTGGACGGCCTCTACGATAAAGACCCCAAGCGCCATCCGGGCGCCCGGATTATCAGGACCGTGCGGCGCTTCGACGAGCGCGTCGAGGCCTACGCGCAAGACACGAGCAGCGAAAAGAGCGTCGGCGGCATGACGAGCAAGTTGGAGGCGGCGAAAAAGGCCGGGCAATACGGCATACCCACCAGGCTGGCGGGCGGCGGCGTAAAGGACGTAGTGCTGAAGGCGGCCGCCGGCGAGCAGATAGGCACTCTCTTTGCGGCGGCAAAGCGCATGAGCAGGAAGAAATGCTGGATCGCCTTCGCATTCACGCCGAAGGGGAGGCTGGCCGTCGACCGGGGCGCCCAGAAGGCCCTCGTCGAGCGGGGGAAGAGTCTCCTGCCGTCCGGTATACTCCGGGTAGAAGGCGCATTTTCGAGGGGCGAATGCGTCGAGGTGGCGGACGGCGACGCCCGCGTCATCGCAAGGGGCATTGCCAATTATTCGTCCGGCGACATCGACAGGATAAAAGGGTCGAAAAGTATTGAGATAGAAAGGAAGCTCGGCTATAAATATACGGAAGAGGTGATCCACAGGGACAATATGGTGATCCTATGAGGGCTGAAGAAATGGCCGCAGCGGCCCGCGAGGCCGCAGGCGCCGCCGCCCGCCTCCCGACCGGGACGAAGGACCTCGTCCTCTCATCGCTCGCCGGGCTGCTCCTTTCCCGGCGCGACTACGTAACGGCGGAGAACGCTAGAGACGTCGATAAGGCACTGGACGAAGGTCTGCCCGCCAGCCTCATAGATAGGCTGCGGGTCGATGCGAAGACCGTTGACGAGATGGCGGCCGGCCTCAGGGACGTTGCCGCCCTTGCCGACCCCGTCGGGGAGATCGTGCGGACGTGGCGTCGGCCGAGCGGCCTGCTCATCGGAAGAATGCGCATTCCGATAGGCGTCATCGCTATCATTTATGAATCGAGGCCCAACGTGACGGTCGATGCCTTCGCCCTCTGCCTCAAGAGCGGCAACGCTGTGATCCTGAAGGGCGGAAGGGAGGCCTTTTATTCGAACCGGGCGCTCTTCGGCCTCATCCGGGAAGCCCTCGCGCGCCACGGCGTGGACGAAGGCGTGGCCCAGCTCATCGAGACGAGCGACCGCGATTACCTTTATGAACTTCTGAAGCTCAATGATTATATTGACCTTGTTATCCCGCGCGGGGGGGAGGCGCTCATACGGAGCGTCGCGGAGCAGTCCAGGGTGCCGGTCCTCAAACATTACAAGGGCGTCTGCGCAATCTATGTGGACGAGCGGGCGGACGAGGAGATGGCCGTGGCCGTCTGCCTAAACGCCAAGGTCCAGAAAGCGGCCACCTGCAACGCTATGGAGACCCTCCTCGTGCACGAGGCCATAGCCCCCCGCTTTCTGCCGGTCATGCTCCGCGCCTTAGAAAACGCGGGAGTCACCGTGAAGGGATGCGCGAGGACCAGGCAGATCGTGCCGGGCGCGCTTGAGGCAAGCGAGGGGGACTGGAGCGAGGAGTACCTAGACCTCGTCCTCTCGGTAAAGGTCGTGGCCGATATAGACGAGGCGATAGAGCACATAGGGAAATACGGCTCCAAGCACACGGACGCCATTATTACGAAAGACTACGACAACGCGTGGAGGTTCGTGAGGGAGGTCAATTCCTCTCTCGTCCTTGTCAACGCGTCCACGCGCCTGAACGACGGCTTCCAGCTCGGGCTGGGCGCCGAGATGGGCATAAGCACGACGCGGCTTCACGCTTTCGGCCCCATGGGCCTGGAGGAGCTTACGGTGACGAAGTTCATTGCCTTCGGAGACGGGCAGCAGAGGCATTGAACAGGGCAGATTTCTTGCCTGTCTGAGAGGGGACGACCCGCAAAGCGGGTACCCCGACGAGCAAAGCTCGTGGAGGGGGCGCTGAGCCCCAATGATTGCGGTGGTAAGGCGCGCCAAAGTTCCAGGGATGACAGTCGGATGCAAAAAGCACGGGGACGAACGGAATAAAGGTCGTATATATGAAAGGAGACCAGTGGCTATAGGGATATTCGGCGGGACCTTCGACCCGGTGCATCTCGGCCATCTCAGGATCGCCGAGGAGGTGAGGGAGACGTTCTCTCTCGACAGGGTCTATTTCGTCCCTGCGCGCATCCAGCCGCTGAAGGCCGCTGCCGGGTGTGCAAGCGCAGACGAGAGGGTCCGCATGTTGGAGATGTCCCTTGCCGGAAACGCATTTTTCCGGGCGTCCTCGATAGAGATCAAAAGAGGGGGCATCTCCTATTCCATCGACACGGTCAGGTACTTCACGCGGAGGTTCGGGCAGATTTACTTCATTATGGGGATGGACGCCTTCCTCGAGATCGGCCGGTGGAAGGATTGGCCGGAGCTGCTCTCTACCGCAAACCTTGTGGTGATGCCCAGGCCCGGCATGGAGGTTTCCCGGTTCCCTGCAGGGCTGAAAAGACAGGTGCGCAAGGTCGGCGAGGCAACCTACGAGCATGCGTCCGGCAAGCGCATCTACCTGCTGCGCATAACGCAGCTCGACATCTCTTCGACGCGGATAAGGGAGCTTGCCCGTGCGGGGAGATCGATAAAGTATTTGGTCCCCAGGGCCGTAGAGCGGTATATTATCAGCAGGGGATTGTACGGAGGATAGTGGAAGCGATCGACAAAGCCGGCCGGACGGGCCGGGCGGCATCGGAAAAAAAGGCGAAGGACGTTGTCGTGCTTGAGCTTTCGGGACTGACTGACATCACGGACTTTTTCGTTCTGGCAAGCGGCGCCAGTGAGCGCCACGTCAAGACCATAGCCGGGGCCGTCGAGCACGACATGAAGGAAAAAGGCGTAACCCCTTCCTCCATGGAAGGCTACGACGAGGGGCGATGGGTCATAATCGATTACGGAGACGTGGTGGTCCACGTGTTCCTCGAGTCGCTGAGGGAAATTTACGACCTGGAGAGCCTATGGATAGAGGCAAGAAAGCACCCAGTGGAGTAGGCGGCGGAGCGGCAACAGGGAAAAGCCTCATGAAAGGGAAGCGCCCGGCGCAGGGCGTCGCCAAGCCGGCAGCGAAGAAAGGTCCGCCCAATAAGAAGCGCCCGGTCGAGACGGGAGCCAAGAGCAAAAAGCTCACCGGCAGCAAGCCGGCAACGCAGAAAGCTCCCGCGAAGGGGACGCAGAAAGCTCCCGCGAAGGGGACGCAGAAGGCTCCCGTCAAGGGGACGCAGAAGGCTCCCGTCAAGGGGACGCAGAAGGCTCCCGTCAAGGGGACGCAGAAGGCCCCTGCGAAAGAGGCGCAGAAAAGCCTCACGAAAGTGAAGCGCCCGGCGCAGGGCGTCCCCAAGCCGGCAGCGAAGAAAGGCCCGCCCGATAAGAAGCGCCCGGTCGAGACGGGAGCGAAAGGCAAAGAGCCGAAGGGCGGCAAGCCGACGCCACAGAAAGGCGTTGTAAAAGAGACGCAGAAAAGCCTCGCCAAGGAGCGCGCGCCGGAGACGGGCAGCAAGCCGATCGTGCAGAAAGGCCCTGCCCGTGAAGAGCGGCCAGTGGAGACCGGCATCATAACTCACGAGCACGGGAGTGGTCTAATGAACAAGGAGAGGCTCGAATACTTCAAGAGAAAACTGCTCAAACAAAGGGAGGCCATTCTCGATAAGGCGAAGAAGCTCAAGGAGTATTCTTATACCCTCGGCACCGACGGCATCCAGGACATGGCCGACGCGGCCAGCAACGCGTATAACGCCGACATCCTTATGAGCCTCTCAGATAACGATCGGAACATGGTCAAAGAGATAGACTCCGCGCTGGACAAAATCGCCAACGGCACTTACGGGATATGCGAGGAATGCGACGAGCCGATAAGCGAGAAGCGGCTCGAGGCGAACCCCGTTGCCCGCTACTGCATTACGTGCAAGAGGATGATCGAAGAGAAGGGGATATAAACCCATGAAGTACAAAATCTCGCTGCTTCTCTTTCTCCTGTTCTTCATTGCCTATGTCATGCTCTCTTTCCTCAATTCGGACAAGGTGAGGCTGGAGGTCGGCTTCGGGAGGTCCTTCGACACGACGGTCACCAATTATATAGCCGTCTCTTTCGTGCTGGGCGTGATCTTCTCCATCGTCGCGAGCTTCTTCGGCGACGCAAGGAGGGGCTTAGCGAGGTGGCGCAAAGAGAAAAAAGATAGGGAAAGGAGCGAGGCGAACGAGTTCTTCGAGAAGGCCAAGCTCTATGAGATGAAGGGCGATACGGAAAGGGCCGTCGAATATTTCAACCGCGTCATAAAGTCCGTCCCCGACATGGAAGAAGCGTACCTCGCTTACGCGGACATGCACGCGGCAAGGGCAGAGCCGGCAAGAGCCGCCGGCATTCTCGACCTCGCGGAGGCGCATATCGGCAAGACCGAGCAGATCATGCTGAAGAAGGCGCAGGTCCACCGCGCCCAGCAGGACATGGGCGCCGTCGAGCGCGACCTGAAAGACCTCCTGAGGGTAAAGGAGGGGAGCATCGAGGCGATGGCCGCGCTACGCGACCTGTACATAAGCCGGAAGTCATGGGCGCAGGCGCTGGAGATACAGGAAAAGATACGGAAACAGATCAAGACGCCGGAGGAGGACCTGAGGCTGGCCGGGCTGCACTACGAGAACGCCAAGGAACTCTTCCTCAAGGAAGACCCGCGGCTTTACGAGCAGGTGCTCAAGGAGATGCGGGAGCTTACAGGCGATTTCAAGCGCTTCATCCCCGCGTATCTCCTTTCCGCCGATGTATACAAGAAGATGGGCAAGCTGAACGACGCGGGCAGGGTATACGGACGGGGCTTCGCAAAGACGGGCCACGTCATCTTCCTCAGCCGGATGGAAGACCTCTATCTCGACAAGAGAGAGCCGGGGGTCATCCTGAAAATCTACAGAAGGCTCCTCGACGTCGCCCCGAAGAACCAGCTCCTCATGTTTCTTTACGCGCGTCTCTGCCTCAAGCTGGAGATGATCGACGAGGCGATCGACATCCTTACTACGCTCCTTGCCGACGAGAAAGAATTCAGGGGGCTCCATCGGGCGATGGCGGAAGCCTATATCCACAGGGGCAAGCTGGCGGAGGCGGTCAAGGAGTTCGGTCTCGCCTTCCCCGCGGATCAGGTCTACGTGCCCTTTTATTGCGTCAATTGCAGCGCGGTAAAGTCGGATTGGTCCGATTTTTGTGATACCTGCTTCAGCTGGAACACGATCAATGTGAAACAGGACGGGCTTTTCCAGAAAGAGGCCGAAAACCTGAGGGTATTGTACGAAGAGAACTGGGAGGCGACGTGACCGGCACTCTCCTTGCGAACGACAATAAGATCATCTTCCTGGTATTCGACGGTCTCGGTGACATCCCCAACCCGGACCGGGCGTCCATGACGCCCCTGGAGGCGGCCAGAAAGCCGAACATGGACAGGCTCGCCGTGAAAAGGGGGAGCCTGGGCCGCACGATCCCGGTGGGCACCGGCATTACGCCGGGCAGCGGGCCCGGCCATTTGAGCCTCTTCGGATACGACCCCCTGCAATTCGAGATAGGCAGGGGCATACTCGAAGTGCTGGGGCTCGACATGGACATCGGGCCGAAGGACATCGCGGCGAGAGGCAACTTCGCCACGGTCAGGGACGGCATCGTCGTGGACCGGCGCGCGGGCAGGGTCGAGACCGAGGTCACGAAACGGCTCTGCGAGAAGATGTCCAAAGAGATCCCCGAAGTTGACGGCGTCAGCGTGCATATAAAACCGGGCGTCTCCCACAGGTTCGGCATAATATTCAGGGGTGAGGGCCTCTCCGACGAGATGGAGGACGCGGACCCGCACAAGGAGCAGATGCCCTTCGTCTGGGCCGCGCCCAGTTCTCCTTCTGCGCAAGCGACGGCCCGCGTCGTAAATGCGTTCATGAAAAGGGCGCAGGAGGTGCTCAAGACGGAAGGCGCAGCGAACGCCGTGCTCCTCCGGGGCTTCTCGAAAAGGCCGGACATACCGCCGTTCCCGGAGAGATACCGGATGGCCGCGCTGGCCATCGCAACTTACCCCATGTACCGAGGCCTTGCAAAGGTACTCGGCATGAGCGTGGAGAAGGTGCCGCGCAGCTACGAGGAGATGGTCACCGTCCTGAAGGAGCATTACGGCGGCTACCAGTTCTTTTTCATGCACGTAAAGGAGACTGACGTCGCCGGGGAGGACGGCAACTTCGATGAAAAAACAAAGGCCATAGAAGCCTTCGACCGCGTATTGCCGGACATCTGCGCCTTAGGCCCCAAGGTGCTCGTAGTCACCGGCGACCACTCGACCCCATGCCCCCTCAAGGGGCATAGCTGGCACCCCGTGCCCCTCCTTGTGGCTTCCATGACAGGCGAGACGGACGGCCTCCCCTTCTATGAGAAGAACTGCCTCAAGGGCAGCCTGGGGACGATATACGCGAAAGAGCTTATGACCCTTGCCCTCGCTTATGGCTCGAAGCTTGATAAGTACGGCGCGTGACATCTTAAGACCCGTCCTGGACCTGGTCTATCCGACCCGTTGCGGCGGCTGCGGCGGCCACGGGGACGTTTTGTGCCGCCCGTGCCGGCAGTCCCTGATCGCCCTCGAAGGCCCGTTCGTCTGTCCGGTTTGCGGCATGTGGACAGGCAGCGAGGCGGTCTGCGGGAAATGCATCTCATACCCCCGCTATTTCGAGAGGGGATTTTACGGCTTCTCTTTCGAGGGCGCTATGAGGGAGGCGGTCCATGCCTTCAAGTTCAGGGGCAGGATCGACGTGGGAAGGGCGCTGGCGCGCATGGCGGGCGCCGGGGCTCTAAGTGCGCTGGCGGGCGCAATCGACGCCATTATGCCGGTCCCGGTGACGGAAAAGCGGCTCAAGGAGCGGGGCTTCAACCAGTCTTTCATCATAGCGGAGGAACTCTCCCGCGTCCTCGGCGCACCCGTTGACTGCGAGACGCTCGTCAAGGTGAAACAGACGGAAGACCAGTACACGCTGTCGAAGAAGAACAGGAGAAAGAACATCCGGGGGGCGTTCTCCGCGACGCGACGCCCCGCGGGTCTGCGCCTCCTCGTAGTGGACGACCTCTATACGACGGGCAATACGGCACGGGAGGCGTGCAGGACGCTTTTGCGCGCAAGGGCGGGAACCGTATACTTTTTCGCCCTCGCAAGAACACCTTGATGAAAAAAGCATTAATCATACTCTGCGTGGTAATCATCGTAGTCGGCGGCCTTGCGGTCTCCGCCTGGCTCTACCTGCCGAGAGTGGCCTTCGACATACTCGGAAAGGCGACAGGCGGCACCGTGGAGGCGGAAAGGACAAGCGTAGCCTTTCATGGCGGTCTGCTCGTCTTCAGGCTGGACGGGATAAAGCTAAAGGGCAGGATCTCCGGGACCGTGCGCGCCTGCGAGCTGCGGCTGAAGCCCTCAAGAGGCGTATACGTCAAGTACTTCGCGGTCTCCGACTTCGATATCCAAATGGAAAAGCCAAAGGGGCACTTCGCCTTCTACCCGGTGCCCGTAGAGTTTGCGCGGATCACGAACGGGCGGATCGATTACGGCGGCCGGAAGTACCTGCTGCGGGAGATGACCGTGACCAACTTCAACACGGGCCGTCCCCTAGAGTTTACGATAGACGGCGGGGTCGAGGGGCTCGGCAACCTGAAGACCAAAGGCGGCGGCGTCCTCTTCCCCGACTTGCGCTCGGACATAAATGGGGAGTATCGCCTGTCGGCCGTCCACATCGACAAGGTCTTGAAGGATTACGAGGGCCTTGCCGACTCCCGGGGCAGCTATACCGTCAAGGACGGGCGGCTCGTCATGGACGGCAAGGTGACGGCCCCCTATTTCTCCATGATGGAGGACTTCCTCAAAAAGCGGCTCGCCTCTCTCCACAATGTGTGCGACATCCACCTGGAGAGGACCGGCGACGTCTCGAATGTGACCCTCACCGGCCTGACCTTCAAGGGGACTCCGATCTTTCTCCGCTTTACGGGCGACCCGAAAAAGATGCTGAGCCTCGATTTGCGGACGGGGTGCATGTCTATCCCCGACGTAATGGAATATATGAACCCGGACGTGCTTTCCGAGGGGAAATGGGGGCCCCTCTCCTTCGTCAAGAGCGGGCGCATGACGATAAACCGCTTCGCTTACCACCGCGGCGCCCCTGTCACCGCCCGGATCGACGTGCGCGAAGTGGAGGTCGGCAACGGCCGCCTGCGCTTCACCGATGTCGCCGGCTCCCTCGGGATCGACGGCACTGCCCTTACGCTGGACGGCTTTCACGGAAGACTGCGGGAGGGGCGGATATCGAACGTCTCCGGGTTGCTCCCGCTGAGGCTCGACAGGGACGTCAGGATAAGCGGCCGCTTCTCCCTGGGCATCGCCGAGCTCTCCGAGCTCACCGGGACCAGGACCGCGCACGTCCTTTCCGGCCTCACCGAGGGGAAGGCCCTCTTTTCCGGCAGGGAAGGCAAGGGCTTCAGCCTGGAAGGGACGGGGACCGTGCGCGACGCCCGATTCCTTTTCCGGCACATGGCCTTTGACGCAGCCGGCAGCTACAGGTTCAAGAACGGGGAGGTCACCCTTGCACCCCTCGTTATAAGCGAGTCGGGAACGAAGCTCGTCCTCAACGGCAAGGCCAGGAAGGACCAGGCTGAGATCCAGGTGGAAGGCGTTGTCGAAGCCGACCGGGTAGGTCGCCTCCTTGATGCCCCCGGGTACGCTTTGAGCGGCCCCGTCGGCGTGCGCGGAGATTTCGCCGTTGACGGCGGCGCAATCAGGGCCGGCGGAACGCTTTCGATGACCGACCTCTCCTTCGAGATACCCCACATAGCGAGGAAAATGAAAGGGATAGAAAGCGCCGCCTCCGTCTCGCTCCGTGTGGGGAGGGACGGAGACGTAGTAGTCGATAACCTTGCTTACACTCTTGGCCCGCTCCATGCCTCACTGACCGGAACGGTCGGCAGGCAAAGGATATCCGGGATGCATTTAGGCCTTTTCGTGCCGGATGTCGAGGCCCTTTCAGGCCTCTTTTTTTTTGACAGCCCAGGGACAGGGGGCGAGCTCCGGGCCGACCTGACGCTCGACGACCTGCCGCTGCCGGTGACGCGCCTCCCCAGGATGAACGGGTATCTCTCCTTCAAGAACGGCTCGCTCCATCCGCCGGGCCTCTCCAGGCCCGTCAGCGGCATCAACCTCTTCTCCATCTTCCAGGGGGACAGGTTTACCGTTGACCTTACGGGGCTGTGCAGCGGAGGCAGCCTCCTCAGGCACGCCCTGCTGCATGTCACGGGGCTGGCGCATCCATTCTTCAAGCTCGACCTCGACATGGACCGCTTCGACACCGCGGACTTTGCGCTCAAGGAGTCGAGGCCCTTCGTGCTGCCCGTGATCGGGCAGGACGAATTGCTCGCGCGGACGAAGGGCGAATTCGTCCTCAGATCGAGCAAGGTGCGGGTTAGAGGTACGGCGGGGAGCGGCCTCGTCATCCAGGGCGCCTTCGCCGACCGGACGGCGAGCGTCGCCGAGGGACACGTGGCGACTGCCGAGGGTGAGATCGTCTTCGAAGGTAGCGCTTCCCTAGCATCGCCGGTCCCCTGCATAGATATTACGGCGCACGCGAGGGACGTGACCGCAGCCGAGGCTCTGGCCTTATTCGGCGGAAAACCGGACGTAATGGAGGGGAAGGGCTCGATCTCAGGATGGATCACCCTAACGGGTAGAAACGCCGAAGAGATGGCCGCGAGCGCCAGCGGCAGGGTAAGCGCAGAAAGCAAAGACGGCGTCATAAGGCGGTGGAACATTATCTCGAAGATCCTCGCCCTCACCAATGTCTACGACCTTTTTGCGGGGCGGGTGGACCTGACCCGCAAGGGCCTCGCATACAAAAGGCTCAATGTCTCCTTCGAGGGCAAAAACGGCCTGTTCCACACGGGTAATTTCCTCATAGACAGCCCATCGATGCTCATCACGGGCATAGGGGACATCTACGTGCCGGAGAAGAAGCTGGGCGGCAGGATGACCGTCTCACCCCTCGTGACGCTCGACAAGGTGATCGACATGCTTCCCTTGGTGCGTAACATCATCAGGGAGAGGGCGAGCGGCCTTCTCTTCTTCGTGTACGACATCGAGGGGCCGGCGCGGGACCCCCGTGTAACGTCGCGCTTCGTGCGGAGCATGGGGTCGAGGCCCCTCTACGTGCTGCGGAACGCCATCCACCTGCCCAAAGGGGCATGGGACGAGCTGCACAAGGAGCTGGAGCAATGAAAATAGGCATCATCGGGATGGGGAAGGTAGGCTGCGCCCTCGGATATACACTTAAGAGCAAGGGGTTCAACGTAGCGGCAGCCGCAGACATATCATCGGAGGCTTTAGACAGGGCCAGGCACTACCTGGGCGAAAGCTGTCTTTATACGCATGACGACGCGCAGGCAGTGTTGGCCGCAGACGTCGTAGCCGTGACGACCCAGGACAGGGAGATCGGCAACGTGGCTGCGCAAATCTTCCGCGAGGCGGGGCGTCTCGACGGCAAGCTCTTCTTCCACACGAGCGGCGCCCACGGCGCCTCCGAGCTTTCCCCCCTCGAAAAAAAGGGGGCGATCCTCGGCTCGCTCCATCCCCTCCAGACCTTCCCCGACACCGACGCGGGCATCGCCGCCCTGCCCTCGACCTATATCTTTATAGAAGGGGACGAGAAGGCCATCCCTGTGCTTGAGCGCCTCGGGTCGAATCTCGGCGCAAAGGTCGTCCGCATAGAAAGCCGCAATAAAGTGCTTTACCACCTGTGTGCGGTCTTCGTGTGCAACCTATTCTCCGCCCTGCTCTTTTGCGCCCAGGGGATCATGCGGCGCATCGGTATAGACCTGCCGCCGTTTTACCCCATCATAAGGGCGACCCTCGCCAACATCGAGGCGAAGGGGCCTCTCCTGTCGCTTACCGGGCCTGTCGTGCGCGGGGACGCGGGCACGGTCGCCTCCCACCTGAAGGCCATTGCAGGCGAAGCTCTCACAGAAAAGGTATACCGGGACCTGTCGCTCGTTGCCGTCGCGATGGCCCGCGAGCGTGGGACGCTTGCGCCCTCAGAGATAGAGGCGCTGGAAAAGGTGTTGGGTCGATAAATGACCCTGCTGCAAGCAACAGGGTAACCACTGAAGGCTTTTGGTGAGCGAGGAGGCTCGCCGGGCAAAGCGCGGCGAGGGGGTGGGCTGTGAATTATGCCGCAGTTAGCATTGCGTATTTGTCAGCTTGCTGACCAGTAAAGCCGGTTCGTAAGCAGGCCTGGGGTGGGCTGTGAATAATACGGCAGTATGCATTGCGTACTTGCCAGCTTGCTGGGCGGTAAAGCTATTTCGTGAGCGGGCTTGGGGCGCTGAACCCCATTAATTGCCTGTGGTCAGGTGTGCCAAAGCTCCGAGGATGGCTGTACAGCGCGATATTCCCTACCCTCAACGTCATGCAGTTCGACGGCAGCTACCCCTGGGGCGCGGACGAGACGGTCTTCAACTGCCCCGATGCCTATAACCTGCTGACGATAAAGCTGACAAGGGTGAAATAGGCATCGGAGGGATCGCCGCGGACGGGTCCCGCGCGTCGGCGAACTGCGAGGAAACGTGTCGTTGCTTACATCTTCGCTTATATTTTGGCGCTATTTGTCGATAATGACTAGATGGGGAATAGTACGCAACGTCGCGTCAGAAAGGCGGCCCGCCGCCGGGGCGGGCAAATAGCTACAGACGCGGCAGGCATCGACAACAATGCCGCAGTCCCGCTCTGGCAATCCCGAGAACGCTACCGCATAGTAACAGAAAACATCGACGACGCTGTCGTTATCACCTCCGGCTGGAAGCGTCTCTACGTCAACCGGGCGTTCCTGGATATGTTCGGTTACAGGAGCACGGAAGAGGCGCTGGCGGAAGAGGCTTTCAGCCGGACGCACCCTGATGACTTCGAAAGGGTTACGGGATACGCCAAGGCCTTGCAGAATGACAAGCCGGCGTTATCCAGATGTGAATTCAGGGCGATACGGAAGGACGGGGTCGTGATCCACGTGGAGACGACGACAAGAAAAGCCCTCACCAAAGAGGGGGACCTCTGGCTCGCCTGCCTGAGGAACATAACCGAGCGGAAGCGCATGGAAGAAGCCCTGCGCGAAAGCGAGGAGAAATTCCGCATCCTCTTCGAGAACTCGACCTACCCGGTCCTTCTCCTGGACGGGGACAAGTTCGTGGATTGTAACGAGACGGCCCTCCGGTTCACGGGATGCTCCAGCAAGGACCTGCTCATCGGCCGCTCCCCTTGGGACCTCTCCCCGGAGAGGCAGCCGGACGGCCGCCTCTCCATTGAGAAGGCAAAAGAGCTGATCGCCGAAACCTTGAAGAACGGCAACAACCATTTCGAATGGGTGCGCCTCATGCTTTCCGGCGAAGAGGTATGGGTGGAGGTCTCCCTTACGGTGATCCCCATAAGGGGCAAACAGATCATATACTCCGAATGGAGGGACATTACCCTCCGGAAGCAGACCGAGGCGTCTTTGCGCGAGTCGGAAGAGCGCTACCGGATAGCGATAGAAAACTCGAACGACGCAGTAGTCATAGTCCAGGGAGACAGACACGCTTACGTAAACCAGAAATTCCTCGACCTCTTCGGCTATCGAATGGACGAGGTCCTGGGCCGGGACCATTCGCTCGTCGTTCATCCCGACGACCTGGCGATGGTACAGGCACGTAACCGCAGGAGGCAGGGGGGCGAGCATGCGCCCGGCCGCTACGACTTCAAAGGGATCAAGAAGGACGGCAGTCGCGTCTTCGCCGAGGTCTCGGCCGCCCTGATCACATACAAAGGGAAGCCTGCTTCCCTCGCTTTCATCAGAGACGCGACCGAGCGAAAGGCCCTGGAGGCCCAACTGCGCCACGCCCAGAAGATGGAGGCCATAGGCACCCTGGCTGCGGGAGTCGCCCACGACTTCAACAATATCCTGATGGCCCTTATGGGTTATGCCAACCTCATGCAGGTCAAGATGGACCCAAACGACCCGGTGCGGGCCTATGCCGATCAGATCATTGCGTGCACGGGAAAGGCAGCCGCCCTTACCCAGAGCCTGCTGACCTTCGGGAGAAAGCAGGTGATGGAGCTGAAGCCCCACCGTGTCGACACAATTGTCCGGAACGTCGAGACGCTTTTGCGCAGGCTCCTGCCGGAAGACGTCCGCCTGACCCTTGACTTGACCGGGGACCTGACGGTAATAGCCGACGCGGGCCAGATCGGGCAGGTATTGCTCAACCTCGCAACCAACGCGAGGGACGCCATGCCGGATGGCGGCGAGCTGCGGATAGAGACGCGCCTGGCGCAGATCGACGCGCGTTTCATTGCAGAGCAAGGCTACGGCAAAGCCGGCCCCTACGCCCTTCTTTCCGTCTCGGACACGGGTACGGGCATGGACAGAAACACCCAGGATAAGATATTCGAGCCCTTCTACACTACTAAAGAGGTCGGAAAAGGCACGGGTCTCGGTCTCGCCATCGTCTACGGCATAGTCAAGCAGCACCAGGGATACATCATTGTGACCTCCGAGCCGGGCATGGGCGCTACCTTCGACATATACCTGCCGAGGGTGGCGCAGAAGATTTCAGAACAGATAGCGCCTGCCGGGCAGGCGACCGGGGGCGCGGAGACAATCCTCATCACGGACGACGACCCGGACGTCCGAAAGGTCGCTGCGGAGATAATGCAGGCCGCCGGGTATAACGTCATGGAGGCAGCAAACGGAGGCGACGCAATCCAGACATTCTCGGCACAGCCGGGCGCGATCGATCTCCTGCTCCTCGACGTTGTCATGCCCGGTATAAGGGGCAGCGACGCGTACGAAGAGATGCGGGCCGTGCGTCCGGCCGTCAAGGTGCTCTTCATGACCGGCTACCCCCAAGAGGTGCTGCCCGACAGGCGGATGCGCAAGAAGGCGCTCATCAGCAAACCCTTCTCGCCGAATGAGTTGCTCGAGAAAGTGCGCAACATCCTGGACGCGTAAGACTCATCCCCTGTCCATCTTGACTCGCGCGCACGGCCGCAGTACTATTACTCTTCTATGACCGGCCCGCTCGTCTCCGTGATCATTCCAACCTATAATTACGGCCGCTATATCGGCCGCGCCCTCGCCTCTCTTGCATCGCAGGATTACGAGCCCCTCGAAATCATTATTGTGGACGACGGATCGACGGACGACACGGCCGATGTCGTCGCCCGGTCGGGCCTCGATGTGATCTACATCCGTCAGGAGAACCTGGGCGTATCCGCGGCTAGGAATGCCGGCCTTGCCGTCGCAACGGGTGTATTCATCGCTTTCCTCGATGCGGACGACTACCTCCTCGAGCGCGCGGTCTCCATGCGGGTCGAGGTCCTGCTCAGCCGGCCCGACATAGGCATCGTCTTTTGCGACACCTGTGCTGCGGATGCCGATGGGAAGCTCCATTACAGGCGGAAGCCGGCCGAGGACATCGAATCCGACCGCTTCTGCGAAGACCTGCTGCTCAGGCACCTCCGCTTCCAGACGAGCGCCGCCATGGTGAGAGCGGACGTGGCGAAGTGGTTTTCCTTCCCTGTCGGCATGGCAAACGGGGAAGACCTCGTCTATTTCGCGAAGGTGTTCTTTGCCGTGAAGGGTTATTTCATAGCGAAGGCAGCGGTCGCCAACCTCCACCACGAGGATAGCCTGAGGCACGATCTCGACGAGGTCGTCAGGCAGGACATCTCTTTTGTCGCTGCCATCCTCGACGACCCCTATTACGCGGGCGCCCTCGAATACATGCGAAAGGAGCTGACATCGAAGAGGCACCTTGAGCTTTTCAGGCGGCTCTACCTCTCCGGGCAGCCGCGCGAGGCGCGCAGCCATTACGCTAAGGCGGTCGTCCTGCGGCCGGCCAGCCTTTTCAGACTCAGTTACCTATCGAAGGCCCTACGCTCTTTCCTCAAGCGCAGATAGCGCCCGCGGAAGACCCTGCGGCGGTTCCTCAAGGGACGCATAGTAGGCGCTTTCCGTCTCTTCTACGTTCCGCGACGGAGGGTACGCTTCCATCCACGACCTTGCGACGGGCCGCGCCGCGGCGCGCCTTTCCGGAGGCAGGTAGTATGCGATCGCTTCCGCAAGGGCCTCTGCGTCCCGAGGGTCGTCTATGACCGTGCCGCCTTCCCGCGAGGCGATCGCGTCGGATGCGCCGTTGAACCGCGTCGTAACGACGGGCAGGCCGCAGGCAAGCGCCTCCAAGACCGTCAGCGAGCAGGAGTCGTAAAAGGTCGGGTGGACATAGATGTCGCTCGCCCCGTAGACGTGCTCCAGGGACGGCTGCGCCCCGCCGAAGATCACCCTGTCCGCGATCCCGAGGCGCTGGAGGAGCCGGCGATAACGGCCTGGGCGCCCCCTGCCTGCTACGAGGAGGCGCAGGTCGGGGCCGGGCGAGCGCCTGACGAGGAGCGAAAGGGCCTTAAGCAGCGTGGGCAGCCCCTTCAAGCGGAAGTTGTTGCCTGCGAAAAGAAGCAATACGGCTTTATCTCCGATGCCCAACCCGCCTCTCGTCAGGGTGCGGTGCATCTGCGTGTTCTTCGGATGGAAGCGGTCCAGGTCCACGGTATTGAAAACTACGTCGATGCGGTCGGCCGGAAAGCCGTAGTACTCGATAATGTCTCGCTTCACCATCTGCGAGATGGCGATTACGCGGCGCACGCGCCCTTCGGCGTAAAGGCGCGCCTGTAGCCCCGTGTCGAGGTAGTGGCGCGGCGACAGGTATCGCCGGATGCGCCTGTAAGCGCGGTACGCGGGGCTTTCGATGGAGGCGAACTCCTGCCTGAGATAGGCCCGCTCTACGCCGCCGTGGGGGTTGAGGACTGTCGAGGCGCGGCACTGGGCGACCCCGTGGACAACGTCGAAACGCCCCCCTGCGACCCTTTCCGGGTCGAGCCCCCAGAGTGCAAGGATGCGGCCGGCCCGCGAGGACTTCCCACCTTCTACGATGTGGACCTTATAGGGCAGGCCGCGGGCTGCCTCCGCCTGCGTCGCAAAGACGTGGACCTCGTGCCCCCTTTTCGCCAGCTCTTCCGTAAGGAAAGAGAAATACCTCTCACCTCCTCGCGAAGGGAGGAACCTGTCGAGAACGATGGCAATCCTCAAGGGGCGTTTTCGTGCGCCTTCACTCATGTCTACCCTCTTCTTCCTATCCCCATAAGCTTCTCGTAGAAGTGCGCCAGCTTTTCCGCCTGGACTTTGTAGTCCCAGTCTTCGCGCGCCGTCTTCCGGGCATTCGCCCCGAGCCTTTCCCTCAAAGGCCCGTCCGAGAGAACCTGCTCCATTCTTGCCGCAAGGGCCTGCTCGTCGGCGGCAACGAAGCCGTTGTAGCCGTCTTTTACGAGCTCGGGCAGCATTCCCAGGTCGGAGACGACGGCGGGCTTGCCCATGCCCATCACCTCCCGCAGCGCCCTCGCGGTGCCGTCGCTCCCGGCCCTCATCATCACGAAGAGGTCGAAGGCGGCGATCACGGAAAAGTAGTCTTCCAGGCGGTAACCGGCCAGTATCACGTCTGGGGCCAGGCCGAGGGCTGAAAGGGGTTTCTTCACACTCTCCTCTATCTGCGAGCTGCGGCCGACGATCACAAGCTTCACCTTGCCCATCCTGCCGCGCAGCCTCTTGAAGGCGCCCAGGATGCGGTCGTACCCCCGGTCCGGCTTTAGCCTGCCGATGACCCCGATCACAAGGTCGTCAGGCGCGATGCCGAGGGCGGTCCGGACATCGGCTACGGGGCCGTCATAGACGTGGACGCCGGGCGGCAGCAAGACCGTCCTCTCCGCAGGAAACGTGAAGCGCTCCACGTCCTGCGACAGGATGCCGGCACCGCAGGCCGCAAGACCGTCGGTCCCGGCGAGGAGGCGCTTCATGGCAGGGCCCGCGTCGAGGCCGTCCCTCTTGTGGTCCGTCCTCACCAGAAGCGGGCGGCTCCGGCGGCCGAAAAACGAGAGCGCAGCCATCGCGTGGTCGTGCGTCAGGTGGGTGTGGACGATATCGATCTTGCGCTCCGCCGCGAACCTGCCGATGGCGCGTATATCGAAAAGCCAGTCCCTGACGGAGAAATACCTGTTAAGGCGCAGGCCGTCATAGGAAGGGACGCCCCGCCTTCCCGCCTCCTTTCCGATTGTCCGCTCACGGAAGTCGGCAGGCGCCCGCCTGAAGGCCAGGACCACGTCGATGCCGGCCGCTGCCAGCGCCTCGCACAGCGAGACGACCGGCTCGGCCGGGCCGGTCCACTTCCAGTCGCTGAGCGTGTGGAGGCACCTCATCTGCGGTAGAAGGCCCTTATGGCCGTACAGACGGAGACGACCTCCTCTTCCTTGAGGGCAGGGTAAAGGGGTAGTGAGAGTATCTCCGATGCGGCCTTTTCCGCTTGCGGGAACGCGCCTTTGCTGTAGCCGAGACGGCGGTACGCCTCCTGAAGGTGTATCGGCGTGGGGTAGTGGACCAGGCTGCCGATGCCGCGCGCTTTGAGGAATTGCGAAAGGTGGTCCCGCTCTGCGCACCTTATGACGTAGAGGTGGTAGACGTGGCGCGCCCAGGGCTTCTCTACGGGCAGCACGAGAGGCGGCGGGTCCTCCTCCAGGTCCATCCCGTATATATCGGCCAGGTGGCGGCGTTTCTCGTTCGCAGCGTCAAGGCCCGGCAGCTTCACGGAAAGTATCGCCGCCTGCAGCTCGTCGAGGCGAGAGTTGAAGCCTTCTATGGCGTGGACGTGCTTCCCTGTCTGGCCATAGTTGCGCAGGCGGCAGATCGCGTCGTATATGCCCCTGTCCGCAGTCACGAGGCCGCCCGCATCGCCGTAAGCGCCCAGGTTCTTGGTCGGGTAGAAGCTGAAGGCCGCCGCAACGCCGAAGGTGCCGACCTTCCTGCCCTTGTAAAGGGCGCCGTGGGCCTGGCAGGCGTCCTCGAACACGGTGACGCCGAAGCGCCCGCAGACGTCCATGATCTCGTCCATCCGGCACGGGTGGCCGTAAAGGTGGACGGGTATGCAGACCTTCACGCCGGATGTGGCCTTGAGCACCTCTTCGAGGGCGCCCGGGTCCATCGTCATGTCTTCCGGGTCTATGTCGCAGAATACGGGGACGATGCCGTGGATGGAAAGGGCCATGACCGTCGCAACATACGTGTTGGGCGTCGTAACCACCTTGTCGCCGCTCTTGAGGCCGAGGGCCAGGCCGCCTAATCGCAGCGCGTCCGTGCCCGAGCCGACGCCGACTGCGAAATGGACCCCCGTATAGCGCGCGAAAGCCTCCTCGAAGGCGGCCACCTCCTTACCCAGTATGAACTCGCCGCTTTTGCAGACCCTCTCGAACGCAGCGACAAGCTCGCTTTCGAGGCCCTCGTACTCCCTTTCCAAATCGAAAATCTTGACCGTCAACCCCAGTACTCCTTCTTGTGCTTTCTGTAAAAATCGGCGGTCCTGCGTATGCCCTCCGCGAGGTCCGTCTTGGGGCGCCAGCCGACGATCCTCTTGATCTTCGATATGTCCGTGTAGTAGTCGCCCGGCTCTACCTCCTTGCGCTCCCGCGTGAACTTGGTGAAGCCCACCCGTCCCGAGCCGACGACCTCGACGATCTTCTGCGCAAGCTCGTGGAACGAGACGGGCACACCGCCGCCGACGTTGAAGACCTCTCCGTAGGCGCCTTCCGTTGCAGCCGTCATGAGGAGGCACTCGACCAGGTCCTCGACGTAGAGGAAGTCGCGCAGTATCTTTCCGTCGCCGAACACGGGAACCATCTCGCCGTCCAGGGCCTTGCGGATGAACCAGTTGAAGACCCCGTACTCGTCGTGGGCCATCTGGTGGCGCGGGCCGAAGGTGTTCGTTATGCGCAGGCAGGTCCCCTTTATACCGAAAATGTCATCATAGACGAGGACCATCTTCTCCGCGGTCAGGTTCGTGACTGCGTAGATGCCCTTCGGGTTCGTCGGGTGGTCCTCGGCGACGGGCAGCCTGACGCTCGCGCCGTACTCGCCCCGCGTGCCCGCGAAGACCACGCGGCACCCCCTGTTGTTTGCCCGCAGGGCCTCCAGGAGCACCAGCGTGCCCCGGCAGTTTATGTCGAGGTCCTGGGTGGGGTTTTTCATGCTGTCCACGTGGTTGACCTGCCCGGCCAGGTGAAAGACGTAATCCATCCCCTTGATGAGATAGTTCATCGAGGGCTGGTCGCGCACGTCGGAGAAGTTGACCCGCACCCTGTCCTCTACCTCGCTTACGTTGAAGAGGTTGCCCCCCTGCCTGGGGAGCATGTTGTCCACTATGGTGACGCGCGCGCCCAGGCGCACCAGCTCTATCGCAAGGTTGCTCCCTATAAAGCCCAGCCCGCCGGTGACGAGGACCTGCCTATCCCTGAACCCTTCCATGTTTTTTCTCCAGCTCCCAGAGTCGCGCGTGCTTCATAAAGACGTAGAACATCGTCGAGGCCACGATGACGAGGCCGGGTATGCCGTCCCTGAAGCCCCCCTTAATGATGTAGTCCCGCAGGAAGCGGAAGAGGGGCCTCCCTATCATGTTCCCGATGTGGAAGCGCCGTCCGGATGCGGCCATGTCCTCTGCAAAAGCGCCTGAATAGCGGTCTATCGTCCGTATCTGATGGCCGATGTCCGTGTAGGGCGTGTGCATGTAATAATTCTTGAGGCGGCCGACCTCCCCGTCTACGTGCACCTTCGCGTGGATGCCCCCTTCCCAGCACCCCCTGTCCTTCCTGTAAAGGCGTATTTCATGGTCGGGGTACCACCCGCCGTGGCCGATCACCCTGCCAAGGTAGAAGTTCTTACGCCTCACCATGAAGCCGTCGTACCGAGTCCCCGCAGCAAGCACGCCCTCTATCTCCGCCTTGATCTCGGGCGTCAGCCACTCGTCCGCGTCGATAAAGAGCACCCAGAGCGACGTGCAGAGGTCCTGGGCGTACCCGTACTTCTCGGCCTGGCTCATGGTCCTGAGCTGATAAACGCGGTCCGTGTAGCGGGTTATGATCTCCTGCGCGCCGTCGGTGCTTTCCGAATCGACGACCACAAGCTCGGAAGCCCAGCCTGCCACGGATGCAAGGGCCCTTTCTATCGTCGGGCCGTTATTGTACGTAATCATGTAGACGGAAAGGGGCAGGCCCATCAAGGCTCCATCTGCTTGACCATCTCGATGATCTCCCGCGTCGAGTGGTTCTTGGGGTCGCCCACGATGGCGACCTGGCCGCCATACTCGGCGACGACCGCCCTCTCCGGCACCGTCTCCTCCGTGTAGTCGGTCCCCTTCGCGTGGATGTCTGGCTTCAGCTCGCGGAGGAGGTGCTCGACGGTCGGCTCCTTGAAGGCTATGACATAATCGACGCAGGCAAGGGCAGCCAGTATCTCCATCCGCTCCTCAAGGGGCGTGATGACGCTCTGTCTCTTCCCGAGGCTCACGATGGACTCGTCATCGTTGACTGCGACTATGAGCAGGTCGCCCATCGCCTTTGCTGCGCTCAGGTAGCGCACGTGGCCCACGTGGAGAAGGTCGAAACAGCCGTTGCCGAAGACGATCTTTTTGCCCTTTTTCCGCTCCTCCTCGACTATCGCCTTGAGGCCCTCAAGATCACGCACCCATTGACCCATACTCCTCCCCAATCACCGCCTTCAGCTCCTCCGCAGTCACGACAGCCGTCCCCCTCTTCATAACGACCACCCCGGCAGCGCAGTTTGCTATCCTTGCAGCGGTGTAGAAATCAGCCCCGGAGGCAAGGCCCAGGGTGACTGCGGCGGCCACCGTGTCGCCTGCACCGGTCACGTCTGCGATCTCGTCCGTCCCCGATATCGATATGTGGCGCACCTGGCCGTCCCGCAAAAAGAGCGCCATGCCCTTGTTCCCTCGCGTAATAAGCAGGGCTTCCACGTCCATGCGGCCCATGATCGAGCGGCCCGCCTCCTCGACCGGCGCGCCGGGTCCGAGGCCGGCCAGCGCATACGCCTCGGACTCGTTTGGAGTTATCAAGGTGATCCCCTTGAACTCGGCCAGATTATACCTCGAATCGCCCACTACAATCTTCTCCCGCGCGATATCCTTAATGAGCGCCCTGATCGGTGCGTCGATCAGGCCGTACTCATAGTCGGACATGATGACCGCATCTACCGCCGGGGCGACCTCTGCGAGCTTCTTCATCAGGGAGGCCCTGCATGCGGTGGAAAGGGGCGCCTCCATCTCCCTGTCGATCCTGATTACCTGCTGCTTCGAGGTGTGCGTGTCCCCCGCCAGTATGCGCGTCTTCGTAACGGTCATTCCGTCGTAGCGGACGAAGCCGCCCATCTCGATATTGGGCGCGGCCGAGAAATGGTCCATCAGCCTGTCCCCCGCCTCGTCCCGCCCTACGCAGGCGACGGGGAAAACGTGCGCCCCGAGGGCGAGGAGGTTGTTTATCGTGTTGCCCGCGCTGCCCGGACAGAGGCTCTCCTGCTCGTACTTGACGCAGACAACGGGGGCTTCCCGCGACAGCTTGTGGGGCTTCCCGTAAATATAGATGTCGGCGATCACGTCGCCGACGACGCAGATGCGCCTGTCCCTGAACCGGTCTATCAGTTCCGGCCTGATTTCCACGCAAGTACCTCCTCGACTTTGCTGAAGACCTGCTCCGGGCCTATGCCCTTCAGGCACTCGTGGTCGCGCCCGCAACGCCTTTCATTGCACGGCCTGCACGGCACGTCCTTCGAGAGCGTCTCCGTGAAGCGGCTCGCATACGACGTGTAGCGGTTGTCCATCGGTCCCATGACGACGACGGTCGGCACGCCGAGGGCGGCCGAGACGTGGCGAGGCCCCGTATCGTTGCCGACGACAACGGAGGCGCGGGCCAGGCAGACTTTCATGTCTCTCACGTCCATCAGCTTGACGTGTACGGACCCGGCGTTGCGTGCGCCGTTGCACACGCGCCCCGCTATCTCCTCTTCGCCCTTTCCCGGCAGCAGGTAGACCTTTAGGCCCAGCTTTTCTGCAAGCATGTCGGCCAGCGCCGAAAAATGGCCTTCCGGCCAGCGCTTCGACGGGCCGTACTCAGCGCCTGCTATGAAGACGGCGTAAGCCCCTGAGACATCGGGGAAGCGCTCGTCGAACCTTCGCTCCTCGTCCTCCGTCGCCTTGAGGAAGGGCGTCTCGACGGACCTCTCTATCCCCATAGCGTCGAGGATGCGCAGGTAATGGGCGACGGTAGGCTCCGGCGGACGCTCAGCCCCTTCCTCCACCGCCTGGCTCAGCATGAACCCCCTTCCGTTCCTGTCGTACCCCACCCTCTTACTGACGGCCGCCAGGAAGAAAAGGAGGGCCGACCGGAAGGAATGGGGCAGGACTATGCCGCGCTCGAAACGGGCGCCCCGCATGGCGCCCACGATATCGAAGAAACGGACAAGCCCCTTGCCATCATAGAGGATAAAGCGGTCGAAGAGGTCCAGGCCGTGATAGAGGTACATGGCCGAAGGCTTGCCGACGGCCCACGTCTGCCCGCCGCCCGCCTGCCTCAAGGCATGGAGGAAGGGCGTTGCCATCACCATGTCGCCCAGCCAGTTAGGCAGATATATGATCGTCTTCCCAATCACTCCTTACACCCATGAAGCGGTTGAACCTCACCGCATAAGCCGTGCGGCCCGCGCCCCGCATCCGCCCGTCCGCCTCCTCTATCGCTCTCGCCACGCGGGGCCTGGCCTCCTGCCAGCCCGCCTCGTCGCAGGCCTCGACCTCCGACACAATGCGGGCGTATTCGGGCAGCCCCGCGTAGCCGTTCACGAAGGCGCAGAAAAAGTCTTTCACCTTCCTTACGTAAAGGTTTACCTCCGCCCCGAGGTCCATGCAGGTCTCGTCCGTGAAGTTGTCAAGGCCCGCGATCTTATCGAAGTCGATGGCCCCCGCCTCCTTGGAGATGTCGAAGGCCCGCGTCCCTACGTATGGAAAGAACAAAGTCCACCTGAAGCGGCCGGGCTTGATGTCCGCAAGGAGCTTCACAGTAGCGAGCACGTCCTCTTTGGTCTCACCAGGTAAGCCTATCATAACGAACGCAGACGTGTGAAGGCCGAATTTATGGGCAGCCCTGAAGGCGCTTTCTATGTCCTTGTTCGTCATGTAGCGGCAAAGCACGTCCCGCCGTATCCTTTCGCTTCCGCTCTCCACGCCGAACTTGACGATCTTGCAGCCCGCCTCCGCAAGATACGAGGCCGTCTCCTCGTCGAACATGCGGACGTGGGCGTTGCAGACGAAGCCGATGCGCGTCGCCGCCCGGTATGCCCTGGAAAACTCGCGGAGCCACGCCTTGTCGAAGGTGAAGAGGTCGTCGTCGAAGATGAACATCTTTATGCGGCGATAATGCGACAGGAGGTACTCGATCTCGCCGATCACCTGCTCTACCGTGTGGCGCCTCATGTAGTCTTTGGGCAGGCTCCCCGACTCTTTGTACAGCTTTATGATCTTGTGGTTCAGACAATAGGTGCACCGGAAAGGGCAGCCCCGCGACGCAAGGAGGCCTACCCACCCGTCCTTCGCGTCGATCATCCGCTGGAAATCGAAGATCTCATAGTCCTTCGGGGGCAGCCTGGTGATGTCGATATACGGCCGGAGCGGCTCGATGACGACGCCCCTTGCGTCCCTGTACCCCATGTTTCTGACGCCCTTGGGGTCGCCCTTCCTGATGAGCTCCAGGACCGCCTCTTCCCCCTCCCCGACGCAGACGGAGTCAACGACCCCTTCCGCAAGGCACCCTCGCGGGTCCATGGTGGGGTGAATGCCGCCAAATACCATCGGCGCGTCGCACGACCCGCGCAGCGCTGCGGCGATCTCCAGGGCGTACTTGTACTGGTTCGTGACTACGGAAAAGCCGATGAGGTCGGGGCGGATCGCGGCTGTGTCCTTTTTGATGCGATCCAGATCGAGGGGGTAGCCCATCTCCCCGTTCACGTTCAGGAGGAACGTCTCTATGCCTTGCGACTTCAGGAGGCCCGATATGGCCGCCACGCCGTAGTTGAACCCGATCTGCGCGTTCAAGTTGGGGTAGATGAAAAGGACGCGCATCATCCCTTCCCTATCCGCGACCAGGCCCCAACCACCGCCGCGCTCACCTCGTCCACCGTGATCGACCGCAGGCAGATCCGGTCCTTGCACGTTTTGTCCCTGCACGGGCTGCACGGAAGGTCTTTCCGCACTATCGTGTGGCCTGTCCCGACCGGTCCGTTGACGAGGTGGTCCGTTGGGCCGAATATGGCTACGATGGGCACGCGCGCAAAGGCGGCCAGGTGCATGACGCCCGTGTCGCCGCCCACATAAAGGTCCGTGCGCTTCAAAAGGGCGAGGAGCTGCGCTACAGTCGTAGGGCAGGCGAGCATCGCACGGCCGCCTGCACCGCGCACCAGCCCGGCCGCCTCCTCTTCCTCGCCGGGCCCCCAGAGGACCATCATGGTGGCCCCCGTTGCGTTGCCCACGCACCTTACAAGATCTGCGTACCTGTCCATATCCCATCGCTTGAAGGCGCTCCCCTTGCTGCAAAAGGGGTTGACGGCGATAACCGGCCCCGATATGGCTTTTTGCGCAAAGAAGGCGTCGATATATGCAGCGGCCTCGGGAGGCGTTTTCAGGTCTACTTCCGGCAGCACCCCTGCGCCCAGACGCGAGGCAAGCAGCATGTTCCGCATGGATTTGTGGAGCCTTCTGTCGGAGGCCTGCTGCCTTTCGTCGTAGGCGAGCCAGCTCCCTTCCTTTGCAACACTCCCGTCGAAACCTAGCCGCCTCTGAGCGCGGGCGGCCCACGCCAAAAGAGCGCTCTTCACTATCCCATGGAAATCGACGACCAGATCGTACGCCTGGCGCCGCAGGGCGGAGCGGAAGGCGAGAAGGTTCGCTGCGGCCGAGAAAAACCGCCCTTTGCGCAGGCTCTTGGTGATCGCGCCGCGGGGGAATTCTATCACCCTGTCGATGAATTCCTGGCAGGCTAGAAGCTCCGACGACGGCCCCTCTACGAGCCACGAGACGGCGGACGCGGGGCAGGCGGCCTTGATGGCCTGCACGGCGGGCATCGTCAGGAGCACGTCGCCGAGGGAGCTAAGCCTGATGACCAGGATGTTACGGTACACCGTCATTTTGGAGGACTTGCAGGATCGGGGCGGGGATCCTCGTCGGCTTCCTGTCGGCGTTCACGCAGATGTGCCTCGTCTTTCCCCTGAGTACCGTAGTCCCATCCTTCATGATCTCGTAATTGAAGGTGAGGCCCCGCGACTGGATATCGGAGACGCTCGTCCTTATGGTGAGGAGGTCGTCATAGACGGCGGGGTTGTAATACTTTATCTCCATGGCAGCGACGACGAGCCTGTACCCCATCTCCTCGACGCTACGGTAAGAAAGGCCCTTTTCCCGCATGAACTCGCTCCTCGCCACCTCAAGGTAGACAGGGTACGTGCCGTAGTAGACTATGCCCATCATGTCCGTGTCGGCGTAGCGCACCCGCAGGGGGACGTCCACGTAGTCCATCAGAGTGCCCTCGAAGACTCCGGCCTCAGGAGCGCAGCGTCTCGCCTGTTGAGGACGTGGTTGATCGCCCGAAGCGCCCTCGCCTTGTCTTCCGGCAGCCACACCTTGATCGGCAGGTAGTTCGAGGCGTGGTTCGAGGCAAAAAACGTATGTGTTACGTTCGTGTTGGCGATCATTATCGAAAGCTCCCTGAGGAGTTGGTAGGGGTCGGGCACTATGAACGTGCCGTTCTCTATCTCTTTGGCGAGGGGCGTGCCGGGGACGATGATGAGGCTCAGGGCTCCGACGTAATCCGGGTCTATCCCGCTCAGGAACTTGCCCGTCTCCTCCGCGTGTATCTCGCTGCGCTCGACGCCGCCGAGGCCGAGAAGGACGGTTACGGAAAGGGTGATCCCCGCCTCTTTTACCCGCGCGGCGGCCGCGGCCATCTTG
>Ga0326728_10005280_pt1 | contig 36671 bp, 37 predicted proteins | sample MB3enrmetagenome_FD_207602 | JGI IMG/M metagenome (GOLD analysis project Ga0326728, IMG submission 207602) | Lab enriched peat soil microbial communities from McLean, Ithaca, NY, United States - MB31MN | ecosystem: Environmental > Terrestrial > Soil > Wetlands > Peat | place: USA: New York...
TGATGCCGCGGGCCAGGTCCGTGAAGCCGGCGATGCGGGCGATCTGCCGCGCCAGTTCCAGCACGGCGCTGGCCCCGGCTTCAAAGTCGACGCCGGCGTGGGCCGCGCGGCCGCGCACCTGAACGGTGAAAGCGCCCACGCCTTTGCGCGCGGTCTTCAGCCTGCCGTCCAGGCCGTTGCCGGGCTCCAGCACCAGCACGGCCTGGCTTTTGGCCGCGTTGGACTCCGTCACCGCGCGTGAAGATGGGCTGCCCACTTCCTCATCGGGGTTCAACTGCAAGAGCACGTGGGACGGCGCGGGGATGTCCAGGTCGCGCAGGGCGCGCGCGGCGAAACAGAAGAACGCGATGCCGGCCTTCATGTCGAACGCGCCGGGGCCCCAGAGGCGTCCCTCGGCCTCGCGGAACGGCATAGTGCGCAGCGTGCCCACCGGCCAGACGGTGTCGCCATGGCCCAGCGCCAGGATTTGGCCGGTTTTGCGGCGTCCGGGGAGATGCGCCTTGCACACCAGGAGCTTGCCGAACTGCCGGCCGCGAATGGTTTTCACGGCGGCGAAGGGCGATACGGTATCGGCGACCAGGTCCATGAAGCGGTTGACCGCCGCGGGGTCGCCGCTGGGAGATTCGCACTCGACGAATTGCCGGATCAGGGAGACGATCTCCGCCTGCCGGGTTTGCACATAAGAGAGGATGGGGTCCACGGATGACATGATAGCGCCCGTCTGGTAGTACGATTCAGGTATGTCCCTGTTTTCCTTTGCCCGAATTGCCGGCGTGGCGCTATTGGGAACGGCCCTGTTTCAGAGCGTGGCCGCCGCGGCCGACTTTGCCAACATTCTCCCCGACGAAAGCCTGAAAGGCTGGACCCGCATTCCCATTCCTCCGGTGGACGGGCTGAAGCCCAAACTGCAGTGGCGCGTGGACCCCGCGCAGAAGGCGCTGATCTGCACTGGAGACGGCGGCCACGAGTGGCTCCGCTACGACCGGGAACTGGGCGATTTCATCCTCCAGGTGGAGTGGCGATTCACTCCGAAAACGGAGGAGCCGAAGAAGTACAACAGCGGTATCGGCGTGCGATTGTCGAAATATGGAGAGTTGTGGGTCCAGGCGCAGACCACCCTCGCCGGCGGCTATCTCTTTGGCGAGAATCTCTCCGAAGGAGCTATTAAGCGCTTCAACCTGAGCAAGGAGATGAAGGAGAATCGCCTGAAGCCGGCCGGCGAATGGAACCTCTACGAGGTGCGCGCGCAGGGCGACACGGTCACGCTCTCGGTCAACGGCATGGTGGTGAACGAAATCGGCGGAATCGCCCTGCGCCGGGGATACATTGGACTGGAAGCGGAAGGGTACGAGATCGCGTTCCGCACGGTGAGACTGAAACCGCTCGATTGAGCCGGTGGCGCGCCAGGTTCCGCGCCGCCGCAAGTGATACAATGACGGCTTCCATGCCAATTCTGGACATCAACGATATTCGGGAGATTCTTCCCCATCGCTACCCGTTCCTGTTAGTGGATCGCATCGTCGAACTGGAGCCGGAGCGCATCGTGGGGATCAAGAACATCACCCACAACGAGCCGCACTTCACCGGCCACTTCCCGGATTTTCCGGTGATGCCGGGAGTGCTCATCGTGGAGGCCATGGCCCAGACGGCCGGCGTGCTGGTGCTGAAGAGCATTCCCGACCGCGAGAAGAAACTGGTGCTGCTGGTGGCAATCGAAAACGCGCGCTTCCGCCGGCAGGTGGTGCCGGGCGATACGCTGCGCATGGAAATGAAGATCCTCAAGCGCAAGGCCAGCGTCGCCAAGATGGCCGGCGTGGCCACGGTGGGTGGCGAGTTGGCGGCCGAAGTCGAAGTCATGTGCAAGATCGAGGACAAGCCGGAAAAGACGCCGGCGCCCGAGCCTCAGCCCACGGCATCGTAAGCAATGCCCATTCATCCGACCGCCATTGTGGACCCCCTGGCGCGGATCGCGGAGAGCGCCGAAATCGGACCGTACTCGGTCGTCGGCGCGGAAGTGGAAATCGGCCCCCGCACGCGCCTGATGGCCCATAATTACCTGGAAGGCCCCACTTGGATCGGCGAGGACAACGTCTTCTTCCCCTTCAGTACGGTGGGCGTGGCTTCGCAGGATCTGAAATACCGGGGCGAGCGCGCCGAGACGCGCATCGGCGACCGCAACCGCATCCGCGAGTTCGTCACCATTCATCGCGGCACTCAAGGCGGCGGGCTGGTCACCTCCATCGGCGACGACAACCTGCTGATGGTCTCCTGCCACGTGGCGCACGACGTACATGTCGGCAGCCACGTGATTCTGGGAAACTCCGTTGGCGTCTCGGGGCACGTGACCATCGAGGACTGGGTGGATATCAGCCCGTACAGTGGCGTCCACCAGTTCTGCCGCATCGGACGGCACGCCTTCGTGGGGCCGTACAGCGTGATCAAACAGGACGTGCTGCCGTATTCGCTCACCAGCCACAAGCCGGAGGTCAGCGTGTTCGGCGCCAACAGCATCGGCCTGGAGCGGCGCGGGTTTTCGAAGCCCGTGATCGAGGCCCTGCAGACGGCGCTGCGCCTGCTGGCGAGGTCGAAGCTCAACACCACGCAGGCCATCGAACGCATTCGCGCGGAGGTGCCGGCGTGCGCCGAAGTGGACGAACTGGTCGAGTTTATCGGCGCTTCCACGCGGGGCTTCGAGAAATAAATGCGGTACGGGCTGATTGCCGGCAATGGCAGGTTCCCCGTCCTGGCGCTCCAGACGGCGCGGCAATTGGGGCACGACGTCACGGTGATCGCCATTCAGGAGGAGGCCTCGGGCGAGGTGGCCTCGCTGGCCGCGCGCTGCCATTGGATCTCGCTGGGGCAACTCGGCAAGCTGATCGACATCCTGAAAGAGGAAGGCATCACCGAGGTGGTGATGTGCGGGCAGGTGAAGCACGCCAAAATCTTCTCGTCGATCCGGCCGGACTGGCGGCTGGTGAAGCTGCTGGCGTCGCTGCCTTCGAAGAACACCGACGGGCTGATCGGCGGCGTGGTCAAGATTCTGGCGGACGAGGGCATCCAGCTTCGCGATTCCACCTGGCTGCTGCGTCCGCTCGTGGCCACTCCGGGCTTGATGACCCGGCGCAAGCCGGATAAAGAAGAGCGGGCCGACATCGCCTACGGGCGCCGCGTGGCCAATGCGCTGGCCGGTTTCGACGTGGGGCAGAGCGTGGCGATCTGCGAACGCGCCTGCGTGGCGGTGGAGGCCATGGAAGGCACCGACGCCATGCTGCGCCGCGCGGCCGGGCTGGTGAACGGCCGCAAGCTGACCCTGGTGAAGATGGCGCGGCGGCGCGAGCACCTGCTGTTCGACGTGCCGGTGGTGGGGCTGAGCACCGTCCCCGCGATGCGCGAGACGGGGACCACGGCGCTGGCGGTCGAGGCCGGGCGGACGCTGATGCTCGACCGCCAGGAGATGATCGAAGCGGCCAATGATGCCGGGATTGCGATCTTGGGAGTGGAAGAGTAACGCCTATGCCAAACCTGCGACTGGCGGTAGTCGGCGCGGGACAGTTCGGATTGAACCATTGCCGCGTGGTCCACGAAAGCGGGCGGGCGCGGCTCTGCGCGGTGGTGGACGTCGATCCAGACCGCGCGGCGGCCGCGGCGGCGCAGTACGGGGCGGAAGCCTTGACGGACTATCGCGAGCTGCGCGGCAAGGTGGATGCGGCCATCGTGGCGGCGCCCACCACCCTGCACGAAGAGATCGGCTGTGGGCTGATGGAAGCGGGCATCGATTGCCTGGTGGAGAAGCCCATCGCCACGGACCTGGACGCGGCCGGCCGCCTGGTGGACACGGCGGAGCGCCTCGGCCGGATCCTGCAGGTGGGCCACCTGGAGCGGTTCAACCCGGCGGTGGTGGAGCTGGAACGGCGGGCCACGCTGCCGCTGTTCTTCGAGATCCACCGCTTAAACCTGTTCAGCCCGCGCAGCCTGGATGTGGACGTGGTGCTGGACCTGATGATCCACGACGTGGACATCGTGCTGGCGCTGACCCGGGCCGAGCCCAGCGAAATCCGCGCGGCGGGGGTGAGCATCTTGTCGCCCAAGGTGGATATCGCCAACGTACGCATGGAGTTTGCCAACGGCTGCGTGGCCAACCTGACGGCCAGCCGGGTTTCCACCGAACGGGTGCGGAAGCTGCGGCTGTTCCAGCCCACGCAGTACCTGGCGCTCGACTATACCCGTCAGGACCTGACCATCTTCACGGTAACGGGCGGCCTGCAGATCGGGTTCGAGAAAGCTCCGGTGAAGCAGGCCGAACCGCTGCGTCTGGAGTTGGAGGCTTTCCTGGACTCGGTAGAGACCCGAAAATCGCCGAAATGCTCCGGCCGGACGGCGCGTCTAAGTTTAGGAGTGGCGCTAGCGATTCTTGATAAAATCAAGGAACACTCGCGCGTCGTCGCTAAGTCCTTGGAAGACGGATGGAAACCGTAGGCCAACCTCCGGCGGAAGCCGAACTTCATCTCCTGACCGACTGGAGCGATCCGGATGCCCGGTCGCGCCATCGCGTGGCCGCCATCGGGGCCATTGCCATCAACATCGCCATGATAGCGACGCTGTGCATCCTTCCCGAAGGCGTTTTCCGTCCGCCCGAACCGCTGGAACCGGTGGAGCGGGTCACACCCCTGGTGATGCCGGAGCTGACCCAAAGGGATCCCAATAACGGCAAAGTGAGCCGGGAATTCGAGGTCCAGGCGCCGGTAGCGCCGCGGCGGGCCATCCAACTGCCGCCCATGCCGCCGCCCCCGTTGGTGATGCCGCCGGCCCCGCCCGTCCCCGTGCTGGAACCGCCCAAAGTGGAAGCCGCGCGGGAGGGGCCGCCGCGGACCGAAATGCCGCGCGCCGCGCAGCAGGGCGACGCTCAGCCACCCCAGCCGCAAATCCAGGCCGCGGAGAAACCCAAGCTGACCTTCGAGAACCCGCCGCCGCCTTTGGAACCGGTGCCCGCGGACAAGCGCATCGTCCCGCTGCCCACCAACTCCCTCAACGACATCGCCAGGGAGGTGGTGCACGGTTCGCCGATCGGCACCATCGTCGGCGATGCCGGGGCTTCGGACTCGGGATACAACGGGATGTCGCAGTCGGCCACGCCGGGAAACCCGCTGGCCAACGTGCAGCTCCGGAGCGACACGGAGGGCGTGGATTTCAGACCGTACCTGATCCAGATTCTGGCCACCATCAAACGCAACTGGATGGCGGTCATTCCGCAGAGCGCGCGGATGGGCCGCAGGGGCAAGGTGGCGTTGCAGTTCGTGATCGCCAAGAGCGGGAATATCGACAAAGTGGTGTACGCCGAACAGTCGGGGACCAACGCACTGGACCGGGCGGCGGTGGCCGGGGTCAGCGCTTCCAATCCTCTGCCGCCATTGCCGTCCGAATTCAAGGGCAACCGCATCGTCCTGCAATTGAATTTCGTGTACCGGTAGGAGCGGCCGGTGCGCTCAATCCCCGCCGTGCGGGAAATGCGAGTCAGACGGTCCCGGCCGCGGTCCGAGGCCCCAGCCGGGCCTTCCATTGGTCCAGTATGGCGGCGGCGCTGCCGGTCCCCACGCGCGCACAGCCGGCTTGGCAGACTTCCAGCACTTGATCGAGGGTCCGCAATCCTCCAGCAGCTTTCACGCCGATCGTGTCGGGCAGGTATTGGCGCATCGCCTGAACATCGGCGAGGGTGCACCCCGACGGCGCGAAGCCGGTGGATGTCGCCACGAAATCCACCTCGGCGCGTTCGCAGCAACGGCAGGCGATGATCTTCAGTTCGTCGGTGAGGTAGGCGTTCTCCAGGATGACTTTCAGCACGGCGCCTTCCTTGTGGCACAGCTCCGCCAGTTGCGAGAGCTCGATCTGCACGTACTGAAATTCCCGCGACAGCAGGTTGGGGATGGCCACCACCATATCCAGTTCCCGGGCGCCGCGCCGCAGCAGGTCGCGGGCTTCGTAGAGCTTGGCGGCGGTGGTTTGGGTTCCGTGGGGGAAACCCACCACGCTGCCGGGTTTTACGGAGCTGCCTTCCAGCAGGCGCACGGCCAAGTCGATATCCGACGGCCGCACGCTGGCGCAGGCGATGCCCAAGCGCTTGGCCAAGTCCAGCCCGCCCGAGATCCGCTCGCTGGTTAGATCGGGCCGCACCAGAGAGAGGTCGATCCGCCGCGCGAGATCTTCGTAGGAGGCGAGTGGAGGCCGGACTTCGGGATCCACGCGCTATTCCTTCTTGGCGCCTTTTTTGCCGGCGGGCGGCGGGGTGGGGCAATGCATGCCCAGCGCCTGCATCTGGCTGCACGCCTGAGTGGCCAGGTCCGTATGGGGATGATGCAGGATCAACTCCTTGAATTCCGTGCCGGCATCGGTCGGCCGGTGGGATTTGAGGAGGCTCATGCCCTTGTAAAAGCGGGATTCGGCGTTCTTGTTGGCGGTATCGGGGTACTTCTCCAGCACCAGGTCGAAATCCTTGGCGGCGGTTTCGAAGTCGCCCTTGGCATAGTGAATCATGCCGATGTAATACTGCGCGTTGGGCGCATAAGACGTCTTATCGTAATACTTGAGGTAGTCGGCGAATTCCGTGAGGGCGAAATCGTAGTTGCCCGCCGTGTAGTCGTTCAGGGCATTGTGGTACATGTCCATGGAGGATCCGGGCGGGGTACCGGGCTCCGCCGTGGGCTGCCCCTGGCCGCCGGGAGCCGTGGTGGACGGCGCGCCGGGTTGCGCCGCCCCTCCGGTGTCGGGCGGCGGCGGCACCGGAGGCGCCTGCATCGCCTTAATGGCTTGCTTCATGTCGTCCAGCGTCGCCAGGACCTTGCTAAGCTGGCTGGACAAATCGGTGAGGTTCTGCTCGGTGGCGCGGAGCTCGGTGGTGAGGTTGTCCATGCGCGTGGAAAGGCCCACCACCGGCGTGACCACCTTTTCTTCCTGGGTCCGCAAGTTCTCTTGCAGGCTGCTCTGAATGCCGGCGATGGCCGTATTGGCCCGGTTGGCGGAATCCACCGCCTGCTGCGTGGTGGAGAGGAGATCGGCCAACTTCTTGTCCTGGGCCGCTTGCAGCTCCTTCACCATTTGCTGCAGGAGAGCGACATCCCTCTGCAGTTCCTGAATCTCCTTACTGGCCGCCGCCGGCGCGGACGGCGGGGACGCCAGCGCCGCCAGCAAAATCAAAACGCCGAAGCTTCGAATCATGACCAACCCTCCTCGACAATATAAGCGATTGCGCATCCGCGACCGTCAGGGAGCGGTGCTGCCGCCATCTATATTATTTACTGCCCGGGCGAGAAGTGCACTCGCCGGTTTTTCTGCCAGCACTCCTCGGTGGATTCCGTGCACTGCGGGCGCTCCTTGCCGTAGCTGATGGTGTGAAGCCGGTCGGCGGGCACCCCGAGTTGCACCAGGAACGCCTTGGCCGAACTGGCGCGGCTGTCGCCCAGCGCGAGATTGTACTCGGCCGAGCCGCGTTCGTCGCAGTGGCCCTCCACCATGACGAATTTGTCTGGGAAATCCGACAGCAGGGCCTTCAGCGCGGCGGCGTCCTGGGTAAGCACGCTCTGCGAATCGTCGCGAATCTCGCTCTGGTCGTAATCGAAGTAAGCGTCCTGGACGTTTCTCTCAACTCCCTTTGGGAACGTCATCTCGGCCGGCCGGGTCGTGCGGGTGGTCGGAGGCGGAGGCGCGGGCACTTCCGTGACCGTCACCGTCGCCGAGGCCGTCGTGCTGCCCCCCGCTCCCGTGGCGGTCAGCGTGTACGTCGTTGGCTGGCTCGGGAAAACCCTCCGGCTCCCGGTGTTCTGTACCGTGCCGATACTCTGGTCGATGGTCACGCTCGACACGTCTCCGGTCACCTGCCAGCGCAAGGTGGACGACTGGCCGATGAATATCGAGGTTGGCTCGGAGGTGAACTGCGCCACCACCGGAGCGGCGGGCGCCGGGGCCGGCGCGGGAGTGGCCGCGGGCGCCGGGTTGGGCGGCGGCGGGGATGGCTGCGCGATGGGTGCTTTACCTTTGTGGCATCCCGCGGCGAACACCGCGAGTGAAATCCCGAGACAGATGGCTGGGACCGTGCGTCTATCGAACATGAACGTCGCCTCCTGATCTTTGCGGACTACTTTCCCCATGCGGGGTTGGTGTTGTAACCCTGGCTGGTGAGCTTTTGCGGCTGTGTTCCATTCGCCAGCATGCTGTAAATCTGTTCCGAACCGCCGCGGTTCGACATGAACGCCAGATGCACTCCATCCGGCGCCCACACCGGATTCTCATTGCGGCCTTCGTCATGGGTCAACTGCAGGTATTTGCGCGTCACCACGTCCATGACGAAGATATTGAACTTGCCGGTGGCGTAGCCCCGCGTCCAGGCGAACGCCAGCGTCCTTCCATTGGAATTCCACGCCGGATTGGTGGCTTCGCCGGTACCGTCGGTGATGCGTTCCACGTTGCCGCCATCGATGTTCATGGTATACAACTGCGCGTGGCCCGACCGTCCCGATACAAACGCGATCTCGGTTCCGGTTTTGGGATTCACCTTGGGCTCGACGTCGATATTCGGGCGCGCGCTGATCGGCCGGAACCCCAGACCGTTCACATCGGCGATGAAAATCCGGCAGCAGTTGTCGTCGGGGGCCGACGAAGCGTAAACGATCCGCTTCCCATCGGGGGTGAACGATGGGGTCGCATTGACCGAAGCCCTCTGGTTGTAGAATTTTAAGTCGCGAGGCGGATCCACCGAGAAGACAAATATAGCAGGTTGACCTTTGGCGAAACTGGTGAATGCAATCTTGCCACCATCCGGCGAAACCGCGGTAAAACTGGAGCCGGGGGTAGGACTGTTGAAATTCGTGATGGAGTGCTGGTTGGATCCATCGGCATCCATCGCCCAGATCTCCTTGGTCGCCATCTTGGTGGCCTGGTGGGTGTAATAGATATGACTGCCGGCGATGCACGTGCCGCCGAACTGGGTGATGATGTCGCAGGCGAACTCGTGGGCCGCCTTGCGCGCGCCGCTTTCGTCCACCGACGCCGTATAATTCTTGCCGATCACCTGTGCTTCGGAGGGGTAGTCGCGGCGCATGTCGAACACGAAGCCGCGCACCACCAAGACGCCGTTCTGCACCGCTCCGTAGCCGAACGTCAGGTAGGTGGCCTCCACCGGAGGCCGCGACCAGTCGGTCATCCATAGCCCGTTGCCGCTGGTGGGCAGCGCCGGGCCGCGCTTCATGCGCGATTCGCTCACCACCGGCGGCTGCTGGAAGTCCGCCGGCTGCTGCGGATTGTGCATGGGGTAAAAGGATTTCGACACCATGGAGAACAGCGCGGCGCTGTCCACGTCGGCCCACAAGGTCTGGTTGAAGACGGCCATGTAGTTCTGGGCGTCGCCCGCGCCGCGAAAATCCGCGATCGCCATGCGCGGCCGTTCGGAACTCTTGGTGATCCGCAACCCAATATCGGGTTCCTGGGACGCCAGCACGAACAGCCCGCCGCCCGCGATCGTCGCCATGCCCGCCAGCCAGACCAATTTCCTCATTAGCGCCTCAATTCGAACGTCAATTCAACTTCCGCGTGGTCCCGGGGGAATTGCGGCGGAATCGGCGGAAAGGGATTCGCTTCCACTACAGCCCGCTGCGCGGACCGGTCCAGCACCACCAGTCCGCTGCTTTGTTTGATCTGCGGTAAACCGGCGAGCGACCCGTCGCGCCGGATGCTGAAGGTGATCACCACCTGCGGCGCGGTACGGAGTCGGGGAGACACGTCGTCGGTATTCCAGTGTTGCGCAATCTTATCCTGCAATTGGTTTGCGTACCAACCCAGTTGCGTGCCGAAGGGCGTACTTGTGCCCATGCTCAATCCGCCGGACCCGGGCTTGCCGAACATGGGCGAGCTCATGGCTTGTCCGCCGGTGCTGTACAACTGGTTGGGCAGGTCCTTCTGCTGCGCGCGCCATTTGTTGGGCGGGGCGGCTTCCTCCTGCGCCTTGCGCGGCTTGTTCCTGCTCTTCAGCGCGATGGCATCGCTGTCCGGCGCCTTCGTCTTGGCGGCGGCCTTGGCCTTGGGTGGAGGCGTGGGCACCTGCGACTCGGTGGGGTTGGCCACTGGATTCTCCGGTCCCGTTTGGCCCGGCAGGGGAATCTGGGCTACCGTATTGACGGCCACCGCGCCGAACGCGCCGCCGCCGTTCTTCGAGCCCCAGCGCTCGTGCGGGCCGTTCGCCACCCCGTACCAGATCAGAGTGGCCCCGATGGCGGAGTGCATCGCAATCGATCCCCAGAAGGAGGCCGTCAGGCGTTCCGGTTGGTCGAGGATGTCCGCGTGCGTCATCACCTCTTCCCTTTGTTGAAGGAGTCGTCGGGTTGGGTCACCAAGTTGACCTGGAACTTGGCCTCTCCCAGGACCGCCGCCACCTGGGCGATCGGCTCCCACGGGGTTTCCCGGTCGGCTCTCAAATAGACCGCTTTGGGCCAACCGAATCGCTGGTGAATGGTGTCGGAGATCTCGCCGATGGTGATGGGCTTCTCGTTCAGGAACAGGTCGGCCTGCCGGTTGATGTTGACCACCGGCAGCTCCTGCGCGCTTTCCTTCACCTCGGCCACTTTGGGGACATCGATCTGGATGCCGAACTCCATCACGTGGGCCGTCAGCATGAAGATGATCAGCAGCACCAGCACCACGTCCACGAATGGCGTGACGTTGATTTCCGCCAGGGAAGATCCGCCGGCGCGCCGGCGCGATCCGAACCCGCCGTTGCCGAAGCCGCCGCCGTTGGTCGAGATCGCCACTTCTTCTATTCTCCGAAACCGCGCTCCGCCATGTTAAGGAACTCCAGTGCGAAATCGTCCATTCGCGCCACCTGTTCGCGGATCTTGTGGCCGAAATGGTTGTAGAAGATGGCCGCCGGGATGGCGGCAAACAGGCCGGCCGCGGTGGTGATGAGCGCTTCGGCGATGCCCGGGCCCAGCGTCTTCAGGCTGGTGGCGCCCTGGTTGCCCAGCGCCACGAAGGCGCTGATGATTCCCAAAACCGTGCCCAGCAGACCGATGAACGGGGTCACCGACGCCGTGGTGGCCAGCTTGTCCATGTGTCGTTCCAGTTTGGCCAGTTCCTCGCTGATGCCCAATTGCAGAGCCCGCTCCACCGCCGGCCGGTTGGTCAGGGCGCCGCGCGATTTCACCTGGCGCTCCACTTCCTCGTAACCGAAATCGAAGACCGTGACCAGCAAAGACGGACGATACTCTTCGCTGGCGACCATCACGGCTTCGAGCGACTTGGCCTTGCGGAAGGCGCGCAGAAAACGGTAGTTGGCGCGGCGCGCCGTGCGCAACGCGCCCCACTTGGAAAAGACGATCATCCACGAATAAACCGAAAAACAGAGCAGAACCACCAGAACGGCGATCCCGCCAGGACCGCTGTTCTGGACCATTTGCCAAAGATCGTCGGGTTGAAGAAAGAGGGATAAGGGAGCTTCGAAAGCCAATTCGTCTCCTAAACTCAAATCTATCACAGGGACGCTGGAATCCATCCAAAAGACGCCTCGGCGGCAAATGAAAGATTCCTCATAAATCGAGTCATTTGACGGGCTTGGGCGGTTGTGATACGGGCGCACGGCGCCCAATCGGCCGCCTGTTCTCCCGGTTGTCTACCCGGCGGCATTGCCGCCCGTGGTGGCGCGGCAGCGAGGCGTGCCTGCGCCATCATTCCGGGCCACACGTCCTTTGAGAAATGTGCGCCGGATTGGCGAAATCGCCGGTCCCTCGCTGCCTGCAAATTGCATGCAATCGCACTTTCCCCACGGACCTGGCCTTTCCATTAAAAATCAGTGACTTAGGATCGATATGTATGTCTTATCACAAAGATAACTTAACTAAGGGAATTATGGACTAACAGTCCCAGGAGTACTATAAGATATCTATGGGACCTGTAGTACTAAACCGGGATGGCGGAACCGACGGAAGGATTCCGGTAAGGGGCTACCGCCCATTCCGGCGCGCAATGAACGGTTGTCAAAACTGAGGTGAATTCGCGATGTGGAAAAGCAGTTTGATGCCCGTAGCGGCAATCTGCATGACGCTGTTGGCCGGCCCGGGGAGCGCGCAGGCCAACAACCCAACCACGGACAACATCGGGCGGTTACAGAGCGCCGTCACTCTGGATCGCGCTACCTATTTTCCAGGCGAGGAAACGGTTCTGACCCTCACCGCACGAAATCCGCAGCCAACCCCACTGGAAGTGCCGGAGCCCTTTGCCGCCACCACCGGGTGCTTCGACCTGTCCAAACTAACCAGCACGGGATCCTTCGTGCCGCTGTCGTCCCGCCCGGTTTGTCCGTTCCGGGCGATTGAGCCTGCCAGCGCACGAACCGTGTTTGGGCCGGGCGAGGAGCGACGGGCGACGGCGACCGGCGATACTTTGTGGCCGAGCGCCGACTCCGCGCCATCGGGCGCCGCGGCCGGTTATTACCAGGTTACTTACCATAACTCGACCGCTTCGGCGGTTTTCCGCGTGGTCGCTCCCCGTTTGGAAGCGGCCACGGCAGTCCGGCTGCGCGACATCGCCTATGACGATCCGGCCACCGGGCGCGCCATCCGCCTGACGGCGTACCTGCACGTATTCTCGGTGCGCTGGAACAATCAGAGTTACTTGTGTGTGACCCGATCGCCGAGCCTGCAGGACAAAGCCATCGTCACCGACGCCGGCGGCAATGTCATCGGCGTGAATGTGCCTTACCGCCGTCTGGCCGTGCTGGCTAACCCCATCGTTTCGATCAAGGCCACCGCCAACCTGGAGGACAATCTGGCGATTACCTGGACGGATTCGACGGGCGCGGCACGGACTGTGCTGGCCGCCAGCACGCCCCGCGCGCCGGCAACCGGCGACATCGAGATCGGCCTGGATTCCACATTCGAAAGAGTGGTCTCCGGCGCGAGCCTGCAGTTTGACGCGCGGGTGGCCGGTTCCGGCAAGAGCGAGGTTCGATGGAGTGTAGCGCCGGGTCCGGGCGCGCCCGCGGGAGTTCCCACCGGCAGCGTGACCGCAACCGGACGCTATGTGGCTCCCACCGAAGTCAGTGCGCCGTATGCCGTAATCGTGGTGGCGCAAAGCCTGGTGGACTCCACCAAGTCGGCACTGGCCGTGGTTTCCGTGCAACCTCAAACCGCGAACGCCATGGCGCTTCCCGCCGGCGCGGTTCGCGCGCCCACGCCTACACCTGCACCAGCGGTCACGGCCAGCGCCGCTGCCCCGCTCCCCGGGCCAGCGCAGTAGTGCGCCGCCTAGCGATCCAGAAAATTGCGGGACGGGAAGACTGCGCCAAAGGCCGGGCGAGGCGCCGATTCGCCTCTCATCGGCATATTCGGCAGCCGTTTTCCGTTTGTCGGCGCCTGACTGCCGGAAGAGGCGTTTTGCGGGAGAAATGTGCGGTCCATGCGGGAGACTCGGGCTGACGGCCAGCCACCCCTATGCAGTATGACGGGCTTGTGCTTCGCTACCACATTGCCTTTTACCTCCCGCGCGCGGCCGGAGAAATGGTGGTTGTGGAGGCGCTGGGTTTTCCTGGAGCCGTCACGCAAGGCTTCGATTTAGCCGACGCCCGGCTAACGATCGCGAGCGCCATGGAGGATCTGGCTCAGTGTCTCCTGGAGGAAGGCAAACCTTTGCCGGCCCCAAACCCGGACACGGCTGCCGATGCCGACCTGGTCTAACTCGTGCCGCTGACGGTCCACGTTGGGGCTCTACGAGTTTGAAGAGGCATGAACTGATCGGTCACCTGAATATCGAGGCGCGTCTATTGGATCGCGAAGGTAGCCGGCACACGATTTATACGAATCCGGCAACCGGCGCGAAAACTCCGGTCCCCCGCCACGCCGAAATCGACAATCGCCTGGCCCGAAGGATCTGTCAACAACCTGCGATCAAGCCGATCCGCTGACTGCTCCGGCTTGTTACCGGAGCGATCGGCTTAGGTCCGACACACGTCGCGCTGCCCGCCCCCCCGACAACGATCCGGACAACCCGCGACCGTCCAGCCGACCGATTTCTAAACCCTAAGGAGTCGGGGGAGATCGATCCTCGATCCGCGGCCGGCCACATGTCAGTGTCCGAGTGCACCGACCATCCGCCCGGTGGACGCTAACTGGTAAACGCCAAATTCTCAGCCGCATCCCAGTGCAAAGCGCAGGGCCTCGCAGACTTCCTCCATGCGCGTTGCGCTCAAACTGCCGACTCGCCGTCCCAATCGCGCCTGCGCTACACTCACCGCATTGTGCAGATTGACGGCGCAACGGCCCTTCATGCCATCGTCGATATCCAGAATCACTTCGGAAGGCACGCCGCGCACGGTCGAGGCGATCGGCGCCACGGTTGCGGTGGCCAGATGACCGATCGCGCTGGCGCGTGTCAGGACCAGAACCGGCCGTTGTTTGTCCGGAGGTGGAAATCGACACAGGCGGACATCGCCTCTGCTCAGGGTCGCGGCCATGACGCGGCGTCCTCCCACATGCGAAATTCTTCCTCCCGCTGCGGGTGGGCCAGATACCCCCGGCGATCCCTATCTTCCAATTCCACTTCGCGCAAGTACTTGAGATGCCGGCAGAGAGCCTGCCGGATCAACGCCGATCGATTCACCTCGTATCGCTTCGCCGCCAAGTCGGTGGCCTTCAGAAGCTCTCTGTCCAAGACTACTTGAATAGTCTCCATTGAGTACTCTCTTCCACAGTATATTCCACACTGCGGTTTCCGATCCCGGCTAGCGGCGCCGCCGCGGGAGGATTACGGCACGCTCGGAAACAGCCCCAACGGCTGGCCTCGGCCCACTTCTGTGAATTCGGCCGGGAGGGTCCACCTGATGGCGTCCTTCAACCACGCCCACAGGCCCCGCCGCCCCGCCTCACTTCTCCCGCGTCCGCTCCCCGTTCACAATCCGCATCGCTCCCGCCGGATTGCCGTCGCGCAACTCATCCGGCAGTAACTCGGCGGGAGCGTCCTGCCAGCACACCGCGCGGACAAATCGCTCGATGGCGCGGCCTCCCACCGACGTGGTGCGGCCATCCGGCGTGGCCGGGTACGGGCCGCCGTGGACCATGGCGTGACACACCTCCACGCCGGTCGGGTAGCCGTCGAATACGATCCGGCCCACGCGCGTCTCCAGCGCCGACACCAGCGCGGCGGCGGCTTTCTCGTCGCCCGGCGCGGAGTGGATGGTCGCCGTGAGGTTGCCTTCCATGGTGCGAACCAGCTCCAGCGCGTCTTCGAGTTTGCCATAGCGGATCAGGATGGTGGCCGGGCCGAACATCTCCTCCGCCAGGTCGGGATGCGCCAGGAAGGTGGCGGCGTCGGTCTCGAAAAGCGCCGCCGCGGCCGCGCGTTCCGAGTTAGTGGCGGGCACAATGGCGCGCACCCGCGCGTCGCCCGCGCGCGTGTGTACGATCTTCGAATAGCTCTCGAAAATCGTGGCGTTGAGCATGGCGGCGGGCGCGGTGCCGCGCATCTTCTCCGCCAGTTCCGCGGCCAGTCGGTCGCCAGCTTCGCCCGCGGGCACCAGCACCAGCCCCGGATTCGTGCAGAATTGTCCCACGCCCAGAGTCACCGACGCGTGCAGTCCCGCAGCGATCTGCGACGTCCGCTGCGCCAGCGCGTTGGGCAGCACGAAGACCGGGTTCACGCTGCTCATCTCCGCATACACCGGAATCGGCTCGGGCCGCGATTGCGCGGTCTTCAGCAGCGCCAGCCCGCCGGTTCGCGAGCCGGTGAAGCCCGCGGCCTTGATGGCCGGATGCGCCACCAGGGCCTGCCCAATGCGCCTACCCTCGCCGAACAGCAGCGCGAAAACGCCCTCCGGCATGCCCGTCGCGAGGGCCGCATCAAGCACTGCCGCGCCGCACAATTCCGCCGTCGCGGGGTGCGACATGTGCGCCTTCACCACCACCGGGCATCCGCACGCCAGCGCCGACGCGGTATCGCCGCCGGCCACCGAGAACGCCAGCGGAAAGTTACTGGCGCAAAACACCGCGACCGGGCCAAGCGGCCGCAGCATCGAGCGCAGGTCCGGTTTGGGCACGGGTTTCCGTTGGGCGTCGGCGGTGTCGATGCGCGCATCCACCCACGAGCCTTCCTCGATGATGTCCGCGAAGAAGCGGAGTTGGCCGCAGGTGCGCGCCCGCTCGCCCTTGACGCGCGCTTCGGGCAGCGCGGTTTCCAGAACCACGCGCTCCACCAGGCGGTCGCCGAGTTCCTCCAGATTGATCGCGATGCGGCGCAAGAAGGCCGCCCGTTGCCGCCGCGTCTTGGCCCGGTAGGCTGGGAAAGCCGCTCCGGCCAGGGCCGCCGCGCGCGCGGTCTCTTCGTTGGTCGCGGAGTGATACGGCGGGTCCAGCCGCTCGCCGGTGACGGCGTTGGTCCCGTACATCAATCCGGCCGATGCCTGGCTCCGGCCGAAGCCGATGATCGAACGTCCCTGTAACTCCATCGTGGCAGTAACTCCATGTCCGCTTGACATAAATTCCCCCGGTCACCGACAATCATAGATTATAAATCGCACTCACAGGATACTATGAAAGTAACTTGGAAGGGCGTGTTCCCGGCGCTCGCCACTCAGTTCCGCGAGGACCAATCGCTGGATCTAGAGGGGACGGCGCGACACCTGGAAACTATGATCCAGGCGGGCATTCACGGCGTGGTGTTGCTGGGAACGGTCGGCGAAAACACCGCGCTGGAGTACCAGGAAAAGCTGACGGTCATCCGCGAAATGCGCTCCGTGATGCGCGGCCGCATCCCGGTGCTGACGGGTGTAGCGGAATATACCACCGCGCTGGCCTGCCGTTTCGCCCGCGACGCCGAAAAGGCCGCCGTGGACGGCTTGATGGTGCTTCCGGCCATGGTTTACAAGTCCGACTGGCGCGAGACCGCGACCCACTTTCGCACCGTGGCACACGCCACCGGGCTGCCCATCATGGTGTATAACAACCCGGTGTCTTATGGCGTCGACATCGCGCCGGAGCAGTTCGCCGAACTGGCGGACGAACCCAACCTCGTGGCCATTAAGGAGTCTTCCGAAAACGTCCGGCGCATCACCGACTTAGTGAACCTCGTGGGCGGCCGCTACACTCTTTTCGGCGGGGTGGACGACCTGGTGCTGGAGAGCCTCCTGCTGGGCGCCCAAGGCTGGATCTCCGGCCTGGTCAACGCCTTTCCCAACGAGAGCCGCGCGCTGTGGGACTTGGCCAGTTCCGGCCGATGGGACGAGGCCCGGGCGCTGTACCGCTGGTATACGCCGCTGCTGCACCTCGATACCAAGGTCAAGCTGGTGCAATATATCAAACTGGCCATGGCGGAAACCGGGCTGGGTTCGGAAGCGGTTCGCGCGCCGCGGCTGCCGGTTGTGGGCGCCGAGCGCGAAGAGATCCTCGGCATCGTCCGCCGGGCGATGGCCACCCGGCCGGCACTGGCCGTGGCGGCGCGGTGACTCCGGTGTTCGTGGCGCACGCACCGGGAAGTGGAAAATAACCATGGAAGCCACCGACTCCCGCTACACCGTCCGCCCGGAGGCGCTTTCGCGGCGCATGGGGCGCCGTCTGCCCATTGCGGAGCAGATCGCCGGATCCATCCGCGCGCGCGACGCGCAATCGGCGCGCCGCGTGGCCCGTGAAAAACTCCGCATGTTCGCCGAACAGAACCTGGGGTGGTGCCAGTGACCAAGATTCACGTGATCGATTCCCACACCGGCGGCGAACCCACGCGCGTGATTGTCTCGGGCGGCCCCGACCTGGGAAACGGCGCCATGCGCGAACGCCTCGCCCGTTTCCGCGCCGAATTCGACGGCATCCGCTCGGCGGTGGTCAACGAGCCGCGCGGCCACGACGCCATCGTCGGTGCGCTGCTGTGCGAGCCCCACGACCCGACCTGCGACGCCGGCGCGATCTTCTTCAACAACGCCGGCTACCTGAACATGTGCGGCCACGGCGCCATCGGCCTGATGGTCACCCTGGCGCACCTCGGCCGCGTGCGCGGCGGCGCCTGCCGCCTGGACACCGTGGCCGGCCCGGTGGAAGCGCGCCTCAATCCCAACGGCGGCGTAACCCTCCGCAACGTGGCCAGCTTCCGCAGCGCGGCCCACGTGCCGGTGGAAGCGCCCGGAATCGGCCGCGTCTACGGCGATATCGCCTGGGGCGGCAACTGGTTCTTCCTGTGCCACGGCCACGGGCAGGAACTTACTGTCGACCGCGTAGACGAGCTCACCGACTTCGCCGCGCACATCCGCGAAGGCCTGGCCGCGCGCGGCATCACCGGCTCGGATGGCGGAGAAATCGACCACATCGAACTCTTCGGCCTTCCCACGGTCGCGGGCGCCGATAGCAAGAACTTCGTGCTCTGTCCCGGCAAGGCCTACGACCGCTCGCCGTGCGGCACCGGAACCAGCGCCAAGCTGGCCTGTCTATACGCCGACGGCAAACTACGCCCCGGCCAGGTCTGGCGGCAGGAGGGCATCGTGGGAAGCGTCTTCGAGGGCTCGGTGACCGTGGTGGAAGGCCGGATCTATCCGCAGATCACGGGCTACGCGTACGTCAACGCCGAGAGCGATCAGATCCTGGACGAACGCGACCCGTTCTGTTACGGAATCCGCAAAACATCATGGGCGCGAGCTACGACGTAGCCATTGCCGGCGCTGGAATTGTGGGCGCGGCCTGTGCGGCCGAATGCGCGGCGGCGGGCCTCAAGGTAGTGGTGGTCGAGCCCGGCCCCATCGGAGGAGGCGCCACCGCGGCCGGCATGGGACATCTGGTAGTGATGGACGATTCGCCGGCCCAGGTCAAGCTTACGCATTACTCCCGCACCCTCTGGATTCGCCTGGCGGCGCAACTGCCCGCCGACGTGGAATATGCGGCCACCGGCACCATTTGGGTTGCAGCCAACGGCGAAGAGCTGGCCGAAGTGGAGCGCAAGCGCCGGCGTTACGAAGGCATTGGCGTGCGCGCCGAAGTGCTGGACGCCCGCCAGTTGGCCGACGCCGAGCCCCACCTCCGTCCGGGCCTGGCGGGCGGGCTGCTAGTCCCCGACGACGCGGTCCTCTATCCGCCCTGCGCCGCGCGGTTCCTTGTGGAGCGGGCGCAGGCGGATGGCGCGGCCGTTCGGCGAAGCGCCGCCGCATCTCTCTCGGGCGATGGCATCAAGCTGAGCGATGGCTCCTTCCTCGCGGCCGGCATCACCGTCAACGCCACCGGCGCATGGGCGGCGGAATTGACACCCGGACTCCAGATCCGCAAACGCAAAGGCCACCTGGCGATCACCGATCGCTACCCCGGCTGGGTCCACCACCAGTTGGTGGAGCTCGGCTACCTCAAGAGCGCGCACTCCAGCGCCACGGAGTCGGTGGCGTTCAACGTGCAGCCGCGCCAGACCGGCCAGTTGCTGATCGGGTCCTCGCGGCAGTTCGGCGCGGAGCACTCCGCTATCGATACTCCCATGCTCCGCCGCATGCTCTCCCGCGCGCGGGAATACATGCCGGAGCTGGCCGATCTGTCGGCCATCCGCTGCTGGACCGGCTTCCGCGCGGCCACGCCCGACAAGCTGCCGCTGATCGGGCCCACGCCCGGCGATGCGCGGCTGTACCTGGCCAGCGGCCACGAAGGCCTCGGCATCACCACGTCGCTGGCCACCGGCAAGCTGGTGGCCGACCGGATTCTGGGCCGCACGCCGGCCATTCCCGTGGAGCCGTACCTGCCGGGACGCGCCTATGCCTAATATGGTCAAACTCTCGGTGGACGGCATCGCCGTGGAGGCGCCCGAAGGCAGCATGGTGTCCGCTGCGGTGGCGCTGGCCGGCCAGAGCGCCTTCCGCCGTTCCGCGACCGGGGAACCGCGCGCGCCGCTCTGCGGCATGGGGATCTGCTTCGAGTGCCGTGTGACCATCGACGGCCAGCCCCACGTGCGCAGTTGCCAGGTCCCCTGCCGCCCCGGAATGGAGGTGCGGACGGATGGCTGATCCGGACTTTGTACGACTACCAGTCGGATTCTTGCTGCCCTACGACGATTTTGTGGGGCAGGCTTGCAGCCTGCGGCCGATTTTCAATCGGCCAGGCGAGCGTAGCTCGCCCTTGCGGGTGACCCACCGGCCCCGCAAGCCCGGAGAATCCGACGTGCTTTGGTCGCGGCTCTGCCGCTCTGTACTACTGCCGCTCGAAGCCTTCGCAGCTTGCGACGGTTTTGTGGGGCAGGTTGGCAACCTGCGACCGATTGGCAATCGGTCTGTTTGCGCTTGCACAGGGCCGCCCCACGCCGGCAGCTTGGGTCACGCGGAAAGTTACCCTGCGCGAGCCCACCCATTTTGGTCGTGGCTCTGCTGCCTTGTGGGGCAGGCTGTCAGCCTGCGGCGGGTTGTCAACTCGCACCCCGCGGACGTGTGTGATTGCCGCCCAGGCCGGTTGACAACCGGCCGCAGGTTGCCAACCTGCCCCACAAACACAAAGAGGGCCCGCCTCCATGTCTGACCACCGCTATGATGTCGCGGTTGCCGGCGCCGGGCCTGCGGGACTGGCGGCCGCTTGCCGCGCGGCCCAGAGCGGTGCGCGCACCGTCATAATCGACGACAATCCGCGTCCCGGCGGGCAAATCTGGCGCGCGTCGTCCTCGCGCTGGATCCGTCTGGCCGAAGCCCACCGGGTCGAACTGCTCGCCGGAGCCCATATCTTCGCTGCTCCCGGCGAACGAAGCCTGGCGCTGGAGACCTTCGACGGCGAGTTGGAAATCGAGTACCGCAGCCTGGTGCTGGCCACCGGGGCGCGCGAACGCTTCCTGCCGTTCCCCGGCTGGACGCTCCCCAACGTCGTGGGCGCCGGCGGATTGCAGGCGCTGGTCAAGTCCGGCATGCCGATCCGCGGGAAGAAGGTGGTCGTCGCCGGCAGCGGTCCGCTGTTGCTGGCGGTGGCGCACTATCTGCGTTCGCACGGCGCCAATATTCGACTGATCGCCGAGCAGACCGGCAGCGCCGCCTTGAACCGCTTCGCGCGGGGCCTGGTGGCCAAGCCGCGGAAACTCCTTCAGGCCGCGCAACTGCGAGCCAGCCTGCTGGGCATTCCCTACCTCACCTCCACTTGGCCCATCCGCGCCGAGGGCAACGGCAAGTTGGAATCCGTGACGCTCCAAAGCGGCGGGCACACCTTCACGGAACCGTGCGATTACCTGGCCTGCGGATTCGGCCTCGTTCCCAACGTCGAACTGGCCGTCCTGCTGGGCTGCCGTCTGGGCGATGCCGCAGTTGCGGTCGATGACCACCAGCAGACCAGCGTGCCCGGCGTGTATGCGGCCGGCGAGATCACCGGCATCGGCGGCCTGGATCTGTCCCTGGTGGAAGGCGAGATTGCCGGTTACGCGGCGGCCGGCCAAGCGGCATCGGCGCGCAGGCTTCACGCCAAGCGGCAAGTCGAGAGGCGCTTCGCCGCCGCCCTGGAACGCGCCTTCGCGCTGCGGCCCGAGCTCCGGCAACTTCCCCGGGACGACACCTTCGTGTGCCGCTGCGAGGATGTCGCTTACGGCCGCGTGCGCCGCTTCTCGGATTGGCGCGAGGCCAAGCTGCAGACGCGTTGCGGCATGGGTCCGTGCCAGGGACGCGTCTGCGGCGGCGCGGTGGAATTCCTGCTGGGATGGAAGTCCGAATCGGTGCGTCCGCCGATTTTTCCCGCGCGCATCGCCAGCCTCACCGGCAAGCGCTAAACTTCACCCCACGCGCTTGCGATCGCAGGCGCCGCGGTTCTCCATGGACGTCAGCAGTAACTCCGCCGGCAAGCCCAACTCGGCCAGCCGCGCGCCAATCTTGCGAATGGTCTTCTGCACCGGTATGGCCGGGTCGAGAACCATCAGCACCGACGGACCCGCTCCGCTAAGCACCGCGCCCAGCACGCCTTTTTCCGTGGCGAGCGCCCGCAGGGGCGCCAGCAGCGGACACAGCGGGCCGCGATAGGGCTCGTGAAAATGATCGCGCAAGGCGTGCCGCAACAGCTCGGAGTCGCCTTCCACCAGCGCCGCCGAGAGCAGCATGGCGTATTGCACATTGGCCACCGCGTCGGCGCGCGGGTAGCAATCCGGCAGGACCGCGCGCGAGTACTCGGTGAGCAACACTTCCCGCGTGACCGCCAGCAGCAGCGGCCACTTGGCGCGCGCCTTCAGACGCATGGCGCCGCCCGGATACACCAGCGCCACGCCGCCCAGCCAGCAGGCCGCCACGTTGTCGACGTGCTTCTCGCGGCGCGCCGCCTCCGCCATCACCCGGTCGTCCTTCCATTTCAATCCGCCGAAATGCACCGCCATGGCGATGGCCGCCAGCCGCGCGGCGGCGGACGATCCCGTGCCCTTGCCGATGGGCATGTCGTTCGCGATCGTCAGCGCCAGCGGATGCGGCTTCCTGCCCTGCGATTCCAGCACGTCGCGATAGGTTTCCAGGATGAGGTTCGGTTCCACCCGGCCGCAGGTTTCGGCGTCGCGCCCGGTGGCCGTGATGGAGTATTCCGGCGCCACCGAGGCCCGCAGGCGCAGGTGCAAGCGCATGGCGATGGCCGCGGAATCGAAGGCCGGGCCGAGATTGGCGGACGTGGCGGGCAGGGTGATGGCAAAAGGCGGCGGGGTCTTCGCCATCGCTCAGCTCTCCATCCGGTTCAAGAGCTCGATCACGGCCGCAGCGTCGGCGTCCAGCAGCACCGGCGGCTTGCGCAGCGAGGCGTCGCCGGCCGCTCGGTCGCGGTGAAAGTCCATGGTGTATTCGGGGTCCTTGAGACAGTGGCCGGTGAGGACCAGCACCACCGAGTCGCCGCGCTTGACGAATCCGCTGCGCACCAGCTTCTTCAGACCGGCCAGCGTGACCGCCGAAGCCGGCTCGCAGCCCACGCCATCGGCGCCCACTTCCGCCTTGGCCACTCCAATTTCTTCCTCCGACACGTCCAGGCACGCGCCGCCGCTTTCGCGCAGCACCGCGACGGCCTTCTTCCACGACGCCGGATTGCCGATGCGGATGGCGGTGGCGCGGGTTTCGGCGCGCACCGGTTCGATGCGCTCGCCCGCGAACTCCCGCATGCTGCGCACCAGCGGATTGGCGCCGGCCGCCTGAATAATGGAGAGCTTCGGCAGGCGGCCGATCAGCTCCATCGCCAGCATCTCGCGGAAGCCCTTGCCCAGGGCCGACGAATTGCCCAGATTGCCGCCCGGCACAATCACGTGATCCGGCGGTTCCCACCCGAGCTGCTCCATCATTTCATACGCCGTGGTCTTCTGCCCTTCGAGACGGTACGGATTCACGGAGTTCAAAAGGTACAGCGGAAACCGGCGAATCACTTCGGCCAGCACGCGCACGCAGCCATCGAAATCGGTCTTCAACTGGCAGGTGGACGCGGCGTAGTCCAGCGACTGCGAAAGCTTCCCCCAGGCAATCTTGCCTTCGGGGATGAGCACCAGCGCGCGCATGCCGGCGTGCGACGCGTAGGCGGCCATGGACGCCGAGGTGTTGCCGGTGGAAGCGCATCCCACCCAATGGAAGCCCTTCACCAGCGCCATCGACAGCGCCGTGGTCATGCCCGTATCTTTGAACGAGCCGGTGGGGTTCATCCCCTGGTGCTTGGCGAACAGCGCGTCCACGCCCGCCGATTTGGCGCAGCGCGGCAGCCGGTAGATGGGCGTGTTGCCTTCGCGCAAGGTGACCGCCTCGGCGCCCGCGGGCAGGATCGGCAGGGCCTCGCGGAATCGCCAGACGCCGCTCAGGTCCATGGGAGCCAGCGACAGCTTGCGCTCGCGCCACAGAGCCTTGAGGGCGTCCGCGGGCGGAGTTCCCCGCCGGGTATAGGCCACCTCGATCCGGTCCGCGCAAGCCGGGCAGGCGAAATCGGGTGTGGGCGCGGTAACTTCCGCGTGGCAGCCAATGCAGCGCAGGTACGGCGACCCCGCGCAGAGGTCGGATGTGCAGTTCAGATTTGTTTCGGTCAGACTCCTATGATACTAGGGCGCCGGTGTGCGCCGCTCACCCCGCGCACCCCTACATCCCCCAGCCCACTCTCGCGACCGACGCCCTGGTGATCTGCGCGATGGCCGGCGTGCCGCACTGCTTCATCACCATTTGCAACTCCGCGCGCAGGATGTCCAGCACGCGCTCCACGCCTTCCTGGCCGAAGGCCGACAATCCGTAGATGTACGGCCGGCCGATGCCTACCGCGCGGGCGCCCAGGGCCAGCGCTTTGTAGATGTCGGTTCCGCGCCGGAACCCGCCATCCACCAGCACCGGGATGCGGGCGCCGGCGGCATCCACCACTTCGGCCAGGCTGTCGATGGTGGCGCGGCCCGTCTCGGTGGCGCGGCCGCCGTGATTGGAAACCACGATGCCATCAACGCCGCAGTTGCGGCACAACTTCGCGTCTTCGGCGGTCTCGATGCCTTTCAGCACCAGCTTCATGCCGGTGAGCTTCTTCAAGCGGCCCACATAGTCCCAGGTTGCCGTGGGAGGGTTAGTCGGGCTGGTGATGCCGTCGAACATGGGGCGGTGGATCGCTCCGCCGCGAGCGGTATTGTGGCACGCGGCGCATTCCTCCGCCTTATCGAGCCGCCGGAAACGTTCCATGCTCTCGGTGTTCCGGCCGCCGAACATGTCGATGGTCCATACCAGCACGGAGCAGCCCGCGGCTTCGGCGCGGCGGATCATCTTTTCGGTTTCGTCCCAGCGGGTGGGCATGTAGAGCTGATACCAGGGCGGGCGGCCGAGCGCGCGCGCCACGTCCTCCACGGAAAAGGAAGCCACGTTGGCGAGAATCTGGAGGGTTTCCTTGGCCTTGGCGGCGCGCGCCACGGCGACTTCTCCTTCGGGATGAAACGTGGCCTGCCCGCCCACCGGACAAAGGAAGATCGGCGTCTTCCAGACCGTGCCGAACAGTTCGGTGCGCAGATCGGTTGTGCTGATATCCACCAGGCGGCGCGGCTTGAGTTGGTAGTGCCCGAATCCGGCCAGGTTGGCTTTCAGCGTGGCATCGTCGTCCACGCCGCTGTAGAGAAAGCCCCAGTGCGCCGGCCGCAGCGCCTTCCGCGCGGCGGGCTCGAAGTCCATTACGCCGAGCGCCTCCTTGGCGCTGCCGATGACTGCCGGGGCTTGCGGCCAGGCGCGCGCAACCAGCGGACTGGCCGCCAGAAACCGCAGGAACTGGCGCCGATCTCGAGATGGCGAAATCATGACCGACAACGTATCATATGGCGCCATCCCGCGCGCCCGGCCAGCCGCATGCGATACACTGAAGGTCGCTAAAGGATCTGCCGTGCACATTGCCTTTGTGCGGCCCATGGCGCCGTCCAACCGCTACATCCAGAACGTTCCGCTGAACTACATCCACCTGGCCGCATACCTGCGCGAGCACGGCCACACGCCCCACATCCTGGACATGGTTTTCGACCACGTGACGCCGGATTTCGTGGACGCCTACCTGCGCGAAAACGGCATCCCGATAGTCGGAATCGGCGCCATGACCTGCGAGTTGCCGCAAGCCATCGAGCAGGCCCGCCGGCTGAAGGCCGCTCACCCCGGCATTCTCGTAGTCTTCGGCGGAGCGCATCCTTCGGCCGATCCGGAAGAGTGCCTCCGGACCGGCGCGGTGGATTACGTGGTGGCAGGCGAAGGCGAAATCGCGCTCGCCGGCCTCCTGAACGCTCTGGAACGCGGGGACGCCGCCGCCATCGCCGGGACTGCCGGAGTCTGGCGCCGCGACGGCGAAACCATCCTGCCGATGCCGCCCGCGCCGGTTCCCGATATCGAAGAGCTCCCGCGCCCGGCTTACGATCTGCTGCGTCTGGAAGATTATTTCCGGCTCGATTCGCCCTGGCACTTTCCCAAGTCTCCGCGCGCCGTGCAGTTCATCTCCAGCCGCGGCTGTCCGTATCATTGTTCTTATTGCCACGAGATTCACGGCAAGAAATACCGCGGATTGCCGGCCGAAAAGGTGGTCGACCAAATGGAATGGCTGGTGCGCGACTTGGGCGTGCGCGAGTTCATGATGGTCGACGACATCTTTAATTTCGATCTCGACCGGGCCAAACAAATCTGCCGCGGCATCCTCGACCGCAAGCTCGCGATCCACATGCAGTTCCCCAACGGCGTGCGCGGCGACCGCTTCGACGAAGAGCTGGTCGAGCTCATGCGCGCGGCCGGAACCCACTACATGGCGATCGCGGTGGAGACCGTGTCGGAGAAGTTTCAAAAGCTGATTCGCAAGAATCTCAAAGTGGAACGCGCCGAGCAGGCCATCGGTTGGGCCAAGAAACACGGCATCGAGGTGTGCGGGTTTTTCATGATCGGCTTTCCCGGCGAGACGCTGGAAGAGGTCCGCCGCACGGTGGATTTCGCGGTCCATGCTCCGCTCGACACCATCTTCATTTCGCTGGTCTCGCCGTTCAAAGGCACCCGCCTGCGCAGCGATATGATCGCCGGCCGTTTTGGCGAGATGGACGCCGACGGTTTGCAGGCGCTCGACCAGCTTTTCCCCATGGTGCACAACAAGCAGCTTCCCTCCAGCCTGCTGCTCAAGATCCAGCGCGAAGCCTACTGGCGCTTCTACACCAAGCCGCAATCGCTGGTCAATCTGGGAAAGAAGCTCACCAATCGCCGCAACGTGGTGAAGATCGTGCGCGCCGTGACGCGCCGCGTGTTCCACTCCGACATGGTCAGCGTCAACTGACGGGCGGCGTGCGAAACGTCAGGCAATAGAGAAATCCCCACATGATCTTGCGGCAGCGGATCTCCCGCATCTCCGCTGGGACCAGGGCCGACGGACCCGTCACCGCTTCCCGCCGATCGCGGAAATAGCGCCGCAGGATGGGCAATTTCTGGTACCAGCCCCGGACCACTTTCTCGGTCTCGTCCACGATGACGATCTTGGTGCCCGCTCTGGCCACGCGAATCATCTCCCCGATGGCGCGCGCTTGGTCGTTGAAGAAATTAATGCCGCCCACGTGGAAGACCACGTCGAACGAGGCATCGGCGAACGGCAGGCGCTCAGCCTCGCCATGGAACAGCGCGGCCGTCCGCTTCCAGCGCCGCAGGTTCTTGCGGCACTGCCGCAGCATGCCCCACGACAGGTCGAGGCCGAACAGTTCGGCGTGCGGCGGAAAATACGCCAGGTTCAGGCCGGTGCCCACCGAGACTTCGAGCACGCGGGCGTTTTCCGGGATTTCCAATTCGCGGATGTACTCCAGGCGGAGGTCCTTATTGAACTTGAGCCAGCGCGCGAGGGCGAGCGCGGGATCGTAGAAGGCCGCGATGCGGTCGTACAATTCCTGGTACTTGCGATTCTGGCCGGAAGCCGCGCTCACGAAGACCGGGATTCCTTCGCGGATGGGGTAACGCACGCCGGACCCCGCATTGACCAGGCAGTCCGCGTGCAGTTCGAGCGCTTCCCGCGTGTCCGGATCGCGAAGCAATGCCAGCGTCGAGGCCGTGATCACGTGGGGATCGTACCACACAATTGTGGCGTCCGCACTCGTGCAAGCCTCGCCGGCGGTGGTCGGCGCGCTCCGCCTCAAGCAGGGCGGCAAGATCGAGATTCGAGTCGCGGGCACGCGCCAATTCTACGTGGCCCGCGGCACGGAATTTCATCGCCAGCCGCCGAATTGCGCCTGATCGGACCCCGCCGGCGGCTGAAGGCTCTTCTTCCTCGCTTCCACCCAGGCGGGAAATACTTCCGGATTCTCCAGCCACACCAGCATCCACTGCGCCATCTCGTCCTTCTCGGACGCCTTATCGGGCGGGGTGCGCGGGCTGCGCGCCTGGAACTTGGCGCGGTCCTTGGCGGCGATCACTTGCCTGCGGCAGTACCGCGCCCGCTCGCGGTTTCCCGCGGCCATGGCGCCGGCATAAACCTGGAGCATCTCGCGCAACGAACTCTCCAGCTCGTCGAAAGTGTGCTGGCGGATTCCGCAATAGGGTTGCGCGAACGGCAGGCCGGTGGCCCGCAGCAGGTCCCTCAGGTAGCTTTCCGACACCGGCGCCAGGCGGCGCAATAACCCGTTCCACACTTCTTCGGTGATGGCCGCGGGATGCTCCTCGGACAGGAGTGCGCGCAGTCGTTGCTTAACGGACTGGTTTCCGGAGGCCACGGCGATACGCTTCCACCGCCTTTTGGTGGGCGGCAATGTCCTTGGAAAACTGATGCGAGCCCGAGCCATCGGGATGCAGCACAAAGTACAGCGCGTCGGTATGCGCCGGATGCAAGGCGGCATGCATGGATCCCAGGCCCGGGTTGGCGATCGGACCCGGCGGCAGGCCAGCGTGCTGGTAAGTGTTGTAAAGGTTGCGGCTGTCCAGATCGGAGCGGTGGATGGCGCCGCGATATCGGCCGTCCAGCTCCGCGGCGTAGATGGTGGTGGGGTCGCAATCCAGCTTCATGCCGATGCGCAGCCGGTTCAGGAAGACGGCCGCGATCATGGGGCGCTCCTCGGAGAGCTTTCCCTCCCTTTCCACTAGGGACGCCAGCGTCACGATATCGTGCGGACCGGCGGCCACTCCCAGACCGCGCCAAACCTCGCGAAAGCGCGCGGTCATCAGGCGGCACAACTCCTCGGGCGTCGTATGGCGGCTGAGCTGGTAGGTATCCGGAAAGAGGTAGCCCTCCAGGCTGGGCGCCCGCGGGTCGAGGTCGCGGACCAGCGCCGGATTGGACGCGGCCTTCACCAACCGGTCGGCCGTGAAGAGACCGGTCTGTTCCGCGGCGGCTCCGATTTCAAAAATATTCTTGCCCTCCGGAACCACCAGGGTGTAGTGAAATGCATCGCCGCGCGCAATGCGGTCGAACACCTCCAGGGGAGTCGCCGGACCGTCGAAGCGGTATTCGCCGGCCTGGAGGGCACGGCCCCCGCGGACCAGCCGGGCGGCCAGGAAGTCCCATCGGCCGCGGACCACTCCGGCCTCCGCCAGACGGCCGGCCATGGCCGTTGTGGAAATACCGCGCGGAAGATCGACGAAGGTGACTTCGTCGAATCCCTGATAGGGTTGCCACAAGCGGCGCAGCTCATAGAGGCCGCCCAGGATCCCGAGCAACAGCAGCAGCGCCGCGATGCGCGGGCCGGGCCGCTTCATTCCGCGCGCCCCAACGCCACCGAATCCAGGTAGCTCTGCAGCAGGATGACGGCGGACAGCCGGTCCACCGCGGCCGCGCGCTTTTCAATGCTGATGCCGCTGGAGCGGAGCACGCGGCCGGCTTCCACGCTGGTCAGCCGCTCGTCCCAGAATTTGACGGGAAGACCGATACGCTCCTCGATGGCCTGGGCGAATTCCCGCGCCCACTGGGATTGGCGTCCCTCGGTTCCACGCATGTTTATGGGGTTGCCCATGAGGATCAGGCCCACCTCGCGATCGCGGGCCAGGCGCTCCAGTTCGGCCAGATCGTTGCGCTTGTTGACGCGGATCAGGTTCGGCAATCCCTGGGCGGTAATTCCGAGCGGGTCGCTGATGGCCATGCCGATGCGTTTTTTGCCCAAGTCCAGGGCGAGGATGCGGGCGGTCGGAGGCGTCAATGCAATTTCATTATAGATCGGGGGTTCATGAACGCCGGGGAGCGTGTTACAGTCGAGGAAAGGTTCATCCGCACCGTGGCCCTTGTGACTAAGCCCATAGCCGGCGCCGGCACGGCCGTGCCCGAGGCGCGGCACGTGGCCCTCACCGTCATCGCGTTGGGAGTCGCCGTGGCCCTGCTGTACTTCGGCCGCGCGCTGTTCATCACCGTCCTGGTGGCGGTGACCATCGCCTTCATCCTGGAGCCGTTCGTCGAATTGCTGATGCGCGTCCGCTTGCCGCGCAGCCTGGCGAGCTTCGTGGTGTGCAGCGTGGCGCTGCTGTTTCTCTACGTGATCGGCATGGGGGCGTACTCGCAGCTCGCCGCCGTGTACGCGGACCTGCCGCGGTACGGGCAGCGGATCGGCGACATTGTGGACGGCGTCTCGCAAAGGATTCAAGAGGCCGAGAATCGCACCCTCCAGATGGTGGCTCCGGCCCGTGTGCGCGAAGAAGAGCAGGCGAAACTGAAAGCGCAGCAGGAGGCCGCCAAATCGCGGAGGACGGCCCGCAACGCGCCGCCGGTCATCCAGCCCGCGCCGGGCGCCATCCCCGAGGTGCGCATCCACACCGAACCGGCTTCCATCGGCGATTTCATCACCGCGCGCCTGGCCTCGGTCTATGAGATTTTGCTGATGGTGTCGTTCGTTCCCTTCCTGGTGTACTTCATGTTGAGCTGGCGCGACCACATCAACCGCAGTTTTCTGCAGCTCTTTCATGGCGAGGACCGGCTGGTGGCGGCGCGCAGCCTGCAGGGAATCGCCGACATGGTTCGCGCCTTTGTGGTGGGGAATTCGTTTCTCGGCCTGCTGCTGGCCATCGTCAGCTCGATCATGTTCTGGCTGATGGGCCTTCCGCTGGCGCCGCTGGTGGGGCCGCTCAGTGGCTTCCTGAGCCTGGTTCCGTATATTGGTTTGCCGCTGGCGATCCTGCCCCCGCTTTTCGCGGCGCTGCCGGGAAACTCCGTTTCCACCTATGTGCTGGTAGTGGTCTCGGTATCGTTGCTGCACCTGTTGGCGCTGAATCTTCTGTATCCCAAGGTGGTGGGCTCGCGCGTGCACCTGAATCCGCTGGTGGTCACATTCTCGCTGATGCTCTGGGGGTTCCTGTGGGACGCCCCGGGCCTGCTGCTGGCCATCCCGCTGACTGCCGGCTTGAAAGCGGTGTGCGACAACGTCAAAGAGTTGCGGCCCGTCGGCAAGTTCCTGGGCGATTAGGCCCACGACCGAACAGGATGTTCGGTCGAGCCCAAAGCCTCATTGAATCTAAAAGAGTTACAGAACCTGACCGAACATAATGTTCGGTCTCCCCGCGCGACTTAGTGGGGTGGGTGTTCAACCCGCGGCCGGTTTTCAATCGGCCTGCCGACCAGTTTGCCGTAGCCGCCCTGGCGGGTTGAGAACCCGCCGCAGGCTGAAAACCTGCTCCACGGGGCCAAATCCGGCGGGCGGTCCGCCGCATGTTAGACTTGAATAGTTCCCCATCTCATGGACTTTCTCAAAGGGCTAAACGCCCGCCAGCGGGAGGCGGTGAGTCACACCGAAGGACCGCTTCTGATCCTGGCGGGCGCCGGCAGCGGCAAGACCCGGGTCATCACGCATCGCATCGCCTACATCATCTCCGAGCGGCACGTGCCCCCGTCCGCCATCCTGGCCGTGACCTTCACCAATAAAGCCGCTAACGAGATGCGGGGGCGGGTGGCCGGCCTGCTCGAGGACACTCCGCTCGATTCCGCGCCCAACGTTTCCACCTTCCACTCGTTTTGCGTGAGGCTGCTGCGCCGCGATGGCGACGCCCTGGTCCGCATCCGGCCCGGTTTTACGCGGCGCTTCACGATCTACGACGACGACGACCAGCTTGCCATCGTCAAGGCCGCCTACCGCGCGCTGGGACTGGACGAGAAAGAGTTCATGCAGTATCGCGCGGTCCTGTCCCGCATCAGCGGCGCGAAGAACCGCAACCAGACGCCCGCCGATCTTCACAAACAAGCCGTAAACCAGGAGAGCGAGGCCATCGCCAAGGTTTTCGACGAATACGAAAAAGCCCTGCGCCACGCCAACGCCCTGGATTTCGACGATCTGCTGATCGAGAGCGTGCGCCTTCTCCGCCACGACGAGGCCACTCGCGCAGCCTGGAACCGGCGGCTCAGCTACGTCATGGTCGACGAGTACCAGGACACCAACCGCAGCCAATACGAGTTGATGCGCCTGCTCTCGGAGTCGCACCACAATGTTTGCGTGGTGGGCGACGAGGACCAGTCGATCTATAGCTGGCGCGGCGCCGATATCCGCAACATCCTCGATTTCGAGCGCGATTTTCCCAAGGCTCGTGTCATTCGGCTGGAGCAGAACTACCGCTCGACCAAGAACATCCTGGCGGCGGCCGGCGCGGTGGTGGAGAACAACAAGGCGCGCAAGGGCAAGAAGCTCTGGACCGAGGCCGAGGCCGGCGAGCAAGTGGGCCTCTACGCCGCGTATGACGCCGAAAACGAGGCGCTGTTCGTCGCCGACACCATCGAGAAGCACCTGGCGTCGAATCCGGACGACCACGCGGCGGTGCTCTATCGCACCAACTCACAGTCCCGGCAGATCGAGGAAGCCCTGCGGCGCTACGGCCGCAAGTACAACATCGTCGGCGGCTTCAGCTTCTATCAGCGCGCCGAAATCAAGGACGTGGTGGCCTACCTGAAACTGGCTGCCTCCAACGCCGATTCCATGAGCCTGCTGCGCATCGTCAACACCCCGGCGCGCGGGATCGGACGGACCACCGTCGAGCAGATCGAGCGTTACGGCCGCGAACACGCCTTGAACCTGTGGGATTCCATCGAGCGCATCATTCACGACGAGCGGCTTTCCACCCGCTCGCAATCGTCGCTGGTGATGTTCCGCAATCTGGTCCAGGAGCTTTCCCTGGTGGCTAGCTCCGCGTCGCTCCCGGAGGTGCTGAAGTTCATTCTGGAGCGCACCGGCTACAAGCGCATGCTGTCTCAGGAGAAGACCCCGGAATCGGAAGCGCGCCTGGAGAACCTCGACGAACTGATGAACGCCGCGGCGGAAGCGGCCGAGCGCGGCGAATCCATCTCCGACTTCCTGGACCATGCCGCCCTGGTGGCGGAGGCCGACGCGTTCGACGCCGACGCTCCCGTCAGCCTGCTGACTCTGCATAACGCCAAGGGCCTGGAATTCCCGCTGGTATTTCTCACGGGCATGGAGTTGGGACTATTTCCCCACAGCCGCTCCATGAATTCGGAAGAGGCGCTGGAAGAAGAGCGCCGGCTGTGCTACGTCGGCATGACCCGCGCGCGCAAGCGGCTGATCCTCACCTGGGCCAGGTACCGCCGCCGTTTCGGGGCAGGGGAGCAGGAGCGTGCCACGCCGTCCTGGTTTTTGAGCGAAGTGCCGGCCAACCTGATTCTCGACATGGGGCCCAGGGACGAACCCGAAGAGGTCGGCCTGCATGCCGAGCGTTTCGACGTGCGGCAGGCGGCCCGGCGCAATACCTTCACCGGGAAGACCTACAACTCGGTGGAGAACATCTCGCAGTTCTTCGGCGAGCGCGGGATGCACTTCAACCCCGGCAAAGGCAATCCCAACAAGACCCCGCCGCAGCCGCCGCCGGCTCCGTTTGCCCGCCCGCCGGCGCCCAAGCCCGCTCCTCCTCCGCCGGCCCGCAAGGTGAACCGCGCGGGAACGACGGTGGAACATCCCAAATACGGCACCGGTACGGTGGTACGGCGCGAAGGCGAGGGCGATAGTGCTAAGATCACGGTTAACTTCCCTCGTTTCGGTCTCAAGAAGCTCGTGGAAAAATACGCAGGATTGAAGAGAAACTAAGAAGCTGATGAATACGACGAAAATCACCGACAAAGCCAAACGCAAAGAAGTGAAGCGCGCCAAGCGTAAGGCGGCGCCTCCCAAGGCGAAACGCGCCGCCGGTGTGGCGCGTGGATCGATGAAGAAGAAGATCCGTCACCAGGTGCAGGGCCAGCGCAAGCGGTAAACCTGCCGCTCCCTGGGAGGTGGTGCGGGCAATCTTGCCCGCAGCCGCCCTTTCAGGCGGCTTTTTCGGGCCATGCGCGAGTCTTCGCACCCTCCCGGCGCCGGCTGAAAGCCGGGCGGCAGCCAGCACTGGCTGCCCCACTATGGACTCCTGCGCCGCCCCGCGATCGTGTAGGCTAGTAAAGTCCCTAGCCATGAATCCGTCTTTTCTGAAGCAGGCCATCCAACTGGCGGTGGAGAACGTCCGCGCCGATGGCGGTCCCTTCGCCGCGCTGGTCGTCGAAAACGGAGCTGTCATCGCCACCGGCGCCAATCGGGTTACCCGCGCCAACGACCCCACGGCGCATGCCGAGATCGTGGCCATTCGCGAAGCCTGCCGCGTGTTGGGCGGCTTTCAACTGGCAGGCTGCGACGTCTACAGCTCCTGCGAACCCTGTCCCATGTGTCTGGGAGCGCTCTACTGGGCCCGTCCGGCGCACGTTTACTTCGCCGCCACGCAATCCGACGCCGCCGCCGCCGGATTCGACGATTCTTTCATCTACCAGCAGATCGGGATCGCCCCCTCCGAACGCAACATCCCCATGATCCGGGTTGTGGATGAGGCCGCCACCCGCCCTTTCCAGGAGTGGATCGATAAGGCGAATAAGACGAAATACTAGCCATCGGCCTTCAGCCGTTAGCCATCGGCTTTCCGCTGCTCGGCCGACGGCTAACCGCTTACGGCTTCCACTACTTCTTCTGGGTCGGCTCGCCGCCCTTCTTTTTGGGAGGAGCTTTCTTCTCGTTCCGTTGCGGCTCGGCCGGCTTCGCCTCGGCGTTCTTCTGCTCGGCGGGCTTTACCTCGTTCGTGCGCGCCGGCGCCGGCTGTCCCGGCTGCGGGCTGGTCTGCGGCCGCGCGCTCGGCGGCCGATCATTGTTCTGCGGGCGGTTCACGCTGGGCTGGGCCTGATCCGGCCGGGGATTGCTACGCGGCGCACCTCCGCCCGCCGGATTGGAAGTTCGCACCGCGGGGTTGCCGGCCGGCGCATTGCGGCGCAGGGTATTCATCTGGCCCTGGTCGAGAGGACGCCCGCCGTTGGCCTGCAAAGCCCGCTCCTGGCTGGCGAACGATACCGGCGGAGGCGGAGGTTGATGCGCCACCACCACAGGCCGCTCCGCCAGCCTCTGCGGCGGAACGTGTACCACCACCCCGGCGCCCGGCGGCCGTCCCATCACGCTTTCCCGCACCGGGGCCATTGGGGCCGTGCTGCCGATCACCTGCGCCCTGGCGATCTGCTCCGGCGGCACCACCACGGCCACCTCCGACACGCGCCGCGATTGCACGAAGGCATCGTGCGGAACCACCATCACCGCGCCCCGCACGGATTGGTTGAGGTAGTGCACGTTGGCCGCATTCATGTTGATGACGCCGACGTTGGTGACGTTCACGATATTGATGTTCTGCACATACATCGCGCTCACCGCGTACGCCGGGCGGTAGACCTCGCCGGGCCCCAGCGGGAACCACGCCGCCATCCCCACTCCGCCGCCCACGCCGATTCCCACCGCGAAACCGGGGCCGCCCACGAAGGCCACCAGCGCCGGCGCGTACACCGGCCGCACCAAGACTGCGCCCATGGCTGCGTCCATGCGGCCCGGCGCCCACGCCCAGCCGAAAGTGGTGAACGCCCAGCGTCCGTAGTGGAACGGCGCGAAGCCCCACGGAGCGTCGTCTATCCAGGTCCAGCCCCATGGCTCGACCCAGGCCCAATGTCCGTAATGATAGGGCGCCCATCCCGCCGGCACTCCCTGCGGCACCCACACCCAGCCGTAGCGCGGATCCTCGCGCCACACGCCGTACTGGTCCAGATCCTCGTAGCCGATCGTCTCGCGCGGAACGTATCGCGCCGAGACCAAGCCGGCTTCGCGGCGCTCGCGCGTCTGGCACCACTGGTCGAATCCATCCTGCATGGGCGCGGGCCCCATTTCCTGCGCTACCGTATCCTGGCCCGTCAGCCTCACGCTTTGCCCGGTGTTCAGCGGAATCTCGGCGCCTCCGGCGCGGATGTCGGCCTCGCCACCCCATACCGTCGCCACCGTCAGGTTGTCGTCGCCGTGCACGCCGATGCGGTAATCGCCGGCGCGGAGCAGCAGGATCGACGCATTGGGCGTGTCCACTTCGTAAGTGTCGCCCTCTTGCAGGAACCGCAGTCTCACTTCGATGGCGCCTTCGGTCAGACTGAGTTGCGCGACCGCGTCGTCCAGGCTCAGTACGGACAGGGCGGTCGACGAATCCATGCGAATCGCCGTCGACCCGATGTGTAGTTCGGCCCGCGCGCCGGCATCCGCCCAGAGGTGGTCGCCGGTGGTCAGCGGATAATTCAGCGTGGCGTCCGTCCAGTCCTCCACGCTGCCGGGCCGGAAGGAGACGGGCCCGCTCAGATAATTCAGACGCGCGACGCGCGATGGCGGATCTCCGCCCTGCGCCATGGCCGAACTCGAAGCCATGGCCAGAAGAAGGATCCCAAATCCGGTTCTGCGTATCGTCATGTATCTTCCTCCACTCTCATCTAACACTTTGGATCATTAATCTTGATCGGCAGGTTTCATTAAAATTCCGCAAGAATCCCCGCGCCCGGCGGCTCAATTCCACCAGTTCGGCTCTACTCAGCCATGGGCCTGCCGTGCGCTCCAGAAATTCCCGCTCGCAGTTGGCGGCGAGGCCCCGGCGCAGCCGCGCCGAACGCCCCATGAGATGTCCAGAAGCTGCGCGTGAGGGCCTGTCGGGACATAGCCAGTTCGCTCGCCGGCAACCGCGGCCGTGAGGGAGCGGCCGGCACGGTTGTTGCAGAACGGGCCTTAACTCAACTTCCGCGCTTTTCGGAAAGTCGCGTTGACAAAAAGAGACTTACGAATTCTTGAGTGGCTGGGCCGTCGGGGAAGAGACCGGACTGGCCGGTGAGGGCGCTTTCGAGTTTGCGGGCGAGATCGAGCCATTGCTCTTTGGGGCGGGGGAGAGGTCGCCGAGCGAGCAGACGACTTTCTGGCGGGGGCCCTTGGGGGTGAGGGTACTCTCGACGAGGAGGTAGCTGGAGTAGGTTTTGCCGTTGTAGGTCCGCGAGGTTTTGCGG
>Ga0326728_10005283_pt1 | contig 36639 bp, 36 predicted proteins | sample MB3enrmetagenome_FD_207602 | JGI IMG/M metagenome (GOLD analysis project Ga0326728, IMG submission 207602) | Lab enriched peat soil microbial communities from McLean, Ithaca, NY, United States - MB31MN | ecosystem: Environmental > Terrestrial > Soil > Wetlands > Peat | place: USA: New York...
CCGTCCCCTATCCGGTGGCGCCGATCGTCAGGGCGCATCACGAGAAATGGAATGGCAAAGGCTATCCGGACGGGCTCAAAGGAGAAGATATTCCGATCGGCGCGCGCATTCTGGCCGCAGTGGATTGTCTGGATGCGCTGGCTTCGGACCGCCAATATCGCAAGGCCCTGCCCCTGGACGAGGCGATGAAGGTGGTTGCTCAGGAAGCAGGGAAATCGTATGACCCGAAGGTCGTTGCGATTCTTGAGCGCCGTTACAGTGAACTGGAGAGCTGCGCGGTGCTCGGCTTGGAAGAGGCAAGAAAAGACTCCCTGTGTCTTGACTTCAATGTGGAGCGCGGCGAACGGCCGGGCAACGGTTTCCAACACGACCTGAACCGGACCCGCGGCAGCCAAACGGATTTCCTTTCTTCCATCGCATCCGCCCGGCAGGAGGCGCACACTCTCTTCGAACTGAGCCAGGATCTGGGAAATTCGCTCAGCCTGGACGAGACTCTCTCCCTGGTGGCGATCAGGCTTCGCAAGCTGGTCCCTTACGATTCGATTGTCGCTTTCATCCAAAAGGGCGATCTCCTGGTCCCCGAATTCGTCAGCGGAGACAACTACCGGCAACTGTCATCGCTGGAAATCCCGGTTGGGAAAGGTCTGTGCGGCTGGGTCGCGCAAAACTCGATCCCCATCATCAATGGGAACCCCGCGGTCGAGCCCGGCTTTGCGCACGACCCGAGAAACAATACGGAACTCCGCTCCGCTCTGGCCGTGCCCTTGCAGGGCCTCACCGGTCTGGTGGGTGTCTTGGCGCTCTACCAGTCGGAGCTGGATGCATTCACCAGCGACCACCTGCGCATCCTGCAGGCCATTACATCCAAGGTTGCGCTTTTCATTGAAAACGCCTTGAAGTACCGCCAGGCGGAATCCTTCGCCACCACCGACTACCTTACCGGGATGGCGAATGCCCGCGGCCTGTCCTTGCAGTTGGAGCAGGAAGTTGCGCGCTGCAAGCGGGAACATTCGACGATTGCGGTCATGGTCTGCGACCTGGACGGATTCAAGAAGATCAATGATCGCTATGGCCACCTGGCGGGAGACAAAGTGCTCAAACTCTTCGCCAACTTGGTGCGCGAGGTGTGCCGCGAGTACGACTACGCGGCACGCATGGGTGGCGATGAGTTTGTGATCGTGGCGCCCAACATGCCGCCGGAAGCGGTCGGCGAAAAGGCTATCGTACTCAGCGCGCTGGCGCAACAGGCCGGCCGCGAGGTATGCGGCAAAGACATCTTGTCTCTGAGCTTGGGGGCGGCTTTCTACCCCCAGGATGGGCTAGACACGGAGCAACTGCTTGCGGCAGCCGATCGGAAGATGTACGCGGCCAAGCAATTCCATTACGACCACTTGGAGAGGATGCCTCTGCACTTAGCGCAGTATTCCCATGCATTGACTGTGAATTGAGAATTCAGTCCCGATGGGTCGTATCCGGATTGTCGAAGCGCGTGAATTTGGAGATGAAGTTCAGATGCACCGTGCCGGTGGGGCCGTTGCGCTGCTTGGCCAAGATGATCTCCGATTTGGCCTTGTCGGCTTCCGACAACTCATCCTTGCGGTCGTAGTAGGCCTCGCGGTGGATGAAGGCGACCACGTCGGCGTCCTGCTCGATGGAGCCGGACTCGCGCAGATCGCTCAACAGGGGGCGCTTGTCTTCGCCGCGGCGTCGATAAAGATGCGCGACTCGACCAGCAGGCTCAATGCAGTCTGCGTCCCGGTTGCCAGGTCCAGGGATCGGCGGCAACAGGACAAACCCGGCCGGGGCAACGGCCAGCCCTGCCAGAACACAGCGTACCGCCCATGCCGAAAGCCCGCCCCGGCTCCAAAAGCGCAAGGTGCGATTTGCCGGCCACACAGGCCCGATTCCCCGATGGTCCTTCGCCCCAGAAATAATTTTCGGAAACCCCTTGCATTCTATTGCGGATTGCGATATACCTATTGCATATTGCAATGGAGATGCGGCCAGATCGGTTCCGCCTCCCGCAAATCAAGCCATGAGGCTGGGCGAAAAAATCCGCTATCTGCGCGAGGTTGAGGGCAGCCTGAGGGGTTTCAATCGCGCCATGAGCCAGCAGGAATTGGCCAGGGCCATCGCGCTCGAGACCCGCTCCAAGCTGAGCCAGAGCTATCTCTCGCAGATCGAAAGCGGCCTCCGGCCCCATCTCACCAACACCACGCGGCAGATTCTGGCCAGTTTTTTCAAAGTCCATCCCGGTTACCTGGTGGACGACCCGGAAGGCTACTCGCCCGAGTTGCAAAGCGACCTGCGCAACGCCGAAAACAAGCTCGATCTTTGGCTGGTGAGCTGCGCGGAGCGGTTCCAACGCGATCCGGCGTTGAAGCAGGCCTTGCTGACGCTGGCCCGGCACGAGCACTCGCGAGAGTGCCTGCTGCTGCTCGAAGCGATACTGGAGACGCCGGGGCTGATGCCGCGGCTGACCGAAGTGCTGCGGCCCAAACTTGAGCCGAAAGCCAGAGAAACCAAGGCGCGGAAGCCCGGCGTGCAAAGGACTGGCGCGCAAAAGCCTGGAGCAAGGAAACAGGGAGCGCAAAAATGACTTGGGAATCGTTCTATCTCATCTGTTTTACGGTCGGACTGCTCTTGAGCGCGCTGTCGCTCTTGGGCGGCATGGGACACATCGCCGGGCACATCCATGTGCCGCATATGCCGCACATGCCGCACGTTCCGCCCGCCGGACATCTTCCGCACCTGGCCAGCGCAGGCCATTTGCCGCAGGGCGCGCGGCTGGGAACGGCAGCCGCTTCGGCAACCATTCCCTGGTGGAATGCCTTCTCCATCATGATCTTTCTCTGCTGGTTTGGCGCGGCGGGCTACCTGCTGTCGCGCTACGGCGGTTTTGTGGCCGCGGTGGTGGTGGTGCTGGCCGGAGTCTGCGGCGTGGCCGGGGGAGCCATTGTCTTTCTCTTTTTAACCAAGGTGATGTTGCCCCACGAGCACGAACTCACGGCCGACGAAACAGCGGTCGAGGGCGTCGTGGCCAGGATTTCAGCCGCCATCCGCTCGGGCGGCACCGGAGAGATTGTCTATGAACAGCTAGGCGCGCGCCATTCCGCTCCGGCGCGTTCCGAGGACGGCGTGCCGCTGCAAAAGCAGGAAGAGGTCTTCGTCGTCCGCTACGAACGCGGAATTGCCTACGTTCGGCGTTGGGAAGAAGTGCTGGGTGAAAGCGATCGGTTGCCGGTTGGCAGCGATCCCCCGCCTGCGACCCAGACCGGCAGGGACAACGGACCTCCAAAGACCGGGAACTGAGAACCGAGTGCCGGCGAGGGAATGCCGGCAACTGAAAAACTGACCATTGTCAACTGAGGAATGCAATGACGAACACAAGCGTCTTGATAGCGGACATGACCATCCTGGTAGGAATATTTCTGCTCGGACTCCTGGCCAAGATGTTTCCCAAAAGCGGCCGCAACAGCGGCTCAAAGCAGTGAACCATTCACCACTCACCTCCCGGGCGAAAGGGCCGGGAACGCAATGACAGAAATATCTGTACTGATTGTCGGACTTGGCATACTGGCGCTGATTCTGATTATGGGCCTGCTTGCCAAAATGTATCGCAAGGCTGGACCCAACGAGGCCTTGATTGTCTACGGATTCCGGGGCCCCAGGGTCATCACCGGGAACGGCACGGTGATCTTCCCCATGGTGGAAAATGCCAGGGAATTGAGCCTGGAGCTGATGAGCTTCGACGTGGCTCCGCAGCAGGACCTCTACACCAAGCAGGGGGTGGCGGTGACCGTCGAGGCGGTGGCGCAGATCAAGGTACGCAGCGACCGGGCCTCGATCCTGACCGCGGCCGAGCAGTTCCTCTCCAAAGCCCCGCCGCAGCGCGAGGGCCTGATCCGGCTGGTCATGGAGGGCCACCTGCGCGGCATCATCGGCCAACTGACGGTCGAACAGATCGTCAAGGAGCCGGAGATGGTGGGCGAGCGCATGCGCGCCACCTGCGCCGAGGACATGAGCAAGATGGGCCTGGATGTGGTCTCGTTCACCATCAAGGAAGTCCGCGACAAGAACGAGTACATCTCCAACATGGGCCGCCCCGACGTGGCCCGCATCAAGCGCGACGCCGAAATGGCCACCGCCGACGCCGAGCGCGACACGGCCATCAAGCGGGCGACTGCCTTGCGCGAGTCCGCCGTAGCCAAAGCCCAGGCCGACCAGGAGCGCGTCATCGCCGAGACCGCCTCGCAGACCCGCCAGGCCGAGGCGCAGCGCGACCTGGACATCAACAAGGCGTCCTACAGCGAGCAGAGCCGCCGCCAGCAAGCGACCGCCGACAAGGCCTACGAGTTGCAAACCAACATCATGTTGCAGCAGGTGACGGCCGAGCAGGTGAAGGTCCAACAGGTCGAAAAAGAGGGCCAGATCAAGGTACAGGAGGCGGAAATCCTGCGCCACGAAAAGGAACTCATCGCCACCGTCCTCAAGGGCGCCGAGATCGAGCGGCAGCGCATCGAGAATCTGGCCAACGCGGAGAAGTCGCGCCTGACCGCCGAAGCCGAGGGCCGGGCATCCGCCATCCGCGCCCAGGGCGAGGCCGAGGCCACCATCATCTTCCAGAAGGGCGAAGCCGAAGCCAAGGCCATGAGCGTAAAAGCCCAGGCCTATCTGCAGTGGAACCAGGCCGCCGTGGTCGACAAGCTGCTCACCAACATGGCCGACGTGGTGCGCGCCATGGCCGAGCCGCTCTCCAAGGTGGACAAGATCACCATCGTTTCCACCGGCAGCGACGACGCCGCCGGGGCGCACAAGATTACCGGCGACATGACCCGGATCGCCGCCCAGGTGCCGGCTCTGTTTGAGGCGCTCAGCGGCATGGACATCAAGCAGTTGATGTCCAACGTGAAGGCCATCAAAACCAAGCCGGAGGACACTCCGGACAAACCGTAAAACCGAGCCTCCAGTTCCCGGCTTGTCGAGTAGGAGCTGGAGGCCGGAACCACAGAGCGTAGAAGAAGGAGAATGCCATGGCACTGTTGGAGAGAGTGAGCACATTGCTCCGCGCCAATCTGAACGACCTGGTCGAGAAGGCCGAAGATCCGGAGCGGATGTTGAAACAGATCGTGCTGGACATGGAGAACCAACTGCTGCAGGTTAAGACGCAGGTGGCTATCGCCATTGCCGACGAGAGACTGCTGGAAAAGAAGCGCGCGGAGCACCTCGAGCAAGCGGCGGAATGGCGGCGCAAGGCGGAACTGGCCGTCGAAAAAAGCCACGACGACCTGGCTCGCGCCGCCCTGGAACGGGCGCTGAGCCACGACCAGTTGGTGGTGGGCTTTACCGCGCAGGCCGCGGACCAGAAGCACGAGGCCGACAACCTGCGCCAGGCCCTGCGCAAGCTGGACCAGAAGCTGAACGAGACGCGCGCCCATTGCGAAATGCTGGTGGCCGAGCATCGCCGCGCAAAGGTGGTGGGCCGGGCCACGCAGGCCCGCCAGGCCGTCGGCTCCGATCAGGACCATACCCTGAGCCGGATGCAGAGCCGCGTCCGCATCAAGGCTGCCGAAAATGCCGCGGCCAGCGAGGTGCTCGCCCCCGAAACGCTCGAGGACCGCTTCCAGGCCCTGGAGAGCGAAGATAAAGTCGAGGGGCTCTTGAACGAGATCAAGAGCCGCAAGGCAGTCCAATAGAGGCCATGCCCGGCTACCGCGGGGAGCCGGGCCTGCCGCTTCTGTCCGCGGAGCGAACGGTTGCGCCCAACAGGGTGGGCCGAGCTCCTCGGATGGGAAAGCCTGTGCGAAAGAAGACCTGTTCCCGCAGCCTCCGAAACCCGTTTCCCTCAGCCGTTTGCTGTCCATTGTCATCTGTCATGTGTCACCTGTCACCTGTCATCTGTCATCTGTCTGTTGTCACCTGCCATCCGCTCACGGCTCGTTGAGAATCAGCGCTATGCGGCCCACGATCAGCTCGCTGGGCGGCTCGCCTGGATCCACTTCGATCAGGTCCACGGGGAAGGCAATGTTGTGCGGACGCAACACCAGCCGGCTGGACACAAAATCCACATAGCGCAGGGTCAGGCGGGATTCCTGGCGGACAGCGTAGAGGTTGGGCCGGTTGGGCCGGTAGGGCATCAGCGAATTGTAGTGGCGATCGATCAGCGTGATGGCGTCGGCCAGCAGCAGCGGCTCCATGGGCAAGGCGTCGGCGGAGGAGATGCGCACCGCCACAAACCGCTGCCAGGCGCGGCGGGGGTTGGAGACGCGCGCGCGGACGGACTCCAGAACTCCCAGAGGCAGATGAAGCATGCCCTGAACCACAGAGGGCCGGATGAACGGCTCAAACAGAGCCGCCGCGTGAGAGACGATCGGGACCAGGCTGCCTTCCCCGTCCGCCGTCAGCGTCTTGGCCTGATCGCCGGCAGGCAAAAGGTCGCTTGCCGTCAAGTGCTGGGCGGCGAGGACGCGATCGATGGCCTCCAGCGAAAGCTGGCGCCGGTTGTGCAGAAAATTGGAGAGATGCGACTGGCCAAAGCCGGTCTGGCGGGCCAACAGAGACACGCTAACCGTCCCCCGCTGTATCCTGCGCAGCAGTTCCAGGCGGAGGCGCTCGTGCATCTGCGTAAAGTTCATCTGTGGAAATTCCGCCACCAGCAATAGGGGGGATTAGCTCTCGTTTTCCTACGGAAAAGCTAACAGGGCTGGCAATCCTTTATTCTCTGCGCCTGTCATCGGATTGAAAAGCACTTACGCGGAAAGTTGCCGGAATAGATTGACCTAAGAGAACAATATTTCTACATTGGGCTTACTAATCTCGCAGTGGTCTGTGGGAATTTTTTGGGAAACGCTTCATTGCTGCAAATCTGGGAGGGGCGGAAGATTGCCCCTCTTCAGCGTCCAATGAACATTTGCCGCTGGACTTCGGTCCCCTCCGGCAATCCCATCCCCGCCCCAGGCGTCCAGCGGAGGCGCAAGAGGCAGGCCAAGGCGGAAATTCCAGGATCTGCGCGCTATGAGCATGACAAAAAACGAGAGAGCACAGGCGGCAATCTCCCATCAGGACATAAGAAACCTGAGTTGCCTGGCCTGGTTCTCTTCACCCCGCGGAACAAACAAGTCGGAAAAACGCCGTCGGGAGAAGAAGAGCAAACGGAGATTAAGTCATGGAATTGCGCGTGCAATTGAAGGTTTGCGAGGGGTGCGGTTGTCTTTGGTATCGCGCCCAGACCCAAGGAAGTGTGTATTGCAGCCCATGTGAAATTAAGCTGAAGGAATTTCCAACGCCGGAGAGTCGCAAGCGGCGCGGGCGTCCCTGCCGCAAACCAATCTTGAAGGTTTGGACGGCAGCCGGCGCACTGGGAGGCGCGCTATGAGCGCAGCGCTCCAGTTGCCCATGGAATGGGAAGCGAGCAATGCACAGCCGGCATGGCAGCAGTATCCGGCAACGTGGAGACTAAAGCCGGCCGCTCTGCCTAAAGCCAAGCTTCCGGTCAAAGCGCCAGCTTCAGAGCCGTTGGTCAGTTTGGGATTCTACCGGAAGCATACCGAAAGCATGCTCAGACGGTATCTCTATGCCTCCATGCAGGTGGGCAGGGCGCCCTCGATTCTGGGCGATCCGATAGCCAGGGGGTGGTGCTCCAGCCGCCCAATCCGCACCTTTGAGGACGCGGTGATCTTCGTCCTCGATGTGGAAAAGTGCCTCAACCAGCTGGGCTCGCTGGACCGTGCGATGCTCAGCCGCATCGTGCTCCAGGAGTACACCCAGGCCGAGGCGGCGACTTTGCTGGGAATGAGCGTGCGGGCCGTCTCCTATAAATTTCCCCAGGCGCTGGACCGGTTAACCGAGAAATTGCTCGAAACCGGTTTACTGGTCTTACCGCATTGATCTTTTAGAAGTAAGTGCGCAGAAGGCAAAAGGGGAGCAGGCGCCAAGCGCTCCCCTTTGTCATCTGCGACTCTCCTCCCCCAACCGGTTGATTCTGTTCGCAGACTCACCGCTCCGCTGCTTCTCGATGCCGCTCGATCGGCCGAGAAACCCGCAGCCGGCGCGGCGCTTTCTGATATCGTGGACGGGTTGAAGTCGATCCGGGCGGATTCGTTCGCGAAGAAACGGATCCCCTCCCAAGGAAAGCAATCTCATGCCTCGTCACGCCACCCTGTTTCTTCTCCTGGCCGGCGCCGCGCTGGCCGCGCAGCAGCCTGCTTCGCAGCCGGCAAACGGTCCCCAGCCCACCACCGCGGCCCAGGCGCCCAACACCGACACCAGCTACATCGACGACCAGGGCACGGCGCACGTCACCCGCGTCGTTCCGGTGCCGCGGACCGTAAGCACCCAGGCGCAACTGGTGCTAGGCCACGCCTACCCGGATCAGGGCCCTCCGCAATCGCTGGCCGAGCGCCGCCGCCTCACCGACGCCTACACGGCCGGCGCTCGCAAGGCCTGGACCCGCCTCTGCCCCAACCGGCTTGTCGAAGACAGGATTGCCGGCGTCCCGGTGCGCATCGTCACCCCCGACGGCATGCCTGAATCGAACCGCGACAAGGTACTCCTCAACCTGCACGGCGGCGGCTTCAACTCCGACTCCGGTTCCTACACCGAGTCCATTCCCATCGCCGGCTACAGCAAGATCAAGGTTGTCGCCGTCCTCTATCGCCTCGCGCCCGAGAATCCCTTCCCCGCCGCCGTGGACGACTCCGTGGCCGTCTACAAGGAGTTGCTTAAGACCTACAAGCCCGGGCACATCGTCATCTACGGAACCTCGGCCGGAGCCATCCTCACCGCCGAAGTCGCCGCGAAACTCAAGCAACTGGGCCTGCCGCTGCCCGCCGCCCTGGGCATCTTCAGCGGCATGGGGGATTTCGCGCGCGACGGCGATTCCATTGCCATGTATGCCCTGCGCGGCCTCTCCGGGCACCTTGACCCGCCGGGACCTGGCCCGCACGACTCGCCTTATGTGGGCGCAACCGACCCAAAAGATCCGATCCTCTCGCCCATTTACTCCGACCTGCGCGGTCTGCCGCCCACCCTGTTTGTCACCAGCACCCGCGACATGCTGCTCAGCGGCACCGTCAATCTCCACCGCGCCTACCTCAACGCCGGCGTGGACGCCCGTCTGCTAGTCTTCGACGCCCTCACCCATGCCTTCTGGTACGACCCGCTCCTGCCCGAAGCCCAGGAAGCCAATCGCACCATGGCCGACTTCTTCGTCAAGCAGTTGGGGATGTGAGAGCCAAGCACATCGCCGGCCCCTATTCCTCCGGCAGCGGCGTCACCGGAATCCGCAGCCCCGAATTGAAGCGGGGAAACATCTCGAAGGCCGCGGCCACGGCGGTCAGCTCGACCAGCTCTTCCGGGCCAAAGTGGGCGCTGACCGCCTCGAAGGCCGTCTCGTCGATCGCGTTGCCCGAGACGTGCAGGAGTCCTGCGTAACGCAAACCGGCCTTCTCCTTTTCCGTGAAGGGGCCGGTCTCGAAGCGGACAGTCTTGGCCTCACCTTCAGGGTTGGTTTCGTCTACCAGGCTGGCCACCTGTTCCGCCGACGCCCCGCGCTGCAAGGCCAGGTGACGATGCGCGCTGACACAGTACGCGCAGTCGTTCAGCCAGGCAACCCGCGTGGCAATCAGCTCCTTGTACCAGCCCGGCAGCGCGCCCTCGCCCATCAGCGGCTTGAGCAGCGCGGCAATCCCCACGGCCAGCGCGGGAACGCTCGAAAGCGCCTTGAACATGTTGGGGACCACGCCGCGCGTGGCCAGCAGCGTGTCGTAAAGGGCGGCGATCTCGGGCGGAACCTGGCCGCGCTCCAGCAGCGGAACGCGGGCTTCAAAGGGAGATGCACTTGTCATAGGGGCTCCAAGAGACGATCTCCGCCAGTGTAAATCCGCGGCCTTCCGCCCCAGTTCCAAAATCGAACCCGCCGGAAAACGGGAAATCTCAGACCACAAACTGCACATTCCGGATACTTTCCGGTTGAGCGCCCGCTTCCATCCGCATAGCGTTCAGGTGAGGGTACTCGCCCGGCCTTGCGCTGCGTTGCCAACGGGCGCGCAAAGCCTGGGCGATTTTCCAACCTGTATGGCGAAGAAGGCGAACCACACCAGCCCCCCCGAAGGGCTGACCGGTCGGCTGACCGAGGCGGCGCTCGGCTACCAGAGAATGCTGGCCGAGAACCCCTGCCGGCCGGAAGCGCTGGTAGGCATCAGCCTGGTGGCGCTGGCCAGCGGGCAATTCGAGCCGGCGGTCAAGATGGCCACCGCGGCCGTGGCTGCGGCTCCGGAGATGGTGCCCGCGTGGGTCGCTCTGGGCCAGGCACTCAAGGCCGCCGGCCGCGGCGAGGAGGCGGAACGGGCCTACCGGCAGGGCATCCGTCTGGATGGGATGAACGCGCTGGCCCGCATGGGCCTCGGCGAACTGAAACTCGCCGCCGGACGCCCGGACGAGGCGATGGCGGAGTTCGAACTGGCCCTCCGGCGGCAGCCGGCGCTGGCGGCAGCCCAGCTGGGTCTGGGCCATGCGCTGGCCGCGCAGGGCCGGAATGAGCAGGCCCTGGAGCGCTGCGAGCAGGCCCTGGAGCTCAATTCGCGGCTGCCCGAGGCCGAGTTTGCCGCCGGGTATGTGCTGGCGCGCCTGGGCAGGCTGAAGGAGGCCGAGGCCCGCTACCGGCGCGCGCTGGTCCAGCGGCCGGACTTTGCCGCGGCCTGGGTCAACCTGGGCCACTTGCTGCGCGAGCAGGGCAGCGAGGTCTATGCGGAAGCAGCGTTTCTGCGCGCCGTCGAGTTGCGCCCGGACCTGATCTCTGCTTGGATCAACTTGGCCTTGCTGGAGCGGGAGCGCCGCCACCCGGTCGAGGCTGAGGCGCATCTGAGAAAGGCCTTCGCGCTCCATCCCGGCCAGGTGGAGACGCTGGTGGCCTGGTGCCAGTTCCGCGCCGCGGAGCGCGACCTTGCGGGAGCTTGGGGTTGGCTCCGCTGGGCGCTCGACCGCGATCCGGACCACGCGGAAGCTACCAATATGAAGGGCATCCTGCTCCACCTCGAGGGCCGGTTCAGCGAGGCGATCGAGGCATTTCAGCAGGCCGAGACTCTGGGCAGCCGGCCCGCGGCCTCCAATCGTGGAAACTCTCTGCTCGATATGGGCCGGATGCGGGAAGCCCTGGAGGCGCACGAAATAGCGGTCGAGCGCGACCCATCCCACCCCGGAGCGTCGTATAACCTCGCGCTGACCCGCTTGCGGCTGGGGGACTGGGAGCGGGGCTGGCTGGGCTACGAGGCTCGATGGCGCTTTCGCGAGGTTCATCCCAGGCCCAGGGTCTTTCGCCAGCCCCGCTGGCAAGGCGAACTGCTGGAAGGCCGCCGGGTGCTGCTCCACGCCGAACAAGGCCTGGGCGACACCATCCAGTTCTGCCGCTATGCCACCCTGGTCGCGGCCCGCGGCGGAGTGCCCATCCTCGAGGTGCAGCCCCCGGTGGAGCGCCTGCTCCGCTCCCTGCCCGTGGTGCGCGCCGGAAACGCGGAGACCGCGCAGCTGGGCCTGAAACCGTCCCGCCACGATCCAGGATTCGATTGCGAATGTCCGCTCCTCAGCCTGCCAGCTGTCTTTGCAACCACCCTCGAGACGGTTCCCTGGCCGGGCGCATACCTGGGCGCCGACCCGGCCCTGGCTTTGGAAAAGCGCCTGCGTTTCCCCGGTGTGCGGGCGGGCCTGCGCGTGGGGCTGGCCTGGGCGGGCAATCCGCGCTACAAGGCCGACCGCCAGCGCTCCGTGGCCCTCAAAACCTTGCTTCCCCTGTTGCGCATCCCCGGCATCACCTGGATATCGCTGCAAAAGAGCGAGGCTGCCGCGCAGTTGTCCGCCCTGCCCAGCGATCTCTTTGTCTGGGACGGCGCCAGCGAGGACCGGGACCTTGCCGAAACCGCCGCGCTGGTAGCCACGCTCGATCTGGTCGTCACCACCGACACATCGATCGCCCATCTGGCCGGAGCCATGGCCAAGCCGGTGTGGATTCTTCTGCCCCACCTGAGCGACTGGCGCTGGATGCAGCAGCTCGAGACCACGCCCTGGTATCCCACCGCTCGCCTCTTCCGCCAGCCCACGCCCGGAGACTGGCCTGCGGTGTTGCAGCGGGTCATCGACGAGCTGACCGCGCTCCGCCTGGCGCCTTCGAAGCCGGCGCGCAATGGGCTTGCGGGCAGGCCGCCGGCGCCGGACTCCAGCCTCCTCTCCGCGTAGTCGCCGGACACGATCAAAAAAAAAGATCGAAAAAGTTCTTGACATTCTGTGCTCTATATAATAGAGTGCTCTTCATAGAGGACTACTCTGGAGAAATCCAAGAGCCTCCAAGGAGAATCGCATGACCGAAAATGTTGAAGAGCGGGAGCTGAAAGAACGGCTCAGTCTGATCGCAACCATGATCGCCGAGGGGCGGCGCAGCACCGAGAGCTGGGGCTGGGTCTTTGTCCTATGGGGCGCAGCCTATTACATTGCCATGGCCTGGTCCTCAGGGCTGTTCACGGGACCCATCTGGGCCCAGCACTATCTTGCCTGGCCGATAACCATGATCGGCGCCTGCATACTCACCGTTGTTCTGGCGGCGCGCAACCATGGCGATCGGCCGCCGACGACCATCGGCCGCGCCATCGGCGCAATCTGGATGGCGATGGGAATTTCCATGTTCGCCTTGTTGCTGCCTCTTGGTCTGAGCGGCAGAGGCAACCAGCAGGTCGTGGTCGCGGCGATATGCGCCATGCTTGGCTCAACCAACGCGGCTTCCAGCATCATTGTCAAGTTTAAGGCGCAGTTTGCCTGTGCGGTGGTCTGGTGGGCGGCAGCCGCGGCCTCCTGTTTCGGTTCCGAGAGTCAGAGCGCCATTGCGTTTATGGTTGCCATCTTCTTCTGCCAGATCGTCTTCGGCGCCTACGGAATGATCCTGGAATCCCGCGTGCGCAAGCAAGAGGCCGCCCATGCCTGAGTTGCCGGAGCTCAATCCTGTCATTCACGGGAAGCTGCGCCTGGCCTTGCTTTCGCTGCTCGCCGGTGTCGAGGAGGCGGAGTTTACCTGGCTGCGCTCCAAGACCGGCTCCACGGACGGCAATCTGGGCGCGCAACTGGTCAAGCTGGAAGAAGCCGGCTACGTAGCCGTGGAAAAAAAATTCGTCCAGCGAAAACCTCTAACCATCTACCGTATGACCGAATCCGGCCGTCAGGCGCTGCAACAATATGTGCTGGCCTTGAAACAACTGCTCGGCGCCGCCATCGGCGCCTGAAAACCCCATCCAGTCCCGACGACTCAAGGAGAATCGCCATGAACAACACTCTCACCGCAAATCAGCTGGGCGGCAGGGCCATCGGCTCGATCTTCTTCGCCGCCTTCGGAGCGCTTTGGCTCTTGCTTTCGCTCTACGCCCGGGAACTGCTCACCGTAGCCTCCGTTTCCGGCGTCCTTTTTGGCGCGCTGATTTTGCTCTTCGCCGCGTTCTACCTGATGCGCCAGGCCAAACGCTACCCCAAAACCCCCGACGACCCGGCGATGGGCCGCGCCTTTGCCTGGATCAACGCCATCCAGTGGACCGCCGTCGCCGTGGTCGCAATTACCTTCGCCAAGCTGCACATCGATGCCTACGTCATATCGGCCATCGCCGCCATCGTGGGGCTGCACATGTTTCCCCTGGCGCGGCTCTTCCGCTACCGGATGCACTATGCAACCGGGGCGCTGCTGGTGGCCTGGGCCGCGGCCAGCGCCGTGCTCGTTCCCACCGAACAGATGCAAAGCGTCGCGGCCTTCGGAACCGGCGTCGTCCTGTGGCTCAGCGCCGCCGTCACTCTGGCGATTGCCTTGTACGCCGCGCGGCAAACCGCCCAACCGCAGGCTTGCTGACTCGCCCGCTTCGCCATTCAGCTATCCGCGTTGAGGCTCTTCCGCACCCGCTCCATGATTCCCATGTAGTAAGCCAGGTTGTGAATCGTGTTCAGCGTTCCCGAAAGAGCCTCGCCGGCCTGCATCAGGTGGCGCAGGTAGGCGCGCGAGTAGCGGCGGCAGACCATGCAGCCGCAAGCGGGGTCGGGCGGCCCTTGATCCTCGGCATATCTCTTGCCCTTGATGTTCAGCCGCCCCTCGCTCGTAAATAGCAGCCCGTGACGCGCGGCCCGCGTCGGCAGCACGCAGTCCATCATGTCCACGCCCATGCGCGCGTACTCTTCGATCTCGTCCGGGTAGCCCACGCCCATCACATAACGGGGTCTATCCGCGGGCAGAAGCGGCAGCACTTCGGCAATCGTCTCCATCGTCAACTGGCGCGGCTCGCCCACGCTCAGGCCGCCGATGGCGTAGCCGTCGAACTCCATCTCCACCAGCCGCTCCGCGCTCTCTCGGCGCAGATCGCGATACATTCCGCCCTGCACAATACCGAACAGGCTCTGTCTACGGCCGCCGCACTCCTCGCGCCACGTAACCTCGTGGGCATGATCTCGAAAGTGCTCCAGCGACCGCCGCGCCCAGGCCATGGTGAGCCGCAGGCTCTCTTCGGCGCGGCCTCGCTCCGCCGGGTACTCGGTGCACTCGTCGAAGGCCATCGCGATATCCGCGCCCAGCGCGATTTGGACCTCCACTGAATGCTCGGGGGTAAAAGAGTGCGAACTCCCGTCCAGATGCGACCGGAAGCGCACGCCCTCGTCGCTTACTTTGCGCAGTCCGCTCAGGCTGAAGACCTGAAAGCCGCCGGAGTCGGTGAGCAAGGCGCGCGGCCAGCCGATGAATTTGTGCAGTCCGCCCATGCGGCGGATCGCTTCGTGGCCGGGCCTGAGGTAAAGGTGATAGGTGTTGCCGAGAATGATCTCGGCGCCCAGGCTCTCCAACACGTCCTGGGCAACGGCCTTGACCGTACCGGCCGTGCCGACCGGCATGAAGACCGGCGTCTCCACGGTTCGATGTGGCAGATGCAACCGTCCGCGCCGCCCACCCGATCCGTTTGTCGCTAGTACGTTGAAGTCCAGACTCACCAGTCGATTCTAGCGGGGGCGCAGCCGGTCATAGAGTCTTCCCGCCCACACGCACCAGAAAGCCGGCCCGCGCCACCCGCGGCATCGACAGCGTCGTAGTCGGCGTCATGGCCACTTCGATCCGCCGGTTGAGCAGGTTCTCCCCGGCGGTAAACATTTCGAACCGCTTCCCAAAGTCGTGCGAGGCGTAGGCATCCAGCCGAAAATATCCGCCCAGCAGGTAATTGTTGTCGGCGTCGTCGAACTGCCGCCCGCTCAGCCGCCCTTGCAGTTTCAAGGTTCCCCATGCGTGCCGGGTTGCGCGCAGGTTCATGGTGGCCAGGTTGCGGGCCACCTCGGGAATCCAGTTGCCCAAATCCTGACTGCCCTTGGTGACCGTGGCGTGCGCGTGCTGGTATCCGCCATCGATGGCCAGCCAGCGCCGGGGCGCAAGCTCAAAGTCCACAGCCACGCCGCGGCTCTCAATCTGGCCCAGGTTCTCCCGCATGAGATCGATTGTGGGGGGCCCGCCGCCGATCGGTCCAACTACTTGGCCGTTGATGGTAACCGCCGTGATCGGCCTGTTCACCTGGGTTACGAAGTAGCTGGAGCGGATCGTTCCCCATCGCCACTCGCTGCCCAGCCCCGTCTCCCAGCCGGTGGCGCGCTCGCTCAGCAAATCGTTGTTGGGGTAGGTCAGCATGCTGCCCACCTGGGTGGAGCGGTAAAGCTCGTTGGGCGTTGGTTCCCGGAAGGCGCGAAACCCCGACGCCGAAACCGCCCAATGATCCCACAGCTTGCGCGAAAGACCGAGGCGCGGATCGAAGAACCGCTGTTCAAACTGGGTAGGCTGCACGGCGTAGAAGTTCCATTCGTTTCCGTCCCACTCCAGCTCCTGGCCGTCAATGTTCCGGAACCAGTCCATGCGGCTGGAGGCGGTCAGCGTCCAGCTATGGCGCATCCACATCGCCTCGGCGTATGCGGCGGAGTCGCGCTGGTTGTCGTGCAGGTTGGTCAGGTCGGCGGACCTTCCGAAGGTCTGTTCCAGGTCCCAGACGCGCACGTCGTGCAGGTCCACCCCAACCACCACCACCAACCCGGCGCCCAGCGGCTGATTCCAATGCGCCACCGCTCCCAGTTCGTTGTTCGGGGTCAGAGAGAAACGGGTGGGAATCTCGCCGCAGCGATAGGTGCAATTGGGATCGCCGAAGTCGGGCAGATTGGAGACGCTCGAAAACGTCTGCCGGAAGTGCTCGGTCGACCCGTAGAAACGCAATGCGAAAGAGGCCCCGCGCGGGTCCTGCCAGTCGACGCCGGTCGCGTAGCGCCACAGCCGCGTCCCGTTGGTCTGGTAAGGCGTTCCATTGCTGCGCGCTTCGTTGAAGCCGCTGCCGCGCACAAAAATGCGCAACGGGCTGCGGTTGCGCTCGGCCAGCAGCACTCCATTCTGGGCGTGAACGTTGCTGGCAATATCCACCGGCCCACGCTCCGCGGGAGATTCCTGGATGTATCCGTCCGTGCCCAGAACGCCGCCCGCAGCCAGCAGGCCCCAGGCTCCGCGCACGGTCTCTAGCATCAGGCTGTCGTCATACGTGCTCTCCCCGCCGTAGCTGCTGGTCAGTTCGGCCAGATCGGAGCTGGGCCGCGCGGGGATTGCGTTGATCACGCCCCCGATGGCGCTCGATCCATAAAGGTCGCTGGCGCCCCCGCGCATCAGTTCCACGCTCTTGATGGCCAGCTCCGGCTGCTCCTCCCAGTGAATCCATCCCCCGAAGGCGTCGTTCAAGGGCACATCGTCCTCGGTGAGCAAGGTGCGGCTTGCTGAGGTGGAACCCAAGCCCCGCAGGCTGATTCCCTGCGAGGACGGATTGGCCGCCAGCGAACTCGACCGGCGGAACAACTCGACGCCGGGAAGTTGCCGCAATTCCCCATCGAGGGTTACGGCCGCCGTCGAGCGGAGCACGGCCTCATTCAGCAGACGCGTGGTCACCGGGCTTTCCAGCAAGCCCAACGGGGTGCGATAGGCGGTTACCTGCACCTGTTCAGGATTGGCGAAGGGCTCCAGGCGGGTGGTTGTTCCGGCGCTAAGCTGCAGGACCTTGTCTGAGAAACCGGGAGCCGACACGCGAAGCCGGCACGGGACGGCACACTCGATGGCCAGCCTCCCGTCGCCATCCGTGCGCCCCAGTTGCTTTCCCGCGGAGTCCTTGACCACAGCTCCAGGCAGTGCGGCGCCGCGGCTATCCTCCACCGCGATCGTCATCGTCAGCAGGGCTTGCGCGCCGCATCTCGGGGGGGAAAGCGCCGCCGCCGTCAGCGCCAGCGCGCCAACCATCAACTTGGATTGGAAACACCGCATTGGGTTCAGTCTCAGCTCTGGGGTCTAGGCTGTTGAGCAATTGTGCCACAGTGCTTCCCGATTTTGCATCAACAATTCGTGGCGCTATCTCACATAAGGGCACCAGCACAAACGCCCGTTCGGCCAGCCGCGGGTGAGGGATCTCCAGCCCCGGCCCATCGATCCGCAGCTCGCCGAAGAGGAGGATGTCCAGGTCCAGAGTCCGCGGTCCGTTGGCAAATCCGGCCGCCCGATCCCGCCCAAACTCGCGCTCCAATTCGAACAGTCCCTTGAGAAGCTCCCGCGGCTCCAGTTCGGTCTCCAGCGCCACCACGGCATTCACAAACCGGGGCTGCTCCGCGAACCCAACCGGCTCGGTCGAGTAAAGCGACGAGCGGCAGGCAACCCGCCCCAGCGATTCAAGGCGAAGCGCGGCAGCGGCCAGCGTAGCCTCCGGCGTTCCCGCCCAACTGGCCAGATTGCCGCCCATCCCGATGTAGGCCGTGCGCATGAATTCCAGACTATCGCGGGGAGATCGTCAATCGTGATCCTGGTAAAAGCTTTCGCGGGTGAAGGACTCGTCGGGAAGTTGGGGAATCTTCTCGGAAAATGCGGCCATTCTTCGCAGAAGTTCCCCCATTTCCATCTTCGGTTTGGCCGGAGGCAGAGGCGCGGGAGTGGCCCGCACCGCTTCGTCGATCAGACTCTGGCAAGAGCTCTGTGGCTCAAGGCCGCGCGCTTTGATCTGCGCTGCGAATTCATCGGGGATGGTGATTGTGATCCGCATAGAAAATGCGTGGTAAAACCTATAGAAGGACGCCGCCGACAGATCGCGGGAAGAGCGCCCATCATACCAGCTTTTGCGCGATGGATTCGTCCAGAATCTCTTTCACGGTCAGCGGGACAATCGCAATGTGCTCGCGCCGGAAGAACCGGTCGATCTCCAGAAGAGCGTCGCCGCTGAAGTCGAAACCGACAAAGAAACCTTTCTTCCGCCGCGTCCGCATCATGGCGGCTTCGAACTTGTCGATGTCGGGACGGCCTACCTTATCCATTTGCTTCACCTGGATCGGATACCAATCATCCATGAAATCCAGTTCTCCGGCTTCCTTGCCGGCGGCGCTTGGCTCGGAGCCGACCGGGTAAATGCGACCGTCAATCCCCATGTCGCCCACTTGCGTCTTGTTTGGAATGCCGCCGAGCGCAATAACGGCCCAGTTCTCGAATTCGAACGGTGGAATGGCGCGGAGTTGCTTCTCAGTCCAGGGCAGGTCGCGGACAATGAAGCCTTTTCCGTGAAGCCAGTAGTTTTCGTCTTCGCGCAGATGGCACACGTCCCGCAGCCGTTTCGCCATGACGCGGCAGGCAGTCGGAGAGATGTCGATGCCAATCCATTGACGGCCGAGGTGTTGCGCGGCAACCAGGGCGGTTCCGCAGCCGCAGAAGGCGTCTAGAACGATGTCGTTTTCGTTCGAGGATGCTTTAATAATTCGATCGAGGAGTGCGAGCGGTTTTTGCGTTGGGTAGCCCAGCCGCTCCTTGGCTTGCGAGTTGATTGGAGGAATGTCCGTCCATACCGTATCGATGGGACGCCCTTCCTGTTCGTCGAGGTACCGCTTCATGCGCGGCACCGCGCCGGGGCTCGGTTGGATAACAATTCCGGCTTCGTAGGCCTCCTGCATCCTCTGCTTTGTCCATCGCCACACTTTTTTGTGACCCAAGAACTCGTAGGTCAAATTCGGCCGATTTGGATTTGGGTTCGTCAAATTATCCAACTGATAAAGCCGCCCATCGGGATCGCGATGCGAGTACTTGCCCGATGTTTTCTCGTCCAGATTGTCCAGATCGTAGGGATTGTAGGGCCGATTGAATACTGTTTCGGCGCCGCCGCCGTATAAAAAGAGAGTGTCGTGATTTTTTGGCAATCCTTTGAAAGCTAGACCTTTCGCGAGTGCTCGGTGCCAGATGATCTCAGTTTCAAAATTGTTCTCACCGAAGATTTGATCGAGCATCACCTTGACATAGTGGCTGGCGTGCCAATCGCTGTGGTAGTAGAAGCTGCCCGTTTTCTTGAGAACCCGCGCCAGTTCCACGCACCGGGGGCGCATGAAATCGATATACGCCCGCGTGGATTCGTGGCGATCCTCAAAGGCGCGCTTTTCTTTCGTCTCCCCCCAGAAGACCTCGTAGGTCCGGTTGGAATTGAAAGGAGGGTCGATATAGATGAGGTCGATGCAGGCATTGGGCAGCTTCTGCAACTTCTCCAGATTGTCGCCGCAGTAGACGACGCGCGTGTCGAGAAGGGATGAGGACTTGGCCATCGATAGGAACAGCTTACACCGGGAGAACACGGATAGGTATCACCGTTTATCGTTCCAAAGCGCAAGACACACATATGACGCCGAAGAACCAGACCTCGCCGCTGGTGCACGACATGTCCACACACTGCCGGAGCCGTGGAGGCGAGGTTTTTCTGCTAGCATCCTCTTTGGAGATTCATCGGCATGGAAGCTCTTACCAGCGCCAGCCTTGGCGCCCGGCGCAATGAAGATATCGCCCTCGACCTGCTCAAGTTTGTAGCCGCCACGGCCGGCGTGGGCCGTCCTGCCGTTCCTTCGACGGGATTCAGCGGCGCTTCGGCGCCCAAGCCGGAGGAGCATGTGACCCAATTGCTCGAGCTCTACAGCCGCTGCCTGAAGGCGGTAGAGGGCAAAGAGCCGGAGCAGGCGGCCACGGAGCCGGAAACCGAGGCTGCGCAATAGCCGGCGAATCCATCGTGCGAGTCGCGGTGGCCGGCGCCGGCGCATTTGGGCGCAACCACCTGCGCGTTTACCGCGAGCTGGAGACGGCCGGGCTGGGCGTGGCTCTTGCGGCTGTCGTCGAGCCGGACTTGGGCTCCGCCGCCGAGGCCGCGGCAAAATACGCGGTTCCCGTTTTTTCCTCCGTGCGTGAACTGCTGGCCGCCGGCCTTGCCCTCGACGCAGCCAGCGTCGCCGTCCCCACGGTCCATCATCATGCGGTAGCTTCGGCCCTGCTCGACGCGGGCCTCGATCTGCTGGTCGAGAAGCCTCTGGCCGCCAGCCTCGCCGAGGCCGACGAAATGCTGGCTCTAACCGAGAAGCACCACCGCATTCTGCAGCCCGGCCACCTGGAGCGCTTCAACCCCGCCGTGCTGGCCGTCGAGCCCAAACTGCGCCGCCCCATGTTCTTCGAGGCGCACCGGCTTTCGCTCTTCACCCCCCGCGCGCTGGATGTGGACGTGGTCCTCGACCTGATGATCCACGATCTGGACATCGTGCTCTCCTTCGCCGCCTCGCCGGTGCGCGAGGTGCGGGCCGTGGGCCTGCCGATTCTCTCGCCCAAGGTGGACATTGCCAACGTCCGCGTCGAGTTCGAGTCCGGCTGCGTCGCCAACTTCACCGCCTCGCGCGTGTCCACCGAGCGCGTCCGCAAGCTGCGCTTCTTCGAGCCCCGCCAGTATGTCTCCATCGACTATGCCCGCCAGGATCTTCTGGTGATTCGCCTCGATGCCCCAAGCGCCTCTGCCGGCCTCCCTCCGGAAATCGCCGCGGCCATCGCCTCCGGCAAGGCCGATCCGGCCCTCCTGGCAAGGCTTGCGGCCGCGGGCGGGTCTGCCGGTCCCGCGCCCGGCCTATCCTTCGCCAAGCCGCAAGTCACCCCCGGCGAGCCGCTGCGGCTGGAGATCGAGTCGTTCCTCGATTCTGTTCGTACTCGCCGCCAGCCCCGCGTCACTGCCCGCCAGGGCCGCAACGCCCTCGCGCTGGCCTTGCAGATTCACGCCTCGATGGCCGCGCATGCCCATCGCGCCGGACTCGATGACTTCTTCGAGACCGGCGCATAGAACTCTGTTTCCCGGATTTGGGTCGGAAGGCGGGGGCCGGCAAACTGAGCGCCGCTCTGAGGTTTGTGGTTCTCCATATTTCGTTCTTGAGTTGGTTTGGAATCTCGGACTCATGGACCAGCGCTCTTCCAGGCTCCGCGCTCCTCCGCGGCGGCTCAGAAGCCTGGCCGCCATCGCCTGACGCGATGGCAGTAGGCTTCGTACTCCGGCCCGAAAGTCCGCCGCAGCGTGGGTTCCTCGTACAGGACCACGAAAAGGTGAGTGATGAGCAGGAAGATGCCGACGTACAACAGCAGGGGCGCCGACTCGTAGACTAGGGCTGCCCCGGCAAGAGCCAGTGCCGCTCCCAGGTACATCGGATTCCTGACAAATCGATAAGGCCCTCGAATCACCAGCCTGCGAGGCGGATCGAACGGGGCCGGGGTGCCTTTTCCGATCCAGGCGAAAGCGCCGACGCACCACAACGCGGCCACCGCTCCAGCGCCCCCTACGATCATCCCCAGAATCTGCGGCCAGCCTATCGCCGCCGGGCGGACCATGCCCGACCAGGACAAGAAGCGCGACGGCAGATAGATGAGCACAAACCCGATAAAAAGGGTCGCGTACGTAATCGCCCGGAAGATGACAGACATATTTGCCTCCTTGGTTGTGGCTGATCCAGTGATCGATCCGCTCCATAAATACTGATCTGGGTGCCCCACCCTCGGCGCGTTCTTGTTTTTGCGGCTAGGGTGGGGAATCTCACACTCTTTGAGGCCGGATCAATGGGTGGCTCAGGCAATTCCCAGCACCCGGTTCACAAAGCCCACGATGTACTTCCAGATCAGGTAGTAGCCGACGAGAGCGGCCAGGAAGCAAGGCGCGATGAGGGCATAGGGCACGTAGATCGTCTGAAACCACGTGGCTCCATGGAAGCCGAGGGTGAGGATGCCCAGGCAACTGGCAGCCAGGGCGCCGGCCGGCATGAGCAGCAGCGGCAGCACCGCTCCGTGCAGGCCGATCGACAGGTGAGTGTGCTCATGCGAACACATCCAGAGCATGTTCCACAGCCCCCACAACGCAGGCACCAGCGCCAGGGGAAAGACCAGCCCGCGCTCGATCGGAAACGGAGCCTGAAACCACAGCCGGACCACAATGAATCCGGCCAGCATGAGCGGCAACACCAGCGTGGGCACAAGGGTGCCGGCAAGGAATGCGCGCAGGTTGGGATGGGTGTTCATACGTTCCTCCATTTTCTGCGAACGTTGAGTTCGCGGGGTCACAGGTAGTAAAGCAGCACCGGGATCGACGCCGGGAAAAAGGCAGCGAGACCCACCAGACTGGCCAGCATCGCCCAGTCGAACCAGGGCACGGCGACGGTCTCTGCATCCAGCCGCCGCAGTACGGCCGGCCACAGATCGCGGTGCGGCTCCGCCTCGCCTTCAATCCGCGGCAGCGCCTGTTGCAGCAGTTGCTTCATACGGTCGTGGTCGTGTGCATTCATGGTGTGATTCCCTGGGATGCCAGGTCCTTTCTGAGCAATCGGAGCGCGCGGAAGACGCGCAGTTTGACGGCGGCTACCGAGATGCCAAGAGCCTCGGCTACTTCCTTGTGCGGTTGTTCCTCAACCACCGCAAGCACCGCCGCGATCCTGAGCTTGGGCGCCAGCCGTTCAAAGGCCAGCGCGGTCTTGCGCCGAATCTCCGCCGTAATGGCAGGGTCGGCGGTTGCAGGAGACGGAAAGTCGGATGGCAACTCGCTCTCCTCCCTTCGAGTCTTCAGCCAGTCGAGCGCGGCATGGGTAGCGATCGAGCGCGCCCAGCCCTCGAATCCGCGCTTGGCATCGAAGCGGGCGTGCGCCCGGTGGATGCGCCAGAAGGCTTCCACGGTAACGTCTTCGGCCGCCGCAGAATTGCGCACAATGCGCAGAATCCAGCCGTAAACCGCGCGCTGATGAAGGCGAAAGAGCGTCTCGAAGGCGTCCACGCTGCCTTGTCGAAACTCGTTGAGGACGCTGCTCGGTTCGTTCTGCATCCGCCCTTCCCCCTTCTATCTACCCTTACGCCACCCGAAGCAGAAAGGTTACAACCAATGGCTCCTTCCCCAGCTTCGCAGCCATGGGACTGCTTTGAATTCACTCTGGCGCCTGGCCCTTGCCGCTGCTTGGTTCCAGTTTGAATAAAACGATTTTTCATTGGCAAGAAAGCGCTTACTCGCCGCGCTTGACAGGCGCTTCCTGGGCGCATTAGGGTTGGCAGCCGGAGGGTGAGCCGGGATTCTACGGCAACCGGAGAGGGTATCGAATCGCTGCCGCCGGGTACTGACCCCTGATCTCTGAAAGAGGAATGCGATGAAGAACGTCGGATTGCGGCTCGTAGTGACTGCGTCGATGTGTGCGACCGGGTTGTGGGTAGCCGCGGCGCAGCAAGCCCAGAAGCCCGCATATTTGGACCCCAGCCTGCCCGCGGAGAAGCGTGCCGCCGACCTGGTTGGCCGGATGACCCTTGAAGAGAAGGCCACCCAGCTTGTGAATCAGGCGCGCGCCATTCCCCGGCTCAACGTGCCTGCATACGACTGGTGGAGCGAGGCCCTGCACGGCGTGTTGCGCGACGGAACCACGGAGTTTCCCGAGCCTATCGGCTTGGCCGCCACCTTCGACGCGCCGGCCATCCACGAGATGGCGGTGGTCATCGGCACCGAGGGACGCATCAAGCATGTGCAGGCCGTGCGCGACGGCCACAGCAACATCTTCGAAGGCCTCGATTTCTGGGCGCCCAACATCAACATCTTCCGCGATCCACGCTGGGGCCGCGGCCAGGAGACCTACGGCGAGGATCCATTCCTGACCGCGCGCATGGGCGTAGCTTTTGTCACCGGCATGCAGGGCGAAGATCCGCGCTATTACCGCGTCATCTCCACGCCCAAGCATTTTGCCGTGCACAGCGGGCCGGAGCCCACCCGCCACACCGCCGATGTGACCGTCAGCAAGCACGATGAGCTGGACACCTATCTGCCCGCCTTCCGCGCCACCGTCACCGAGGCCAAGGCCGATTCCGTCATGTGCGCCTACAACAGCATTAACGGCCAGCCCGCCTGCGCCAACCAATTCCTCCTTCAAGACCAGTTGCGCGGCAAGTGGGGCTTCCAGGGCTACGTCGTCTCCGACTGCGGCGCGGTCATCAATATCTTCGATGGCCACCACTTCAAGCCCACCCAGGCCGAGTCTTCGGCGATCTCGCTCCAGCGGGGCATGGACAACGAGTGCGTGGACGGAACCAATAAAGTCACCGATGACCACGACTACAAGCCTTATCTCGACGCCGTCAAGCAGGGCTTCCTCAAGGAAAGCGAAATCGACCTGGCCGTCACGCGGCTCTTTACCGCGCGTATGAAGCTGGGCATGTTCGATCCGCCGGAGATGGTGCCTTACTCCAAAATCGACGAGAGGCTCCTCGACAGCGCAGAGCATCGCGCCATGGCGCGCAAATTGGCCAACGAGTCCATGGTGCTGCTCAAGAACGACGGCCTGCTGCCGCTCCGCGCCTCGGGCATCAAAATCGCCGTCGTCGGTCCGCTGGCCGATCAGACCCGCGTGCTGCTGGGCAACTACAATGGGCTTCCCAGCCGCACCGTCTCCGTGCTGGAGGGCCTGCGCGCGGAGTTTCCCGACGCTGCCATCAACTACCTTCCCGGTACGCAGTTCCTGCAAAAGTCTGCGTCGCCCCTGCCCAGCGAGCTCCTCACCACCGATGGCAGGCCGGGCGTCAAAGCCACCTACACCAGGCGGGATATGACCATGGACGAGAAGTCCAAACGGACTGTCCTTGACACTCGCGTGGAGCCCGGCATCGACCTTTCAGCCGCTTCCATCCCGGTTGAGGTTGCCGGCATCAAGCCCCTGGCCATCCGCTGGGAAGCAACCCTGACCCCGCCGGAGACGGGCGACTACAACCTCGGACTTCAGGGCAACGGATTCTTCCGGGTCTCGCTGGACGGCAAGCAGGTCGCCTTCGCGTGGGACGCCAGCAACGAGATCAAGCTTGGGCGCGTGCATCTTGAAAAGGGCAAGCCGGCCCTATTAGAGGTGGATTACGGCGCGGGGGAGAGCAAGACGCCGGCGGCCCGCCTGGTCTGGTCCAAGGTGGACCTCAACCCCGATCCGGCGGCCGTTGCCGCGGCCAAGAATTCCGACGTCGTCGTAGCCGTTGTAGGCATCACCAGCGAGCTTGAAGGCGAGGAGATGCCGGTCAACGAGGAGGGCTTCAAGGGCGGCGACCGCACCAGCATCGATCTGCCCAAACCCGAACAGGCCCTGCTTGAAGCTGTCGCCGCCGCCGGCAAGCCGCTGGTCGTGGTTCTCGTCAACGGCAGCGCCCTGGGAGTCAACTGGGCAAAGGAACACGCCAACGCCATCCTCGAAGCCTGGTACCCCGGCGAGGAGGGCGGAGCCGCCGTCGCGGAGACGCTCTCCGGCCGCAACAATCCCGCCGGCCGCCTGCCCGTCACCTTCTACAAGGATGTGAGCCAGTTGCCGCCCTTCGAGGATTACTCGATGAAAGGCCGCACTTACCGCTACTTCCATGGAACCCCGCTCTATCCCTTCGGTTACGGCCTGAGTTACACCGGCTTCTCTTATAGTGGACTTACCGGGCCGACCAATGCCGTGCCCGCGGGCAGCCCGGTGGCTTTTGAAGTGACAGTGACCAATACCGGCCTTCGCCCAGGCGATGAAGTGGCCCAGCTCTATCTCGAATTCCCCGACCTGCCGGGCGCGCCGTTGCGGGCCTTGCGCGGCTTTCAGCGGGTCCACCTCGAAGCGGGCAACTCGGAAAAGGTGCGCTTTGTGCTTCAGCCCCGCGACCTGAGCATGGTCACCGAGGCTGGAGAGCCCATCGTCGCCGAAGGCGAGTACACCGTCTCTGTGGGCGGCGGCCAGCCCCATGCCGGCGTCCCCGTTGTTACCCGGAGCTTCAAAGTCAAGGGTAAGTTGACACTGCCCGAGTAACTCTGAAGTTAGCTAAGTAAAATAGGGCGCTGCCACAACCTGGAGCGCCCTGTTTCTTGATGCGGAGCAACTCTTTCCGGTGGACGCCACCCACAGGGCTTTAGTCAGAGCATTTCCCCATTGGTATAGAGCGGCCTTGAAAGGGCACGGCTTCAGGTGAAACTCGATCCGGAGGGAGGCGGGGGTTTCAACCCCCGCATAACGCCATCGGAATCGATGCGGGCTTTAGCCCCGGAGAGAATGCAACCTCGCGCAAGATGCGGATTCAATGCTCCCCGCCCAACTCCGGGAACACTTTTCCCATCTCCGGTGTCTACACAAGCACAGTGGTTCCGATGGGGATAGACGCAGTGACCTGAAACCCGTTCCCGCGCCGCTTAGAGCGCAGGGCGGGCACGCCCGCTTGCGCGCGCGGCAGGACCACTTCGCCTCCCCGCCGGAGCGGCTGATCGCTCGACTTCAGGGAGGCTGGCCATGTTTGAAGACTCCACCTTCGAATCCACGGGAAGAATCCGCACCCGCAGCCGCGGCTGGATGATCGCCGCCTTTACCTTCAACGGCTCCATCCTGCTGGCATTGATCCTCATTCCCCTCATCTACCCCGAAGCGTTGCCCCGCCAGATGATTGCCTTCCTTATGGAGGTTCCCCCGCCTCCGCCTACTCAGCAACCACTCCCACGCCAACAGCCTACCCGCGTGGTCCCAGTCTCCTCTGAGATGATGCTCCACCAGCTGGTGGCGCCGCGAACCATTCCCCGCGAACCCTTCATTCCCAGCAGCCAGGAAACGGCGCTCCCGGTAAACGTCGCCAGTTGGGACCCTGAAGGCAGTGTCCCGGGCGGCACCGAACCGATATTTCATGGCCAAAACGCACACCCCATTGTTCGCCAGGAGGTCAATGCCCCTATACGGGTCTCTTCCATGGTGGTCGAGGGACTGCTGGTGCATAAGACAATTCCCGTCTATCCCCCCATCGGCGTGGAGACGCGGACCCAAGGCACGGTGGTGCTGCAGGCAACTATCTCCAAAGCCGGGACCATCGAGAACCTGCGCGTGGCCGGCGGCCCGCCCGTCCTGCAACAGGCCGCGCTCGACGCCGTGAAGACCTGGCGCTACCGGCCCTATCTGCTCGACGGCCAGCCCGTGGAAGTCGAGACCACCATCAACGTGATCTTTTCCCTGGGACATTGATGCGGGCCGATTCGAGCAGGCCTTATCCGCCCGCCAGCTTCTCCCGCGTCAATTCGTTCCAGGCTTGGATGGCTTCCGGCATCGGTGGGCTCGCCGCTCCGGGAGCCACGCCCTCGATCGCCTGCTGCGGACTCACGCTGCCCTTGGCGTCGCGCAGCATGCCCTTCACCCAGCCCACCGCGGCCAACCCGTCGCGCCCGGTAAAGGTCTGCTCGATGTAAAACCATCGCTCATCCCAGCACACCAGCCGGGACCCCAGCCCGAAGGCCGCAAACACCGGCAGCGACCGCCTGTACGTCACCCACACCGCGCCCACCAGCGGCTGCCACCGCGAACGAAGAATATGTTCCAGCAGCCGCGTCCGCGCCAGCAGATGGGTCCGCGCATAATCCATCACGCTTAGATAACGGGCGTTGTTCATGTGCAGGTTGAGGTCGATATCGTTGGGCCAGACCCGCATCCGCAGCCGGTCCTCTTCGAGCACTCCCAGCGGCGCAAGCGGCCGCAGATGCTGCCGAATCGCCAGCGCCGGAATGCGCACAAAACTGATCAAATGCGACAAACTGCTCCCTCGACCGCGGTTGTCTTTCGACCAGTGTAGAAGGCGGAGCGCTTGCGGTCTGTGATCGGTGCATGGGGCCTGGGGGTGATGGCGCGGTTCCCGATTGGGCGATCGCGAGGCAGGAATCAATATAAATACGACATCGTTCGATGCTATGATGATGTGCGTGGAGGGAGATCCATGAGAACCACGCTTGCGCTCGATGACGACTTGGTAAGCACTGCCCAGGAGCTGACCGGAGTGACAGAGAAGACCGCTCTGGTTCGGGCGGGCCTGAAAGCCCTGATCGAGCGGGAGAGCGCCCGCAGGCTGGCGGCGCTTGGCGGGATCGCGCCAGACTTTCCCGATATTCCACGCCGGAGGTTAATCCGGGATGATCCTCGCGGACACAACCGTTTGGGTTGACCATTTCCGCTCCCCCAACGCGGAACTCAAAAGGCGTCTGGATCGCGAGGAAATCGTCATGCACGCGTTCGTTGTGGGGGAGTTGGCGCTGGGACCTCTCCCGAGCCGGGAAAAGATACTCCGATACCTCGACGCTTTACCGCGGCTGCATGTTGCGCTTCAAAGCGAAGTGCGGCAGATGATTGAGGCTCATGCTTTGCATAACCGGGGAATCTGCCTGGTCGATGCCCACCTTGTCGCGGCCGTCCTCATCCATCCGGGCACCCAATTGTGGACCAGAGACAACTCTCTGCGAAAGATTGCAGCCAGTCTTGGCATTCTGCTCAGCCTTCCCTAGCGGGCTTGAAGATTTCAGCTGGGGGCAGGCGAAGCAGGAGTTCTGTCCAGTTTGGCGGTCATCCGCTCGGGGACCTCGGAGATGCTTGATCGACATCCGCGCTTCATGCGTCGTCACACCCGGATAGGTTATCGCGATAGAATTGCGACCATGATTTCTGAATGGCTATCTGTTCGAGAGCTTCGCGTGCGGACGGTACGTGTACCAATGCTCGAACCGCATGCAACCGCCAGCGGCACCATCACCGAATCGCCATTGGTGCTGACCGACGTGATCACGGATAAAGAAGTTGTTGGACACAGCATAGTCTTCACGTATACGGCAGCCGCTCTTGAGCCGACGGCGGCTCTGATTCGAAATCTCGAAGCACTGTTGAAGGGGGAAAGGCTCGCACCACACGAACTCGACCATAAGCTCGCTCGCCGATTCCGTTTGTTGGGCACTCAAGGCTTGGTCGGCATGGCTCTGGCGGCGATAGACATGGCGCTTTGGGACGCACTGGCCCGCAGCCACAATACGTCATTGACACGATTGCTTGGCGGAGTTGAGAAGCCATTACGAGCCTATGGCGCCGTTGGCTACGAGGGAGCAATTGGTTCTGCCAGGGTCGCAGAAGACTGGGCTCGGCGCGGTTTCAAGGGGATCAAAGCAAAGATTGGATATCCGGATCTTAAGCAAGATATTGAAGTCATTCGAGCCATCAGAGCAGCTGCTGGGGACGATGTTGCGATCATGGTCGACTACAACCAGTGCCTAACGCCCGCCGAGGCTGTGCAGCGGCTGCGTGCGCTCGATGACCTGGGATTGACCTGGATTGAGGAACCGACCCTGGCGCACGACTATGAAGGACATGGCTTGATTGCGCGCGAGGTCAAGACTCCAATCCAATGCGGCGAGAACTGGTGGGGCATGCAGGACCTGCGGCATGCCCTCGATGCGCAAGCATCCGACTATATCATGCTGGACATCATGAAAATTGGGGGTGTCACAGGATGGCTTCGCGCGGCCTCCCTGGCGGAGGTTCACGGTGTGCCAGTTTCCAATCATCTTTGGTCCGAAATAAGCGCGCAGCTTCTGTGTGTGACGCCTACAGCTCATTGGTTGGAATATGCCGATTGGTGGAACCCCATCGTGTCCGAACCGCTGCAGATTGAAGACGGCATGACAGTTCCGAAGGATAGGGCAGGAGCCGGAGTGAATTGGAATGAGGAAGTCATCAGCCGATGCTCGGCCTGAAGAGGGTCGTGGCAATGGTCGTCGTTAGCGACCGCAAAGTAAGAAAGGAGACTGGCAGGTGTGAACGGTCGATAGCGCCTGCTTGGCTCAGAACTCAAGCCCGCCTTCTAGGAGTTCGGTTAGTGCCGTAAAATGCCCAAGGGTTCGGGAATGGGGTAGTTCCCGGTTTGTCGCCTAACCGGAGATTGCGCTATTCCCAACCTGCGGACCGCTCCGCCTGCCACTGGCGCGATCTGCGCTCCATCGGCGACAATTCCCCTGCGATGAAAAAGCCATCCCGCAGGGACTTCCTCATGACCGCCTCCGCCGCCACGCTTGCCGTTGTGGTTTCGCCTTCCCTTCCCGCCGCAAAAGCATCCGCCGCGCCGCCCCGCCAGCGCGTCTTCGTCGGCTCCAACACCCCCGATGGCGTTCTCGCCTATGACTGGGATTCGGCAACCGGCGATTTAGCCCCCAAAGGCGTTGCCGCGAAACTCGCCAACGTGGATTGGATGACCTTCTCGCCCGGCCATGAGTATCTCTACGCCGCCTCGGAGGTGGATTCGTTCAACGGCAGGCCGACCGGCGCGGTGGCCGGCTTTCGCTTCGAGAATGGCTCCCCGCACCTGATCTGCACCCAGAACTCGGCGGGCAAGGGCACCTGCCACGTAGCCCTCGACCGTACCGGGCGCGTACTGCTCTCGGCCGACTACGGCGGCGGCAGCGCGGCCAGTTTTATTGCCATGGCCGGCAGCCTCAGCCCCGTCATCTGGTCCGAACGCTACAAGGCGCACGGCCCCAACGCCGACCGCCAGCAGAGCGCCCACGCCCACTTTGCGTCCTTCTCGCCCGACAACCGCTTCGCCTATATCAACGACCTGGGCGGCGACTGCATCCACATCTACAGCCTGGACACGGAGACCGCCCTGCTGAAGCCCGCCGGACAGTACAGCGCTCAGCCCGGCGCCGGCCCGCGCACCCTGCACTTCCATCCCAACGGCCACACCGCCTACTCGGTCAACGAGCTGAACTCGACGGTGGACGTGCTGGAGTGGAGCAAGGCAGACGGCGGCCTCACCCTCGCCACGCGCATCGAACTGCTGCCCGCGGGCTACCAAGGCATCACCCGCGCCTGCGATACGGTCATCTCGAAGGATGGAAGGTTCGTTTACTTCGCCAATCGCGACAACGATTTTCTCTATAGCTTCCGCGCCGATGCGACGACCGGCGCGCTCACCCCCATCGCCCGCTCCAGTTGCGGCGGCAAGATTCCGCGCAACTTCACGCTCGACCCCACCGAGCGCTGGATGCTCGTCGCCAACCAGGACTCGAACCTGATTGCTGTCTTCGCGCGCAACCCCGAGACCGGCGTCCTTGCCGAGCAGGGCAAGAGCTTCGCGGCAGCCGCGCCCATGTGCATTTTGTTCGCTTGAATGAAAACAAGGGAACGGGGATTAGGGAACGGAATGCAGGTCCCCATTATGCGGTCAATCATTCAGCTGAACCGTTTCTTGCTTGCTGGTCGAGGGATTCAGAAGATGCGCGTATTCTGCATCATCGCATTCAGCGGAGTTTTGCTTGGTCCGCGATTTCCTTTGGCCTGGGCGAGCAGTAATGCCTCGCTCTTCGATAGGCCTTTGCATGAAACGCATACGCCGCTGCCACGCGATCCATACAACCCGGGATTAAAGCCGATGCTTTCCTGCTTTTATTATCCGAACTTCATGGTCAAGCAGGTTGATCTTGGAGAGAAGGGAGCGGAACAAATTTCGGTTCTCCCTTATTGGTTAAAAGACAATAAAGAGCCGCCGTGCCTTCGCACCAATGCCACAGACGAGATGTTGATCGATCCCAGGGCGTGGAGCGGCTATTTCGAAGGCGTTAAGGGCGACTTTGTCTTCTTAGTATCCGCCGACGGGTCTGATGGCGGACCGTCTTTTGCCGTATTCAACGCCGTAGACGCTTGGAAGATCTTTGTCGATGCCGAGAAGGTATTCAAGAACTCAACTGAATTCACCTCTCTTATGGTATTGAACCACCCGAAAAACGATAACGAATCTGTGCTTGAGCTTCACTACCGAAGGGTGTACCGGGCGCCGTGCTCGTTGCGTGCCGACGAGAAGAATTGCTGGAGCCTCATCAGGCAAATCACCGGCCTGACGGAAGTATCGCCTCCGAATTGTGCGACGGCGTACGAGGCCGAGGAGAAGAAGTCACCAGGCGATGCCAAGAGCTTGAGGACCGATCCGAGCGTAATTACATATGAAGTTGAAGTTGTGTTGGATTCAAGTAATGTTATACGGGTGACGCCCGTCTCAAAGGCAATGGAGTGTTATCCGGCGCATTAACTAGTCGCCGCTCGGATCGTTAGACACCCATCAACGCCGGGCTTCCCAGAACTTCTCTCGATCCAACCAGATCAATTCCCACGGCGGCCGGCGCGGCCACCGGCACATGAGCCAGTTCCCAGGCCGAGCGATCCTTCATCAGCCGCGACACCAGCGCCGTGTGCATGGCGTGCCCCGCGCGCTCCGCCACCACATGGCCCTCAATCCGCCGACCGGCCAGCGCCAGGTCCCCGATCAGGTCCAGCACCTTGTGCCGCACATACTCGTCGTCAAAGCGCAGCGGACCGTTTTCCGGTCCCCGGGCTCCGAGAATTATGGCGTTTTGCGGCCCCGCGCCGCGAATCAGTCCCATATCGCGCAAACGCTTCTCGTCCGCCTTGTAGCCAAAGGTCCGGGCCGGGGCAATGGCTGCGCCATAGGTCTCGGCGGCCAGGTCCACGCAGGTGCTCTGTCGTCCGATGGGCGCGGGAAAATCGATGGTGTAGAGGATTTTGTAGCCGGAGCCGGGATAAACGCCGATGAACTTCTCGCCCTCCCGGACCTCCACCGGGCGAAGTACGCGAATGGTCTCGCGGCGGCGGCGCTGGACGCGAATCCCGCCGCGGAGAAAGGCCTCCACGTAGGGCAGGGCGCTGCCGTCCAGAATGGGCAACTCCAAATTGTCGAGTTCTACAATCGCGTTGTCCACGCCCATGCCGATGAGCGCGGAGAGCAGGTGCTCGGTGGTAGAGATCAGCACGCCCTGGCGCATCAGGCTGGTGGCGTAGCTGACCTTGGCCACGTTGCGGCCGATGGCGGGGATCTCGAAGTTGTCCAGGTCGGTGCGCCGGAAGACAATGCCCGATCCGGCCGGGGCGGGCAGCAAGCGCATGGTCACCGGCGCGCCGGAATGGAGCCCTACCCCCGCAAACTCAAGGGGTCCGGCAATCGTCTGTTCCAGGTGCGCGGGACTAACCAATGAACCTCTTCTCCAACTTAGGAAAACCCGCAATCCAAATTCAGCCGTGCAAGTCCAACCGTGCAAATCCGGGGTGGAATTCCGTGTAACCGAAAGATTAGCCGCAAAGTCGCATCCCCATACTGTGGTATTTTAGCCACACTCTGCGCATTGCAGGCCACCGTTGCGCGCAGAGGTCCAACTCTACTGCCTGCGCTAACCGTCGTAGAATCAGAAAGTCGCCGGCCGCGCCGGCCAATTGATTTCCCGAAAGGTCCACGGATGCCCACTCGCTCCGACCTCCCCATTCCCATGCGCGCTCTGCTGGCTGGGGCCCGGCGCAAGCTTCCTGCGCTGCTTCAACTGACCCGGCAACTGGTGTGTGCAGAGTCGCCTTCGGACGCAAAAGCCGCTGTGGACATCTGCGTGGAGCTGGCCGCGGAGCACGCCATAGCTCTGGGAGGACGCGTGAGATTGCACCGCCAGAGCGCTTTCGGCAACCTGCTCGAAGCCCGTTTCGGCGCAAGATCGAAGGCCGGCGCAGCGGACCGCATCCTTCTGCTCGGCCATCTGGACACGGTCTGGCCGCTGGGTGCGCTCAAAACCATGCCCTGCCGCCTAGCCGAAGGCCGCCTGTGGGGGCCCGGAACGCTGGACATGAAGGCCGGTGTGGCCATGGCCTTCACCGCCGTGGAAATGCTCATTGAGGCCAGTCTGCTCCATCGTGAGGCCGTGCTGCTCCTCACTAGCGACGAGGAGGTGGGCAGCCCGGTCTCGCGGCCCATCACCGAGCGCCTGGCGGCCCAGTGCGGGGCCGTCTATGTGCTCGAGCCGGCGCAGGGGCTGGCCTGCAAGACCGCCCGCAAGGGAACCGGTAACTGGCGCATCGAGATCTCCGGAGTGGCGGCCCACGCCGGCGTGGACTTCGACAAAGGGGCGAGCGCCCTGCGCGAACTGGCCCATGCCATCGAGACGGTCAGTGGCTGGACCGACCTCAAACGCGGCCTCACCGTAAGCGTTGGCCTGGCCGCAGGCGGCTCGAAGACCAACGTGATTCCCGCTCATGCCTGGGCCGAGGTCGATGTCCGGATCGCCCGCAAGGCCGACGGACCGCGCATCGAGCGCAGATTCTCCGCCCTGAAACCGGAGGACAAGCGTTGCACTCTTGCTGTCGCCGGTGGCATTAACCGTCCCCCCATGGAGCGCAGCCCTGGAACTGTCCGGCTTTTCCGCCAAGCCAGGGCACTCGCCGCCGAACTCGGTTTCACCCTGGACGAAGCGGCCACCGGCGGCGCCTCCGACGGCAACTTTACCGCCGCGCTCGGCATTCCCACGCTCGACGGCATGGGCGCGGTGGGCGAAGGCGCGCATGCCCTTCACGAATCGATCCTGGTCGATCGCCTCGCTCCAAGAACGGCTCTCCTCGCCGGCCTGCTCGCGCACTGAATCGTCCCCGCACAGAAAGCTGGATGCTCCGCCTGGTCGCCGGGGTACCCTCCAGGGTCGGGCCCCCGCATCGTTGTCTTGCGGGCAGTGAGCGCATCATGCGCTGTAAGGGCATTGCGCATAAGGATGAATAAGGCTCGCATTACCTTTGCGGGTTACCAGGTCTGCCGGTCTGTCCTTTCCCGCAGGTCAACTGATACACTCCCCAGTGGAACCACCCTGGAGTTGGAAAAGCCATGAAACACACTGCTCTGATTCTTTTGTTGGCGGCAAGCGCCGCGGCCCTGAGCGCCCAAACCACCGCCAAGCCGGCGGCTGCCGCCACCGCGCCCAAGCCCGCTGCTCCGGCTGCCACCGCAGCCAAACCGGCGGCCCCGGCAGCCGGCGCAACCTCCCCAACCGTCGCGGCGGTCATCAAGGCCCCCGCCTCAATTCCTCAGTACAAAGGGCTTCAGAAGACCGTCTTTACGGTTGCCTTGCGCTACCAGGAGGTCGCCATAGGCACCGGCGCCCTCGCCGAGCCCAACAAATTGTACAAGGTCCACTACACCGGCTGGCGGGCCGCCGATGGGATCAAGTTCGACTCCTCCTACGATCATCCCAGGCCTCCCTTGAAAGACAAGGACGGCAAGCCGGTGCTCGGCGAAGACGGCAAGCCCAAACTGGACGATCCCCAGCCCATGCCGTTTGCTCAGGGCATTGGTGGCGCGATTCCCGGCTTTGACCAGGGCTTTGCCGGGATGAGGGTTGGCGGCAAGCGCCGCCTGTTCATCCCCTGGCAACTGGCTTATGGCACACGGGCTTTCCCCGACCGTGGTCCGGATCACCCCGGCATTCCGGCGAAATCCGATCTGATCTTCGACGTCGAGCTCATGAACGTCGCCGACATGCCTCCCATGCCCAGTCACCCTGCCATGGGTGCTATGCCCGGAACCCCTCGCCCGCCGCCCGGCACAAACGTTGTTCGCCCGCAGATCAGCCCAGGGGACGCGATGCATCCCAAACCCGCCGCTCCGCCGGCCCCTGCGTCCCCGGCAACTCCCGCAGCGCCGCCGGCTGCTCCCGCAACGGCGCCACCCGCCCCAGCACCGCCGGCCTCCGCTCCACCCACCACTCCACCGTCAGCGCCCACCCCGCCGACAGCACCCCCACCGCCCACCCCGCCGCCATCGCACTAGCCCCACGAAGACAATGTCCGGGTGCACCAGGTCTCGATTCTGAGACCTGGCCCCGGCTTGCCACCCCCGCGCCAGGGCAATCGCATTTGAACCCTACTGAGATATTGAGGACTTCACAGCCTGCGGAAATTACTCCATCGGTCCAGCCTCTGTAACAGGGCACCACTTCAATACCCCGGTCTGAGAGGCTGTGACTTTATTCGGCGCCACCCATCGCTGCATTGATCGCAACTTATCTTATTGATATATATTATAGTTATGAGCGAATCGGGCGAAGCATTCGGGAGTCGGGAGCGGGTAGAACGAGCCTCGCCTCGTTTGCGGCAGCCGCAGCGGCGGCAGGTGGAAGAGCGCAGCGGCGTCAGGTGGAACGGCGCAGCGGTGGCAAAGTCGCGCAGCATCGGCGCGACGGCGGCAATCTGCGCACCACCGGCATCGAACCGGCTCAGGCCGATGGCGTAGAACTGCTTATCCCGCCGAAGATGGCCAAAAGTCCTCTCCGCCGCGCCCGGGAACTGGAGCCCAAACCAGGCGACAGCGAAGCGGCTTTAGCCTGCAAACAACGCCTGCGCAGGGAGGCGGGCAAGGAAATCCGCAAACAACCAGCGGCCGCCAGCGAAACCGTCCATGCCGGTCTCGGAAGTTATCGCGGCCTGGGGCAAATCACGGTGCGCGGCCTCGCGGATCGCCTCGGTCTGGCCTTGGCAGCCCGCATCGCCCCAGACCTTGCCCTCGCCGCCGTGCAACAACTCGGGCAGCATGTGCACGTCGGAGACGCTGGCCGCCGTCGAGCAGACCGAGTGCACGATGCCTTCCTTGCTATCGACCCCGATGTGCGCCTTCATCCCAAAGAACCACTGGTT
>Ga0326728_10005284_pt1 | contig 36625 bp, 35 predicted proteins | sample MB3enrmetagenome_FD_207602 | JGI IMG/M metagenome (GOLD analysis project Ga0326728, IMG submission 207602) | Lab enriched peat soil microbial communities from McLean, Ithaca, NY, United States - MB31MN | ecosystem: Environmental > Terrestrial > Soil > Wetlands > Peat | place: USA: New York...
CACAACTTCAAATTAAACGTATGGAGCTACGATTATCCCAGGTTTACGAAGCCTTTCTACTACGGCCTCGCGGCACGGAACATGGTCTTCCTGATCATGTTTAACAAAACATGGACGGATGAAGATGAGATCCGTTTCAGTATCTTTAAGTTCAAGTTGCCCCAGTTGCAACGACCCGCGTGGGACTTCCAATATGTGATTCACAGGGTCGCGCAAGGGAAAGACTATGGATTCAAAGCCCGTTTGGTGTGGAAGAAGTTCGTTAGTCCCGAAGATTGTCTCCAGGAATACAAAAGGTGGCTCAAGTAGTGTAGCGCGGACCGCCGGGGTCGCGGTCCGCGGTTCTTACGAAACGAATCAAACAAACGTAACCACGCAGCGTAGCGCGACCTGTTCTTTAGGTCCGCGGTTTGTCATCTATTGCGAACAAAAAGCCGCGGACCTAAAGAACAGGTCCGCGCTACGCGTGCTCAGGTGTAGCGGGAGTACAAATCAGGTCTCCTTCCTCTATACAGGGGATTCCCGGCGCGCGCTTTAAGCGCCTCCTCCGGGTCAACATCCGCGTAGATCACCCCTTCTCTATTCCAGATTTCGGCCAGCAGGGCGCCATCGTGGTTGGTGATATTGCTCCCTCCAGGACAGTTATGGGCCTGCTCGTCCTTCCCGCAGCAGCAGGCCGTGGGCATGATCATCGAGTTCGCCTTGGCCAGCCCCTGGACCTCGTTGTGGCCCCGCGAAGGTCGATTGTTCAGCCAGAACAGCACTCCGCAGCCGAGGTTGGCATAGCAGCGGGTCATTTCCGGAAAATCGCCGTCGTAGCAGAGCATCACTCCGCACTTGTGGCCCTTCACCATGAAAGTGACCAGTTCGTTGCCGGGCTCGTAGGAGCTGGGCTCGTGGCGCAAACCCGATGCGTGCCACCACAGATGAGTCTTACGGTAGTTGGCTTGCACTCCTGACGCTCCAACCAGGGTGGCGGCGATAAAACACTTGTCCCCATCGCGCTCGGTCAGGCCCCAGAGCACGAGGGATCGGCTGCCCGCCAGCAGCGATTGGAAGGCCCGGCTGGTCGGCCCATCCGCCACCTCGGCCAGCTCTTTCAGGTTCGTCACATAACCCACTAGCAACTCCTCATGGAAGAGGACTATGTCCGCACCCTTTTTCAGGGCCTCGCCGGCAAAAGCCAGAGCCCTGGCCCGGTTTCTCTCCACCGCGCCTGGCACCGTCTCCATCTGCACCACGGCGAGACGGACCTTGCCGTCCGGGAGGCTATTCTCCGCCGATAGGGGCGACTCACCGCGAGCGGCACCCGGATGCAGCGCCGATGCGCTCAGGCCGCAGGCCGCGCCGACCTTGATAAAATCCCGCCTCGATAGACTCCGCCCCTTCATGGTTACCTCCCGATAGAAATCCTGCCTTCCGACGGCGACCTTGGGGCCATTCTATCAGAGCCTATCGAGATCGCGCGATTGCATTCTGAGCCAATCAGGCATATGTTGCCGGTTGGGCGGAAAGTTCATAATGGAAATTCCGGCCTAAAACGAGGGGAGGGTCACCAGTATGCGTCCCAGGAAATCGAAGACTTCTGCGCCCGGATTCTCGCGGCGGGAATTTCTGCTCACCGTTGGCGCCACCGCACCGACCATCAGTTTGACGGAAGGCGGAGCCCGTGGCGTGCCTCCCCCAAGCCTGGGGCCGGAAGCGGTTGATGCCAGCGGCAAATTCACGCCCATCAAGTTGAGCGCCTATTTCAACTCTTCGGCGCGGGAATTCGGAACCCGCGAGAAAGCGGCGCTGATCGGCGGCGATTCTGCCCAGGACTCCCTGATCCGCGTTCCCGGAGGCACGCGTGACATGCAGGGGATCCCCTTCATTTTGGGGCCCGAAGATTTGCAGAGCAAAGGCTGGATTGTCCTCAGTACCAAGGTCGTGCCTGCTGCTAACACGGCAGTGGAAATCCCTTTGGGGCAGAAAGCTCATTTCGTCTGCCTGACTTCCTTTTGTGACTTTGATGAAAACGAGGCGCCGGAGCCGGGGCAGGATGTCTTCCAGAAGGTTGGCCAACATCTGGGGGACGTCACCCTGATTTACGAGGACAATGGCACGCACGTGCTGCCCATTCGCCGCCGGTTTGAAACGAACGCGGTCGACCATTGGGGGCACCTCAGTTTCGCAGCGACGCCGCCCGGAAAATGGCACGCAACGAAGCTTAAGGACCCTCTGGGCAGTGCACGCCAGTGGGGAAATCTCCAGACTTCTGTGACGGGAGGCGGCGCGGGAGCCCCCAGACTGGGAACCGTTTCGGTTTGCGCGCTGGAAAACCCTGAGCCTGACCGCAGCATTCGTGCGGTGCGGATGGAAGCGGCCGGTGAGGATGCCCTGGTAATCTGCGGCTTGACGCTTTATCACCGCGCCGGGAATCCGCTGCGTGTTGCGCCACGTGCCTTGTTCCGGATTACCTTGCCGGAAGCTGCCGCCGAGGACGAGACCCGCTGGCAGGTGGATGTGGATCTCGGCACGGTAGGCCGCATCTTTGCCCTGCCCGATTTCGACGCGGAAGCATGGCTGGCCGCGCCTGCCAAGGGGTTGGGTGAACACGCGGTGGTAAGACCCGGCGCCCGCTACCTTTATGCGGAGGTCATCGGCAACGTCAATGCGACGTTGACCCTTGCTGATAACAAGACCGGCAAGCAGTATGCCTTCGACCTCTCCAAGGTTGTTCCGGGCAGTGAATTGGAGGCCACCGAGAGAGGTGGGAAGATCGAGATCATCGAGCACGGCCGCCGCTGGGTTCAATGCCGCGTGCTCGATCCAGAGAGCAAGCGGCCCACTCCGGTGCGCCTGGCCTTTCGTTCGAAAGAAGGCCGCTACATTCCTCCATACGGACACCGCAGTGAAATCAACGATGGGTGGTTTCAGGATTACGGCGCCGACGTCAAATTGATGGACACTTCCTTCGCCTACGTCGATGGCACGTTTCAGGTGGAACTCGCGCCGGGAGAAGTGTACCTGGAAATGACCAAGGGTTTCGAACACCAGGCGGTACGGCAGAAGATTGAAATCCAGCCAGGACAGCGCGAATTGACCTTGGAAATTCCCCGCTTCACCAACCTCCGCGCCAAAGGCTGGGTGACCGCGGACACGCACACCCATTTCTTGTCTCCCACCACGGCCGTGCTGGAAGCGCAGGCCGAGGGACTGAACCTCATCAACCTGCTGGCGGCCCAGTGGGGTGACCTCTTTACCAATGTGGGGGATATTTCGTATGGACCCCTGCTTTCCGCGGATCGCGATTCGATGGTCTGGGTGGGAAGCGAGAATCGTCAGCACTTCCTCGGTCACATCGGGCTCGAGGGTGTGCAGGGGAAGCCGGTTTTCCCCATGTCGGCGGACGGCCCGGGCGAGGCGTATCTGGGCGATCCGCTCTGGACCAGCTTGGCGGAGTGGGCGGACGTTTGCCGCCAGCGCCAGGGGCTGGCGGTGGCGGTGCATTTCCCCTATCCCACGGGTGAAATCGCTGCGGACATTGTGCTCGGCAAAATCGATGCCGTCGAGATTTGGCCGCAAGACGATCCAAAAGTTAAGATTAAGGCCCTTGAGGAGTTCGATAGTTTGCGCTACCTGGATTGGTATCACTACTTGAATTGCGGCTACCGCCTACCGGCGGTGGCGGGAACGGATAAGATGGGGGCCTACATGCCCGCCGGCGCGAATCGCGTCTATGCCTATCTCGGCCAGGAAGAGTTCAATTATCCCAACTTTGCCAGGGCCGTGCGGGCGGGGAATACTTTTGCCACTTCCGGCCCGCTCCTGATGTTCCACGCCGATGGCCGTCCCCCGGGAGCGGAAATCACTCTGGGGGCGGGTGGCGGCACGATAGAAGTCACTGCCGACGCGCAATGCTTTGTGCCGATTCATCGCTTGGAGGTTATCTTCAACGGCAAAGTGGTTGCCAGGCAGGATGAGCCGGCGGGAGCGCGGACGATTCACCTGGCAGAGAAAGTCAAAGTTGATGGGCCGGGCTGGCTGGCGGCGCGTTGTTCTTCGCAATCCGGCCCCACAACTTCGTGGGGATTTAAGATTACCGCGCACACCTCGCCGGTCTATGTGCAGGTACCGGGGAGGGATATGTTTTCGCCAGAGGCCGCGACCTACTTCCTCCAACTCATCGATGGGGCGCAGATGTATGTGGAGACTCTTGCCACATGGCCGGACGCAGAGGCCTTCGGCCGGATTCGCAAAGTCTACACCGATGCCCGCGCCGAATTGCACCGCCGCATGCACCTGCACGGGATACCGCATTAGCGGGTTACAGACGATACCTTGATTAAGACAGTCTGCCTGGCATCACGCACGCGTAGCGTCCGCCGCACGGGCGGCTTCGTTCAAGTCCCCTTCGGGGAACTTACCGTACCTCCTTGCGATCACTTGGCCGTGTCGCCTAACCACCGAAAGGCGAGCGACGGCATCGATCGCCGTCTCCGGATCAGGTTGGAACAACTCGGAAGGGATGACGAGGGGAGCGGCCTTTCCACCCGCCGGGGACGGAGTCCGCACCTCGCCGGGCTGGTTTGGGGCTCCGAAAATGTAGAAACCCCAGCGCCGCGACTTATCGCGGCGCATCCCCCGCCGCTGACGAGTCAGCGGCGGAAAATGCGGGCCCAAGCTCCCGCACTCCGAAACCTGGCTGGGCGGGAAGTCACCCACGGTCGAAAACCCCTTCCGCATGCGTCACCGTCTGCGCCGGCCCATCTGTCCGGTAGTGTCTCAGTTTGAGGTGCCACGGGCGTCCCGCCCGTGAAGAGGCACGGCCAAGATGGCCGTGGCACTTCAAAATGAGACACTACGACCTGTCCGGTTCCGTTCCTGTCCGGTTCCGTTGACCGGAGTACGGAAGCATGTTAGCCTTTTGCCTAGCGATGATTCCCTTTCCCGCGCCGAGTCGTCCCGGGGGGCAAGTTGGCTAAGCCTATCAGCAAGCTGAACATCCTGGTGACCGGAGGTGCGGAGGGCAGGGGCTCCGGCGGGCGCCCGGCGGGCTCGGATCAGGCCGGAGGGCATGGGCGACCAACCCCATCGTCCGGGAGGAACGAATGAGCGTGGATCGACCGCCCAAAATCTCGTTTGTGATGCCGGTCTTTAACGAGATGCGGACCATCGAGGAAATCCTGCTGCAGGTGCAAGCGGTCGACCTCGACAAAGAAATCGTGATTGTCGACGATGGGTCGACCGATGGGACTCGCGCCTTCCTGACCACGCTGGAGGAATGCGCGAAGCACCCTCCCGCCACGATGAAACTGCCGCGCACCGGGAGGGATCTGCGCGCCGACAACCTTCGCATCTTTTTCCAGGACAAGAACCGGGGGAAGGGCGCGGCTCTGCGACGCGGATTCCAGGAGGCCAAGGGAGATATCGTGGTCATCCAGGATGCCGACCTGGAATACGATCCCGGTGATTACCCCAAACTGATTGAGCTGATCGAATCGGAAGAGGCGGACGTCGTCTATGGTTCGCGCTTTCTCGGCGGTCCCCACCGGGTGTTGTTATTCTGGCACTACGTGGGCAATACCATTCTCACCCTCATGTCGAACATGGTGACGGACCTGAATCTCTCCGATGTGTGGACTTGTTACAAAGCCTTCCGCCGGGAGATCATCCAGAGCCTTGACTTGCGCGAAAATCGCTTTGGGTTTGAGCAGGAGGTGACCATCAAGATTGCGCGCGGTGGGTGGCGAGTTTACGAGGCGCCCATCTCCTATTACGGGCGCACGTACGAGGAAGGGAAGAAAATCACCTGGAAGGATGGGGTTCGCGCCCTCTGGTGCATCCTGCGCTATGGGGTCTTCTCGCGTCACGCCAAACCCTCCCGCGCCCCGAATGCTGTGCAGGTCACCCATGGGAGTCGCGGAGCCAAATCCCGGCGCTAAGGGTCAGTCCTGGTCGCGGACCGGATGCCGGTTCCCCATTGGTCCGCGGATTGGCAACAAATTGGGAACACGCCGTACTTTGTCCATCTTCTGATCCGGCCATGAGGCTCGCGATGCATGGCCGATCTAACCTGGGGAAGTCCCGCGGAGAGGTTGCTTCGGCTCCGAATTGACGAGATCCGGGAGAAGAGGAATCTGGTGGGCGGAATCGCTTCTATCAGATATACTTAACTTCTTATCAGCTTATTAGCGCGCTCCCCGACGAGTTCCGCCCAGAATCGCTGCATTCTATTGAACTCAAAGGAGCTAGGGGCCTTCCCAGGTTGAACCGGGAAAGCGCGGCAAGGGGCGCGAGGTGGCGAAAATGAAAGTCGTCATTCTATGCGGGGGAATGGGAACCCGGCTGCGGGAAGAGACCGAGTTCCGGCCGAAACCGCTGGTGGAAATCGGCGGAAAGCCGATCCTCTGGCACATCATGAAGATCTATTCCCATTTCGGCTTCAAGGAATTTGTGCTCTGCCTCGGTTATAAAGGCCATCTGATCAAGGAATATTTTCTGAACTACCGGGTGATGCAGAGTGACTTTACCCTTCGGCTGGATTCCCCTGAACGTCCCCAATTCCATCAGGGGAGCGATCCGGTGGATTGGTCGATCACCTTTGCGGAAACGGGCGCCGAGGCCATGACGGGTGCGCGCGTGAAGCGGGTGGAGAAGTACATTCAGGAAGACAACTTTCTTTTAACGTATGGCGACGGGGTTGCCGACCTCGATGTGGAAAAGCTGCTGGAATTCCATCGCGAGCACGGAAAAATTGCCACCGTCACGGGGGTGCGCACCAATTCGCGTTACGGGGAACTGGTGGTGCTGGACGGCCGAGTGAAGCGCTTCACCGAAAAGCCTCCGGCGGAAGAGGGATTCGTCAGTGGCGGTTTCTTTGTTTTCCATCGCCGGCTCTTTGACTATCTTTCCGACGATGATGACTGCGTGCTGGAGCGTGGACCGCTTGAAACCCTGACCCAAGAAGGTCAACTGATGAGTTACCTGCACCCCGGATACTGGCATTGCATGGATACCTATCGCGACTTCGTCGCTCTCAATGATTTATGGAGGCAGGGGGCGCCTTGGAAAATATGGGAATAGCCGGCGGCAAAGCGAGCTTCTGGGCCGGGCGTCGCGTGTTGGTGACGGGCGCTACGGGCATTGTGGGCTCGTGGCTCACCCAGGACCTTTTGGAACTCGGCGCCCAGGTTGTGGCGTTGCTTCTCGATGCCGACCCGCAAACCGAGCTTTTTCGAAGTGGAGCGATTCATCGCGTCAATGTAGTGCAGGGCCGGCTGGAGGAATTCCACAGCGTCGAGCGGGCCATCGTGGCGCATGAGGTGGAGACGGTCTTTCATCTGGGCGCCCAGGCCGTCGTTTCCGTGGCGCACCGCTCGCCCCTCCCCACCCTGGAAACCAATGTGCGCGGAACGTGGAATGTGCTGGAAGCTTGCCGCCTCCACCCCGACCTGGTGAAGCGGGTGGTGGTGGCGTCGAGCGACAAGGCTTACGGCCAGCACGACGCCCTCCCTTACACCGAGGACATGCCCCTGCGGGGCAAATACCCTTACGAGGTTTCCAAGAGCTGCGCCGACCTGATTACCCAGAGCTACTATCACACCTACGGGCTCCCGGCGGCCGTGGCGCGTTGCGGTAACATTTATGGCGGTGGCGACCTCAATTGGTCGCGCATTGTGCCGGGCACCATCCGCTCCTTGTTGCGCGGCGAATCACCGATCCTGCGCAGCGACGGGCAGTTCATCCGCGATTACATTTACGTGAAAGACGTTTCGACTGCCTATTTGCGCCTGGCGGAGGGCCTGAGCGCGCCGGAGATTCTGGGGGAAAGCTTCAACTTCAGTCCCCAATCCCCGGTGACGGTGCTCGAAATCGTCAATATGATTCGCCGCCTCGCGCAGTGTGAGCATCTTCAGCCCACCATCCTCAACTCCGCGACCGGCGAGATTCGCAATCAGTACCTGTCGTCAGCCAAGGCGGAAAGGCTGCTGCACTGGAAGCCGGCGTATGACCTGGAGCGCGGCCTCTCCGAGACACTCCAGTGGTATCGGGACTTCTTCGGAGGGCAGGCGAAATGACACTCGCCGAAGCCACCTGCCGTTCCTGCGGCAGCCCCCGGCTCGAGACCGTTCTTTCCCTGGGGGTTACGCCGCTGGCGAATTCGCTCCTGACGAAGGAGGATCTCGACCGGCCCGAACCGGTTTTTCCCCTAGACCTTGCCTTCTGCCCCACTTGCTCGCTGGTGCAGATTACCGAGACGGTTCCGCCGGAAACGCTCTTCCGGGAGTATCTCTACTTTTCCTCCTTTTCCGATGAAATCCAGCGCCACGCCGAAGCGATCTCCCGGCGCATGATTGCTGCAAAGCGCCTCGATGCCAACAGCCTGGTGGTGGAAGCCGCCAGCAATGATGGCTATCTTCTGCGTCATTACCAGGGGGCGCGCGTTCCGGTGCTCGGAATCGAGCCCGCGCTCAACATCGCGCGGGTGGCCGAGGAAAAGTATGGGATCAAGACCCTGACGGATTTTTTCGACGAGTCGTTGGCCGGCAAACTGCGCAAGGAAGGCACCCGCGCGGACGTTTTCCATGCCAATAACGTGCTGGCACACGTGGCGAATCTTAATGGTTTCGTCGCGGGCATTCATTTGCTCTTGAAGGATGAAGGAGTGGCGGTGATCGAAGTTCCCTATGTCATGGAAATGATCGATCGCTGCGAGTTCGACACCATCTACCACGAACACCTGTGCTACTTCTCGGTAACCGCACTGCAAGCCCTCTTCCGGCGGCATCGACTGGAGATTCAAGACGTGGAGAGACTGCCGATCCACGGCGGCTCCATTCGATTGTTCCTGAAACACCATGAGGCCGTTGATCCCACGCCCGCCGTGTCGCAACTGCTTGCGCAGGAAGCTTCCCAGGGCGCCAACCAGATGGGCTTTTACGGTGGTTTCGCGAACCGTGTGGAGCAGGTCAAGGGCTCGCTTTGCCGTCTTCTCCGGGATTTGAAGGGCCAGGGGGCGCAAGTGGCCGCCTACGGCGCAGCCGCCAAGGGCAGCACGCTCCTGAATTACTGCGGCATTGGTCAGGAATCGTTGGATTTCGTCGTGGATCGAAGCCCCTACAAGCAGGGACGATACATGCCCGGCGTCCATCTGCCCATCTATCCGCCCCAAAAGCTCCTGGAGGCAATGCCGGACTACACGCTTCTGCTGACCTGGAACTTTGCTGACGAAATCCTCACCCAACAGGCGGAATACCGGGAGCGGGGCGGGCATTTCATCATCCCGGTTCCTGAGCCCAGGATCGTCTGAGATTGCCGGACGGGAGGAGAGTAAGTGGTTTTTGTCGAGACGAAGCTCCCAGGCGTGTTTATAATCGAGGTAGAGAAAAGGGAGGACGAACGCGGTTTCTTCGCCCGCACGTTCTGCCAGCATGAGTTTGAGGCCCACAGCCTCAGCCCTCGAGTGGCGCAGTGCAGCACATCTTTCAACAAGAAGAAGGGCACCCTGCGCGGCATGCATTACCAAATTGCTCCTTACCAGGAAGCCAAGCTGGTGCGCTGTACCCTGGGAGCTCTTTATGATGTGGCCGTGGATTTGCGCCCGGATTCATCGACCTATAAACAGTGGGTGGCGGCGGAGCTGACCGCAGATAATCGGAGAGCCATTTATATTCCGGCAGGCTGTGCGCACGGCTTTCAGACCCTGGGAGACAATACGGAGGTCGTCTATCAGATGTCGGAGTTCTATCATTCGCAATCGGCAAGAGGCGTGCGCTGGGATGATCCGGCGTTGGGGATAACCTGGCCCATTCAAGAGGTTATCATCTCGGCCAAAGACGCATCTTGGGGGGCTTTTGCGGATGGAGATTGAGAGCCAAAGATACGTCAGCGAGATCCTCGAGGGGCGGGAAGCCGTAAGGATCGATATTCTCGATGATGAAGCCTCTCTGATCGGTCGCCTCCATCCCGTAACCAGGGCGGTCCTGGCGGACGATGAATTGATCCAGAAGTTGACCCATTGGAGAAATGTCGCCAGCCGATATTTCTTCACGCAATTTACCGCCACCTGCGATCGCACCCGGGATTGGCTCGAGAAGGTGGTCTTAAATGACTCGAGCCGTTTGCTGTTCATCATTCACTCGAAGACCGGGCCGGTGGGGCAGTATGGATTCAAAGGGCTCTCGCATGATTCGGTTGAACTTGACAACTTGATACGCGGAGAAATGGGCGGGCATCCCCGCTTGATCCATTACGCGGAGATAGCGCTAGTCGATTGGATTTTTGACGTTTTTGAATTGAACAGAATCCGCGCTTTCACATTGTCAGATAACCATTTCGTCTTGAATCTCCACAAATCTGTGGGGTTCAAAATGGGCGAGCGTATTCCCTTATCCAAAGTAGAAATCCAGGGTGAAATTCATCTGCAAAAAGGTAAGCCAGGCGGTCAAAGTCCTGTTGGGCTTTACGCTCAAGGGGTAGAATTGCAGCGTTCTGATTTTGTTCGGCGGGAGGGTCCGAGGCATGAACGATAAAATACTTGCTCTGATTATAGCTGCCGCGAACGACCTTAACCAAAAACTCGAAAACAAAATTCCAATCGATCGAGGGGTGGATGCTCCCCTCTATGGGCAGGAAGGTGTCTTGGATTCTTTGGGCTTGGTCTCTTTGCTCGTTTCCGTGGAGCAGTCGATCGAAGACCAACACCATGTCAAACTCACGCTCGCCGACGAGAGGGCGATGTCTCAGAAGCGCAGCCCCTTTCAGACGATTGGTAGTCTGGTTGAATATGTCGCGAGGCTAATGCGGAATGGAGCCTAAATTGGATGCCCCCGTTACTTTGATCACCGGGACCCGAAAGGGGATTGGCAAGTTCTTGGCGCACCATTATGCCCAACAGGGGCATCACGTGGTTGGATGCAGTCGCGAAGCAGTCGATTGGGCGCTAGACGGGTACGAACACTACCTTGCAGACGTTTCGGACGAGAGTGCGGTAAAGGATATTTTCTCTGCTATTCGGAAAAAATACAGAAGGGTTGATCATCTGATTAACAACGCCGGGATCGCATCGATGAATCATACGATCTTGACCCCTCAGTCGACGGTTCGGAAAATCCTGAGCACCAATTTCGTCGGCACCTTTCTTTTCTGTCGCGAGGCTGCCAAGCTTATGGAGAGGCACCGATACGGGCGCATCGTTAACCTCGGCACGGTAGCGGTACCCCTGAGATTAGAGGGCGAGGCAATTTACGCGGCCTCTAAGAATGCCATCGTCGCCTTTACTCAGGTACTGGCGCGCGAGGTGGCGGACCTGGGTATCACATGCAATGTGGTAGGGCCAACACCCATTGAGACTGACCTGATCCGCAGTGTTCCAAGGCAAAAGATCGATCGCATTGTGAATAGCCTGGCGATTCGGCGGCTGGGGAAGTTCGAGGACGTTGCCAACGTAATTGATTTTTTCCTGAAGCCGGAGAGTAGTTACATCACGGGTCAAGTCATCTACCTCGGGGGTGTGTAGTGGCTGGTGCTTGGTTGTTGGAACGCATGGCACAGTGGCGGGAAAGACCGGCCATGATATGGAGGGGTAGTCCCGTTACTTATGAGTGGCTATTAGACAGAGTCTCCTTCTGGCGTGACCAACTGCCTTGCCGCGGCGTCAGGCCAGGTCAAGTGGTTGCCGTATGTGGAGATTACTCTCCCAACGCTATCGCCATTTTGCTGGGGCTTACGGAATGCGCTGCCATCATGGTCCCGTTGACAGAGTCCCTGGAAGCATCGCGGACGGACCTGATGCAAGCAGCGGAGGTACAAGCAATTTTTTCGTTTGATGACGGCGATCGGGCGCGATTGGAAATACGTGATGGCATCCTGAAAAACTCGCTGATCAGGACATTGGTGGAAAGGGGTGACCCTGGCTTAATCTTGTTTTCTTCGGGATCCACAGGCAAGCCCAAAGGTAGCCTTCACAATCTGGCACGATTCCTGCTGAAGTTTCAGATCCCTAAAGCCGCGTTGCGTACCATCGCCCTTCCTCCCCTGGATCATGTTGCTGGACTCGATACGCTATTTTACACTCTCAGTAGTGGAGGAACACTGATAACTCTGAGCGATCGCCGGCCGGACGCGGTGTGCGAGGCCATCCAGCGTTACCGGGCCGAATTGCTACCGGCTTCTGCGACCTTCCTTAATCTCCTGCTGCTCTCCCGGGCGGGTGAGCGGTTTGAGCTTACCTCTTTGCGAATTGTGGCTTACGGGTCCGATGTCATGCCCGAAGCAACACTCGCCTACTTGCGCGAGGCCTTGCCCCATACCCAGTTCGTCCAGAAGTATGGCACTACGGAGCTCGGGTCTCCGCGGACCCGATCGAAAGAAAACGGGTCGCTTTGGATGAAGATTGATAGCGAGGGTGTGGAGACAAAGGTCATCGATGGCATTTTATGGATTCGTACCCCATCCGCCATGTTGGGCTATCTCAATGCCCCCAGCCCGTTCACAGAAGACGGCTGGTTCAACACGGGCGACGCGGTGGAGGTGGTGGGCGAGTATATTCGCATACTCGGCCGGAAGTCGGACATTATCAATGTGGGTGGAAACAAGGTCTACCCGGCAGAAGTGGAGAGCGTATTACACTTGATGGACGGGGTAGAGGACGTGGCCGTTAGCGGGGAGCCCAACCCTATAACCGGCCAGATGGTTACGGCGCGCGCCGCGATCACCACCGGCGAGTCTCTGGGAGAGTTCCGAAGCCGGATGTGGACATTTTGCAAGGATAAGCTGACAAGTTACAAGATTCCACAGAAGGTTCTCCTGGTCGATAAGCTTTCGTACGGCGAGCGGTTTAAAAAGATGAGGCGCGAATTTTAAGCACCGGCGAGGGTTTGTGCCTTCCCACCCGATCCGCGGCCGGGAAGTACTAAGTCCCAGGGGGTCAAGGTGAACGAGACTTTTGAAGCCCAAAAACGTGAAATGATCCAAAAGGCGGGCTCGGATGAAAAGCTAAGGGAGTTATCGATTCGTTGGGTCAATGACAGCGCGAAATATTTCTACTCATACAATTTCACATGGCTGGGGCGCCCTATCATCCAGTTTCCGCAAGACATCATCGCGATGCAGGAGATCATATGGCACGTCAAGCCAGACCTCATCATTGAAACCGGGATCGCCCACGGCGGGGGGCTCATTTTTTATTCCTCGATGTTGGAGTTGATGGGTGGGGATGGGCAGGTTCTCGGTATTGATATTGATATTCGCGAGCACAACCGGGTGGAGATTGAAAAGCACCCCATGTTCAAGCGCATTACCATGATGGAGGGATCTTCGGTTGATGCGGCCGTGGTAAGCCGGGTTTACCAGTACGCGCATGGAAAACAACGCGTTTTGGTGGCCTTGGACTCCTTGCATACGCATGAACATGTACTTAAGGAGTTAGAGGCTTACTCGCCCCTGGTACGCAAGGGAAGCTATCTCGTGGTTTTCGACACCGTGGTGGAAGATATGCCGGCCGGCCACTTCGCGGACCGTCCGTGGGACAAGGGAAACAACCCCAAGACCGCCGTGTGGGAATTCTTGCGGAGGAACGACCGGTTCATGATCGACAAAGACATCGAAAATAAACTCCTCATTACCGTGGCGCCCGATGGCTACCTGAAGTGTGTCAAGGATTGACTATGGAACGAATTTCCGTGTCCGGACCTTGGATCACGCAAAAAGAGATTGATTACGTCACCGACGCGGCGGCTCACGCCTGGTACTCGAACGCGAACATGTATCACATGCGCTTTGAGAGAGCCTTTGCGGATTATCTGGGCGTGCGCTTTGCCATGGCTCTGCCCTCCTGCACCTCGGCCCTGCATCTTTCCTTGCTCGCCCTGGGAGTTGGTCCCGGGGACGAGGTGATTGTGCCGGAGATAACCTGGATTGCTTCGGCTGCACCCATCACATACGTGGGAGCAACGCCGGTATTCGCCGATATTGATCCCCGGAGTTGGTGCCTGTCGCCCGAGTCCTGCGCAGCCTGGATCACCCCTCGAACCAAGGCGATGATTCCCGTGGACCTTTACGGAAACATGCCGGATATGGACGGCCTGCGCGGTGTGGCGACCGAGCACCAGATCGCCATCATCGAGGACGCCGCCGAGGCGATAGGCTCGGAGTATAAGGGCAGGAAGGCGGGCAGTCTCGGAGACACCGGGACGTTCAGCTTTCACGGCTCCAAAACCTTGACCACCGGCGAAGGGGGCCTGCTGGCGACCAATCGGGAGGACATTTTTCAGCGAGCGCTCTTCCTGCGCGATCACGGGCGCCCACCCGGCGATAAAATGTTCTTCAACACCGAGGTGGCGTACAAGTACAAGATGAGCAGCATGCAGGCGGCTTTGGGCCTGGCCCAGCTCGAACGGGTCGAGGAATTAATCTGCCGCAAGCGGGAGATTTTCTCCTGGTACCAGGATGAATTGCGAGATCTGGAAGGTGTGACTTTGAATCACCAGGCTCCCGATGTCAAGAACACCTATTGGATGGTCACGGTGGTTTTGGACGTGAATCTGGGCATAGATAAGGAGACTTTGATGCAGGCCATGAGTGAAAAGAACATTGACTGCCGGCCGTTCTTTCACCCCTTGAGCTCCCTTCTGGCGTATGCGACGCTCCCGCAAGCGGCACAAGCCCGCCCACGGAACAGGATCAGTTATCAAATCAGCCCTTATGCTCTCAACCTTCCGTCCGGCCTCAATATGACCGAGGAGAAAGTCAGGTACGTCTGTGAGTGCCTGAAGGAGATTGTGCGGCAAGCGCGCTTGGCGCGTGTCTGAATAGGGAAGCGTCACCTCATGTCGAGAGTTTCGAGAAACATCATTTATAACGGCCTGGGCCAGGGGCTCAGTGTGATCCTGGGCTTTGTGGCGGTGCGTTTTGTCTTCCGTCGCCTGGGCGGTGACGCCCTGGGCCTGATTTATTTCTCGCTGGCTTTCAGCGCGGGTCTGGCGGTGGCCGTCCAGTTGGGCATCTGCGAAAGCGCCGTGCGCGAGGTCGCTTCTCACTACGGGAATCGGCCCGATTACATCAAGAGTTTCATTCGCACCAGTTCGCTGCTCTACTGGATCGGCTACCTCACTCTGGCCCTGGTGGCTTTTACCGCGGCCCCGTATCTCGTTTACCATTGGGTGAAGCTGGAGTCTTTGGATGCTTTGACCGCCATCAAAATCATGCGCATTCTGACTCTTGGTGCGCTGGCGGCGCTGCCCATCGGCCTGTATCGGGCGCTGTTGGTGGGTCTCCAGCACATGGGGGTTACGAATCTGATCGACGTGGCCGCGAAGGCCCTTCAGCAGGTGGGAATCTTTCTGATCCTGCTGGTCCACGGCAGTCTCTTTCAGGTGGCGTACTGGATTGCCGGCTCCATGGCCGTGCAGGTTCTGGTCTATGGGGTGGTGTGTTCGCATTTCTTTTCCGCGCGTGCGCTGCTGATTCCCGGTTTCTCCTGGGACGTCGTCAAACAGAACTTTCGCTTCGCGTCCGGGCTGGTGGCCATCTCTTTATGCTCATGGATGTTGACGGAGACCGACAAGATAATGGTCAGCAAGTTGCTGCCCCTGGTCCTGCTGGGCCTCTACACCTTTGCTCGCAGCGCCGTCTCGCAAGGCCAACTTGTGACCTCCGCCGTGAGCAACGCGATCTTCCCGCATTTTTCCGCCCTGCACGGAGGGGGTAAATCCGCTGAGTTGAGAAGTGCCTACGATAATATCCAGGACCTCCTCTGCTTCGTAATGATTCCGATCTTCGCCGCCGCGCCGTTTGCGGCGATCCCCGTCTTTTCTCGTGTGTTTAACCTGCGGTCCGCCCATTTGCTGCTGCTCCCCACGGCATTTCTTTGCCTCGGCAGCTACATGAATGGGACGTTGATGATCCCCTACATCCTCTCGCTGGCGGTGGGCCGGCCGGATATCACCGTGCGGCAAAACGTATTGGCCTTGTTTGTCGTGGTTCCGGCAAGCGCCCTCGCCATTTATTATTTCGGGCTGAACGGCGCGGGCTTTTCCTGGGTGCTTTTCCATATCTACGCCTATTCTTACGGACTGCCCCGCATCTGCCGGGAGTGTATCGGGATTGCGCCGCGAAGCTGGTACGGGCACGTTTTCAGAATTCTGGGACCGGGGCTTCTGATTTACGGCAGCGCCTGGGAGCTGGCACGGTGGCTGGGCAGTTTTTCCATCCTCTCGCTGGCGACGGCTTACGGGGCGGCATCGATCCTTTACGGGGCGATGGCCTACAGGATGATGGGTGAGGCGCTCCGGGCCAGGATTACGGAATTCGTCACCCGCGGCCTCGGGCGCGTTCCGGCGTCCGTTCCCGCCCCTTAGGAGGCACCACATCATGAGCCAGGATAGGCCAATGTTTTCCATCGTCATGCCTACGCGTAACCGCGCGGCCTTGCTCCCGTATGCCTTGCAAAGTGCCCTGGACCAGACCTTTACGGACTACGAAATAGTGGTCAGCAACAACTTCTCCTCCGACGACACGGAGAAAGTCATCCGGCAGGTAGGGGGCGAGCGAGTGCGCTACGTGCGGACGGACCGGGTCCTTCCCATGCACGACAGTTGGGATTTTGCCCTGGCCCAGGCGCGCGGTGAATGGGTCCTGTTCCTCTGCGACGACGATGCTATCTATCCGGAAGCGCTTCAGATCATCAAAAGGACGATGGAAGCTGAGCAGACGGAACTGGTGGTCTGGCGGACCGGTTTATATTATATCGATTCCCCCTATATTCCTCCGGAAAGGCGCGGGCACCTCGTGTTGCCTCATTGTTCGGGAAAGCCCATCAGGATGAGTAGCAAGTCGCAATTGGAGGCCTTGTTCAAATTGGAATTTGATACCAACATGATCCCCAAGATGCTGAACTGCTGCTGCCGCCACACCTTGATTGAGCGAGTGAAGCAGCGGCTGGGACGACTTTTTCCTCCGCCGAGTCCGGATTTCAGTTGCTGTGCAGGCATGTTAGCCATGACCGATTCCTACATCCTCATCGAGCGGCAGTTGATGCTGGGCGGCTGCGGTTCGCATGTGCCGGGGGTGTCGGCGGATGGGAAGCAGCCCACCACCCACGTGGACTTCGTGAATGACCTTCAGGGGCTGGTGTATGATGAAGTGCCCCTTACCCAAGTGACCAGCATGAACGGAATCGCGGAGAGTCTGCTTAAAGTCAAAACGGCCATGCCCGCGGAGCTTTCGGGGCTGACGTTGGATCGCGCCTCGTATTTTATCTGGTGTTACCGGGATATAACGGAATTGGCGAATGACCGCCTTGACGTATCCGCATTGCGCAAGGAGTTGTTTGCCGCCTTGGCGCGTGAATCGCTCTGGGTTCAGCTCAAAGTCAGGACGAAGATGCTGGAGCCCCGGATGCCCCTTTTCCTGCGCAGGGGGACGGTGCGGCGCCTGATCCTCCGCCTGGGGATATTGCGACTACTGGATGCCACGGTGAGACGGGGAAGGCGGAAGGTGGTGGGGTGGGAGGGCGGTTTCCCCAACATCCTCGAAGCGGTCCGCTACGCGAGCCGAATCAGCCAGGATTCGCCGAAGTCATGACTAACGTTGGGCAAGGTCATCGCGATCCTTCGTGCCGGTGATTTTCCAGGTTTGGCGGCAGGTGGCGTGATCTCGATTTTGAGGTGGAGACGGATGAAGGAAGAAGTTCCCGAAAGCCGGTGGAAGGCCGCGCAAGGTAGCGAGGCGGAATACTGGAAATTTGCGGATGCCAACGCCGCCGAACTCGCGCGCCTCATCCACGAGAAGGTCGCAGACCTCCAGGTGGCCACCCAGGCGGTCCCGGAATTTGCTGCCCGTCGGGGATCGGCTCTGGAAATAGGGATTGGGCCGCGGGGAATCGGCGTGTCACACTTCTTTCCAGTCAGCGGAGCGCGCATTGGAGTTGAACCGTTGGAGATCTCCCGAACGACGGAGGGGATTCCGGGGCCGCTGGTCGAGTTCCTGCGCAAATGCTGGCAGGATTATTCCCATGTCCGGGCGCGCGGCGAAGAACTGCCTTTGCCTGCCCATAGTATGGATAACGTCTTCTGTTACAATGTGCTCGATCACGTGCAAGACCCGCTGGCGATTCTGCGCGAAGGACTAAGGGTTTTGAAGCCGGGTGGCTACTTCTTTCTCGGGTGCGACGTGCTCTCACTCGCCAGTTTGGTGAAATTCTACGCCTATTACCGGCCCACCCACCCGGACTCGCTCGAGGTCATCTGTCACCCCTTCCGCTTTCAGGCCGCCCAGCTCAACAGGTTGGTCAAAGAGGCGGGATTCTCCATCGTGTGGGTTAGCCGCCGCAAGCATGAAACCCTGGAGCGCTTGATTGGGCACGCCTATAGGTTGGTCATGGTAGCTCGTAAGCCGATGGGAGCATAGAAGGTGCTAACGTTCGCCCGAAGAATTCCCGAGCTGGTTAAGTTCGCCAAAGACGAATGGCGGTTTCGCAAGGTTTACCAAAAATTTAAAAATTCCACGACCATCTCAGAGCGTTTTTATGTCGGGAACTTGCACCTGGCCACGCGAGCAGCAGAGATTCGTGGGAGCATCGTCGAATGCGGAACTTGGCGCGGTGGGATGATTGCCGGGATCGCCGACGTACTTGGGTCCGGCCGCCGATATTATCTCTTCGATAGCTTCCAGGGACTGCCGCCCGCCAAGGAGGTTGATGGGGCGGCCGCCTTGGCATGGCAATCCAACACCACCGGCCCAGCTTACTACGACAACTGCACTGCCACTGAAGAAGAGGCGAGGGCGGCGATGTCCAGGTCCGCAGCGAAGGATTATCAGATCATCAAGGGTTGGTTTGAGGACACGCTGCCCAAGATGAAACTGCAAGAACCGATTGCGCTATTGCGCCTGGATGCGGACTGGTACGAGTCAACGAAATGCATCCTGGATAATTTCGCTTCCTGCGTGGCGCCCGGTGGAATGATTATTGTCGACGATTACTATCTTTGGGAAGGGTGTGCACAGGCAGTCAATGAATTCGCCGCGAAAACAAAATGGAGAATCAGGCAGTCTCGTTACGCGGGGTGCTGCTACATAATCGTCTAATCCCCAGCTTGCCTTTCCCACGCCCTTGCCGCGCCCGGATTCTTCCGGCACGCAGGCAGTTCAGAGGCGGGTCTCGACGAGTTCTCCTTTTCAGGAGTTGTCACAATCATGGGGATCTCTCGACACGAAGCGCGAGCGCTCATCGAATTGCATAAGAAAGTCGGACCTTTTGGACGTGTGGCCACGTTGGGGAGGCAGGCGATTTTCATCCGTCACGGATCCTGGAAGATGCTTCTCCGCGCCATCAAGAATGCCCCACCCTCCTTCGAGATGCTCGAGATCCATGAGGGGACTTTCGCCGATGACTTTTTCCGGCTTCTCGGCGCTACCGAGGTGGTGAGTTTTGATCATTCCGACTACGAAGGCGCATCCGTACTTCACGATATGAACCTCCCCATCCCCCCGGAATTTCACCAGTCGTTTGATTTCGTTTATGACGGTGGTACCCTCGAGCACGTGTACAATTTCCCGCAGGCCATCAAGAACTGCGTGGATCTGCTCAAGGCGTCTGGGCTTTTTGTTTGCTCGACCCCGGCCAACAACTTCATGGGGCACGGCTTTTACCAATTCAGCCCCGACTTGTTTTTTAGACTGTTCAGTCAGGAGAACGGCTTCCACTTGGAACAAGTGCTGGCCTTTGAATATGAGCCGGGGGGCGCGTGGTATGAGCTTGAGGATCCCGGGAAACTGGGCAGGCGTGTGGAAATTCTGTCCACGAAATCGCGAATTATTCTCTGGATCGTGGCGCGCAAGCTGGGGACAAAATCGATAGATTATGTGTCCTATCCCAAGCAGAGCGACTATGTTTCACAATGGGAAGGGAAACTCCAGGGAGTTAGTAAAATTGGCGCAAGTCCAACCAAGGCGCGCCGGACTCTGACCACTTATCTCGAGGAGTTATTTCCCTGGCTTATTGATTACCTGGGGGGAGTAAGGGACCGCTGGCGCCTCAAACAAGCCAATCGGAAAGGGCTGCGTGCCGATAGACAGGCCTTTAAACGAATGCCGTGAATAAGGGAGGGAGGACCGTAAGTCAGGTCTCCAAGAGTTGTATGGTTCAGACCACGGCTTCAAAGGGCAAAATTGCCTGGTGCCTTTCGCCTGTCCTGAGCGGCGTCACCACGGTTTATAAGGTTGTGGGTGGAGGTCTCCGCCGCGACGGGTGGGAGGTGACGGGGTTTGCCTCCGAAACGATTGACCCCGGCGAGATGGACAAGAGATTTTCTGACGAATATTGCCAGGTGCTGGTGCCCGGTAATCCCGATGTGCGCTTGAACGCCACAGAATTTGTCCGTCGCATCGTGGAACAGAAAATCGATGTAATTTTCTGCACGGGGCAGATGTTTACAATTGCCGCCGCCCCCGCCCTGCCTCCGCAGGTGAAGCTCATCACGCGTGTCGCCGTTATGACCCGCCGCGGTTACGAGTTGGCGGCTGCGAACCTCAACAGAGTTAATGCCATCGTGGTCGAGACCCCAAGGCAGCACCGGGACATGGTTCGAAATTGGAAAGTGGATCCGAAAAAATGCGTGATCATTCCCGGTGGGGTCGAAATCGAAAACTATAAGCCGGGGACGCTGCGCGATTTCGATGGCGCCCTCCGGCTTCTCTATCTGGGGCGGCTGGATGAGGATCAGAAAGCCGTTTTGCTGCTTCCTCGCATCGCCCGTCAGCTTGCGGCCGCCGGAATTGAGTTTCATTTCGATATTATTGGTGATGGACCTGACCGGAAGCGCCTGGGAGATGCCTTCGCCCATGCCGATCTAACCGCCCGCGTGATCTTTCACGGTACCTTGCGCCGGGAAGACGCTTTGCCACTTCTCCAACGGGCCCATTTGTTCCTGCTTCCCTCGCGTTATGAAGGGGTGCCCTGGGCTTTGCTCGAAACGATGGCCTGTGGATGTGTTCCCATCGTTTCCAGGATTGCGGGAACCACCGATTACGTTGTGGATGACGGGATCAGCGGACTTCTCTGTACGGTCGGCAAGGCTTCCGAGTTCACTAAAGCTATAATGGATCTGGCCACCGACCGAAAACGCCTGGAGACTTTTTCCGCGGCCGCAATTCAAGCGGTTCATCATCGCTTCACGCTGGAGCGGGTGGTGAGGGATCACGATAACCTCTTGCAGACCCTTCTGGCACAAGAGCCCCTTGCTTACACGCCAATTCCGGTAGCCGCGATCCGGGCGCCCCATTTGTCCGGACCCAAATGGCGCCGGTTCGTGCCCCAGGGCGTGAAAAACTACGTTCGGACCTGGGCCGAGCGCTTTCACCGATCGATATGATAACGATGACGGAAGGAAAACAAACGCCACCGCGGGCGAAGGTGGCCGTGATCCACCCCGGACTGGGCTTCGGAGGCTCCGAGGCCGCCGTCCTTTGGACTATCGAGGCGCTGAAAGCCGAGTATGACGTCACCTTGATTTCCATGGGGGACGTCGACCTGGAGCGGTTGAATGCCTACTATGGAACTTCCCTTGCCACCGGGGATTTTTCCACCCGCCGCGTCCCCCTGCCGTGGGGATTTCGGAACACGTCAAAATTTTCTGGCTTGAAGGGTCGATTCCTTCAGCGTTATGTCCGCCGAGTCGCCCCGGAGTTTGATGTCCTGATCAGTGGTTACGGCCCCATGGATTTCGGCAAGCCTGGTGTGCAAATAATCGCCGATTTTTCATTTGTGGAGGATTGGCGATTGGAACTTCATCCCACTTTTCGAACACGCAAGACCTGGTTTTACGGCGATACTCTGGTGCGGCGAACCTATCTGGGCATTTGCGAACGCATCGCCCCCGTCCATCCGGAAGCTTGGAAGCAAAACATCACTTTAGCGAACTCTTCCTGGAGCGCGGCACGGCTTCTTAAGAAGTATGGGATTCTTTCCCAGGTTGTCTATCCGCCCGTGTCCGTTGACTTTCCCTCCACCCCGTCCAGGGACCGAGATAAGGGATTCGTTTGCCTGGGCCGAGTTTCGCCGGAAAAGTGTGTGCATTCGGTCATTGCCATCCTCCAGAAGGTCCGTGAGAGGGGACACGACGTCCACTTGCACATTCTGGGTGGGCTCGACGACTCCGATTACGCGAACCAAGTGCGAAGTCTTGCGGAGCGCTGTCGTGAATGGGTATTCCTGGAGGGGATAACGCTCGGGGACCGGAAAAGAGAGCTGCTGGCGGGCCATCGCTTCGGCATTAACGCCTGCCCCAACGAGGCTTTCGGGATTGCCGTGGCGGAAATGGTGCTGGCCGGTTGCGTAGTCTTCGTTCCCAACGGAGGCGGGCAGGTGGAGATTATCAATCATCCTGCTCTGATCTATGAAAACGATGCGGACGCCGTCGAAAAAATTGCGGCGGTCCTCACCCATGAGACGGAGGAGGAAGCGTTGCGCACCTACCTCCGGGCGGGTTCAAAAACCTTTTCGGTGGAGACGTTTGTGGGAGCGGTCCGGCGCACCATCGTCGAACTGTTACAGCCGCGGGCTCAACCGCATTGAGTGTTGCAAAATTTGGTGGCGCAACATACAATTTCATGCGGGATAGATATCTGAATAGCAATACTACGCGGGGATTACTTACGTGAACAACTCTCGAATATAAAGGGGGAGTTGCAGGGAGTAATGTCCCAACAGGCTTAAATGGGCGCCGAAGTTGCAGAACATTTGCGGTTGAAATGGGGCAGCGGCCGACCGGTTCCGCTGGACCAACTTGCGCAACCACGACGGCGGATGAGTACGAATGCCCTGATGGGTATGGGATTGTGGCTCCTTCTCTGGTTAGGCTATAACACCGGCCCGGGGTACGTGATGAGCCCCAATTTCCCTGCCAGTACCATGGATTTTATCCACGGGGTAAGGGCTTTTTTCCCCATGGCGGCCGCCTGGTTTGCCATCTTGCTGATTTTCGCAAGATCCAGCCGCCTGGTTGCCTGGATCATGGGCCCTCTGGGGCTGATGTTATTGTACGCCGTCTTGGGAATGATCTCTTCCACCACCTTGTCGCCCGACCGGATGTATGCGTCGTATTATGGAATTAACTATCTGGCGATGGTTTTGGTTCTGCTGGCGATTGCGGCGGTTGAGGATCCCATCCCCGACCTTCGTAATGTGCTGAGGCTCACCTGGATTGTGGGCACCATTCTTACGCTTAGCCTGCTGGGGGCCATCCCCTTCCTGGGTTCGTGGGCAATCAGTGAGGCTCAAACCAGCCCGGTGGGGGTGATGGCGTATCCCCGCGTCCGTGAGGTGTTGGGAATGGCCGGGTCTCGAAACACTGGATTCGCCCGGTATGCGGCCATCTCCGCCCTCGTGGCGCTCGCTGGTCTTTTGAGGAAGGGCAATGTTTTCGTTCGGATGCTATGGGGGATTGTGTTCGCCACTTCGATCTATGCCCTGATCATTGCCAATGGCCGTACGGAAATACTAGGGTTTATCTGCGGCGCCATGGTGATCTTTCTTGCCGACCGAGCCAAGCGTACGGTTAGTATCCTCATTGGGATTCCTGCCGCACTGCTGCTGGGTCTATGGCGTTTCTACTCGGCCTTCTTTCTTTATTTCACCCGAACGGGCAAGTTTGAATATACGCTTTCCGGACGCACGCGGGCTTGGGCGGAGGGATGGCAATTTATTTGGGAGTCCCCCTGGGTGGGTTTCGGCTTCCAGGCCGATCGCTACTTTGTGAAGGCGCACATGCACAATGCCTTCCTGCACGTTTTGGTTCAGGCCGGTTTCCTGGGAGGGTCCGCGATTCTTATCGGATTGGCGATCGTGTGGTTCTTCATTTTCAAACATTTTTTTGTCAATCCGCCATCTGATCGATCGTTGATTCCCTCGGAGATTCCTGCGGTTTTTGCATTTGTGACCTTTTCCTCCGTGACGGAGTCGACTTTTGCCTATTTTTCCGCCACCTGGTTGCTGAGCGCGCCGATTGTTGCTTACGTCATGGCGTTGCACCGGCACTTGCAAAGAGAGCGTGCCAAGGCGGCTTGGGAAAAGCTTCTGAATTGGCGGTTAGCAACGAATCATCTTCATGACGACGGGTCCCGTGAAGGGATCGCAGGGGTCCCTCGGTCCGTGGCATGAGGCCCCGAGCGCTCAAAACCTTCCGGGCCCCTGCATCCAGAGGCGACATTACTCCTCCATCGACTTCCTCCCCGCACACGCGTTATCGGCTGGCGGCGGTCTTTCATCGGCCACATATCTACTTTTGCCAGTTTATGCAGGATCTTGCCGCGCGTCCGGAGATCGACTTGACGGTGTACTTTTATTCAAGTTATGGCCTGGGTTCCACTCCCGATCCGCACTTCGGTCGCACTTTGTACACCGCGGAGAGTTCACTGGCCGGGTATCATTCCCTCTTCCTCAGAAATTACTCCCCCCGGCCGGGAGTCGGACCCTTTTTTGCCTGGATCCACCCCGGGGTGGTTCGGGAGCTATTCCGCAACTACGATGCCGTCATCATGCATGGGTGGTGGGGCGCCAGCAATTTGCTGGCCTACCTCACGGCTTTTGCCCGCGGGTTGCCGGTGCTGGTGCACTCTGACCGCAACGCCATGGTGGCGCACGCCTCGCGTTACCGCACCTCGGCGCTGGATTGGCTCTTCCGCAAGGTCTCGGCCTTCCTCGTGGTGGGGAAGCGTAATGCGGTTTTTTACCGGCAGCATGGTGTGCCCGACGCCAAGATGTTCCTTTCCCCCCTTGCCGTGGACAACGATTTCTACACAAGGGAAGCCGCGCGACTCGCGCCCGAAAGGCCCGCGTTGCGGCGCCAACTGGGCATCGCCCCTGGGGAGTTTGCGATTCTTTATGTCGGACGGTTCGTCCCCGAAAAGGGTGTTCCGGACCTGCTGACGGCATTTCAAGAGCTGGCTGCCACCCGAGCGCATCTCGTGTTGGCGGGCGATGGCCCGGAGGGTGGGCGCCTTAGGGAATTCGTTGCCGCCCATCACCTGGAGCGCGTTCACTTCGTGGGATCGAAAAGTTATGAGGAGTTACCCGCGTATTACGCCTTGGCGGACGTGCTGGTGGTCCCGTCACACACGGAACCCTGGGCGGTGGTGGTGAATGAGGCGATGAACTTTGCCCTGCCGGTGATCGCCTCACAGCAAGTGGGCGCCGCCGACGATCTGGTGAGTGAAGGCGTCAACGGATTTCGCTTCGAGGCCGGGGACACGGCTACCCTGGCTGCGCGGCTCCGCCGGTTGATGGAGGATCCCCCACTCCGCCGCCAGATGGGTGAGGCTTCGCTGCCCATCATTCGCGAGTGGAATTTCGGGCGTGCGACGGAAGGGGTGCTGGCGGCCTTGCGAAGCTTACGGCCGAATCGAGGCTAGAGAGGGTGCCGGCTCTTGATGGGTGATCGGCAACTGCTGAGGGTTCGTCAATGGGGGCAAGCCGGGGCACGGGTCAAACCGGATGGGTTTCGCGGACTTGCGGGTGGACGTCACCCGCACCCGTCAGGCGCTGCGTGATGAAGTTGGCGACGGCCCCTTCGGAAACCGTGGAATCCCACCACTGGCGTCCGCGCCGGGAGAGTTCGTTAATTTTCGCGGGGTCGTTCAGCAGGTTCTTCAAAATACCCGGAAGCTCGGACCATGTCCGCAGGGTGATGGCGGGGCAGGCTTGGAAATACCATCTTGCGGGGAGGGGCTCGCAGATCATGACGCACCCGAGCTTGGCGGCCTCAAACAGCCGGTAGGTTTCGTCGGTATTGCCTCGGGGAGCCAGGGCGATTTTGGCGTTGGCCAGTGCCTGGGTATAGGCCGCAGGCCCCAACCCCTGATCGTATTTGGCGGCTCGCCACAAGGCTTCGATCCGGTGCTGGGGCAGGGCTTTTTGCGCCGCCGCCAACGCTGACCCCATCTGTTGGCGCGCCGCCACCGAGGCGCGGAGGGACCAGCGCCGCCCTGCCAGGCATCCGGCAAAGTAGACATCAACCGGCCGCTGTTCGATGGGCAGGGGATCCAGGTCCAGCAAGGCGAAGTAGCCGAGCGGAAGGTCGTCCGTGGGGATCGAAACTTTTCCCTGCGGCCCGTACTTCATCCTGCGACGCAAGCGCGTAAGGCTGTTCCGGGCGTCGCGGAGCAGGGAGCGCCACGCGATCGAGGGAGGCAGCCGCACCGTCTCCCGCACCGGATTGGGCCTAAGTCCGGAGACTTTGAACAGGGCCCGCACCCGGCGATGGTACCATGGCATCTGATACTGTTCGTCGCCATGCTGGATGATCACCGCGTCTTCCATGACCTCATGGAAATCGTCCAGGTGCCAGGTAAGAACGAACGTCAGCCCCTCCTCCGGCAGCAGCTTGTCAAGATGCTGAAGGATGCGCACGAAGTATCGATAATCGGTAATGGGGAGTTGCGGGAGAATTTCCTCCGGGATGATTTGCACGGGGCTGGCGTATTCGTGAAGCCATAGGAAGAAGCGATTCCGCATGTTGAGAGTATATACTGGACCTCCTGTCAGGTGAATGGGACGCGAGGGTGGAGCGCCGCTCAATCCGGGATGACCGGTACAAAGATGGCGGCCACGGAGAATATGGTTTCAGGGAGAGGGCATGGACGGACGGGAATTTTTCAGCAACGTCAGCGCCACTTACTACGAGGAGACTTTCGGCGACTTGAAAACGTTGTCGTCCTTTGGACGCGCCCGCCGCACCGCGCGCGTTTTGCAGACTCTGCATCGCCTGATTAAGCGCGCATCGGTGGTGGCGGACATCGGCTGCGGGCCGGCTCAACTCGCTTCCCCCGTCATCGCCATGGGGCACGAATACGCGGGCATTGATCCCAATCCCGAGATGTATTCCCTGACGGAGGAGAAGTTGCGGTCGAATCCCCGGGCGCGCTTCTTTACCGGATCGGCGGAAGAGATTCCCTTAAGTGACTCGAGCGTTGACGCGGTAACTTGCATCGGAGTGGTGGAATACTTGCCGGACCGCGTCCGCGCGTTGGGCGAAATCTTCCGCATTCTGCGCCCCGGGGGAATTGCCATCCTCACTTTTCCGAATTTACGAAATCCCGTGCAATTACTGCGCGAGGCCATCCATCCCGCGGTGGCGCCGATGCTGCGGGCTCTCGTTCCCAAGCTCCGCAAAACCGTTTACGTCTCCGGGATTCCGCATGCGGTGATGTTTCCGGGAAAGTTCCGCCGCGAGGCCGCGAGCGTGGGACTGACGAAAGTTGACGGCTTCGCGGATGGCTACTACCCTCTTTCCTTTAATCACCGCCTGCTGCCCATGGAAAAGACCCTGGCGGACCTGTCCGACAAAATCGGCGGGACCCTCTTGCCGGGTCTGGGCAACAATTATTATCTGTGTGTGGAGAAGCGGTGATGCGCAGGCTCGCACTCCGAATCAAAGCAGGCGTCTTTTGGCTGAGCGCGATGGCGGGCGTGGTGGTGTTCCTGTTGCGCGGCAGGAGGCCAAAACCCGGGCTTGCCATCTTGTGCTATCACCGCATTGCGGAAAACCTTCCCGCGGGATCGCCCCATGACCCTTATAACGTTTCGCCGAAGCAGTTTGCACGCCAGCTCGACGCCCTCCAATCACTGTCGAGTGTCAGGGTTGTGTCGGTAGCCGAGGTTGCCGAGTGGGTTAAAACCGGAAGCACTCCGCCAGGCTCCTATCTGCTGCTTACGTTCGATGACGGCTACCAGAATACTCTGGCTGCAGCCCGGCAGCTTCAATCCCGGGGCATGGGGGGAATTTTCTTTTTGAGCACCGGATACATGGACCGGCCAACTTTTGAATGCAACCTTTATGATCAATGGTGCCAAGAACTTCCCGATGCAAATCCGCTTTGGTACCGTCCCCTGACTTGGGATGATTGCCGATCCTTGACAGGCATGGGAATGGACCTCCAACCCCATGGCCATTGGCATCGCTTGGTGGGACAGCTCGAACGAAAGGATATGGAGGAAGAAATTCTATTAAGCAAGCAGGCAGTGGAAAGCACGCTAGGATGTCAGGTCAAGGCCTATGCCTATGCGGGCGGAAGCGGTTACCTAAACCACTACAATGCCCAGGTCGAGGAATTCCTGTCGCAAGCGGGATTCTGCTTTGCCCTCTCCACGGATGCCGGGACTAATCCGCCCGACTGGATCAAAGGGAACGCATTCCATCTGCGCCGCCTTCCCGTCCATGAACATGACGGGGGTCTGTTCTTCCAGGCAAAGATTGCCGGGTATTCCGGCCCGCTCCCCGCTTTAAAGTCGGTGGTGCATCGTATCCGAACCCGATTGACTTTCTCACCCACAAAAACGCCAGGAAGATCGGGAACGCATGATAAGGAGGACCAGGCAAACTGAGTTATGAAGTTCCGCCTGACAGCCCATGGGCCTTCGCAAAATTGCAGATCGTGTCATCCACACCTCCTTAGGTGGCGCAGCGTCTCGGGTGGTTAACCGCTCTTTGCATCACCTGGGCTTGCAAATTGACCGGGTTTCTCCGGAATTGCGGGCTCTCCCCTCGTACAACATCAAGACCGTGCTGGATATCGGCGCCAGTTATGGAGACTTTCTGCTGCGGGCGCGCCCGTTTCTCCCCGGACCTTTTTTTCATTGTTTCGAGCCGTTGCCTGAACTCTATGCTTCGCTGCAAGAGGTGGTGCGCCGGGACTCCCGGGCCAAGGCTTGAAATCTGGCCATAGGCGATACCGAGGGAATACAGGTCATGCACAAACACGATGGAATATTTTTGTCTTCCCTTCGACCCATGACGGAGTGTGCCGTGAAAGCATTTCCCGACACGGCAAATTGGAAGCCGCAGGAAGTCGTGGTGACTTCATTGGACAAGTGGGCAATGTCCCAGGAACTGCAACCCCCGATTCTCATTAAGATGGATGTTCAAGGATATGAAAGAAATGTAATTCAGGGTGGGTCAGCAACAATCAAGAAGGCTCATCTCGTGTTGACAGAGGTAAGTTTTCGAGAGCTTTACGCCGGCGAGTGGTTGTTCGACGATCTCTACCAGGCGCTACGGGCAGCAGGGTTCTGCTGTGTGGGTATGGGCCATCCCTTATCCGACCGAAATACTGGACGTACCTTGCAAAATGATATTTTATTTGCCCGCGATAGCTCGCGGTAGCCCCCTGAATCGTGGCATAATAGGCGCAGACGAATCCTCTTAAAGCTTGGCATGGTGCCCTGGAAGTGAGTGCGATGCGAAAGCTCCGGATATTAACCTGCGCGTACGCGTGTGTGCAGGAGGAGGGGGCAGCCGTCGCGGGTGGCGAGGCAGTGCTGGGTTGGAACATGGTCCAGCAACTCGGACGCTATCACCGCGTATGGGTCCTGACGTCGGCTTCCAATCGGCCCGGCATTGAGGCCGAGTTGCAACGCCAGCCCGAACCGGGGTTGACCTTTGTTTACGTCGAACTGCCGCATTGGCTCCGCCCGTTTCTGGCTTTCCTCGGCGGAATTCAATTCTATGCCTATCTTTGGCAGATCCAGGCTTACCTGGCGGCGAGGAAACTGCACGCACAGGTGAAGTTTGAGGCGTTCCACCACCTCACCTACGCAAATGACTGGATGGCAAGTTATATAGGCGCCCTGCTTCCCGTCCCCTACCTGCGCGGGCCGGGGGGCGGGGCGCACCGCACCCCTCGCGCTTTCCTGAAGGAGTATTCCTTTCTGGCGCGCGTATGGGAGAGATTCCGCAGCCTGGGACAATGGGTATTAAGACATGACCCCGTCTTTTTGCTCGGCCAGCGCCGGGCGCGGGTCATTCTGCTTTGCAACCGTGAAGCGGCTGACGCTGTTCCCACGCGCCTTCGGGGTAAGGTACAATTGTTTCCCGTCAATGGGATTTCCGCGGAGGACTTACGGATCTTTGCCGGCACGAATGGAAAGCGGGGTCCAGCCGATGAACGCTGCCGGGACCGGCAAGAGCTTTCTGAGACTTGCTTCCATGTGCTTTCCGCGGGAAAATTGATTGGTCTTAAGGGACACGCCTTAGCCATCCGGGGGGTTGCGCGGGTTGCCAGGCGCCACTCAGACCTGAGATTTACGATTGTCGGTGACGGACCAGAACGTGATCGTCTGGAGAATTTGATCCGGGAATTGGGGCTGGAAAAACAAGTCGAATTGAAACGCTGGATTCCCCGCCAGGAATTGCTAGCTTTGATGCGGCATTGCGACACATTCTTGTTCCCCAGCCTGCGTGACGGTGGCGGAGCCGTCGTGGTGGAAGCCATGGCCGCCGGCAAGCCTGTGATTTGCATGGACTTGGCAGGACCGGGCTTGCATATTACAGAAAATTGCGGAATTAAGATTCCACCCCATTCTCCTGATAAGGCAATTGAGCTCATCGCTCAGGCGGTGGAACGGTTGTACGAGGATCGCAATCTCCGAGTGATGATGGGCGAGGCGGGACGGGCGCGGGCCGAGGAAGTTTACCGATGGGATCACCTGGGCGACCGATTGCTGAAAATTTATCAGGAGGTTTTGGCCGTCCCTGGCAATGACGTCTAGCGAGGTAAAGGGTCCGTCGCTCAGTGCGCGTGGTGCCCCATCCTACGGGGCGGGACGGTGGCAGAGCCAATCGAAGGAGTCCCACATAAGGACCCGCGAGTAGAAGAAGATGCCAAGCCCCGCCAAGGTCGCAATGGTAATCCCATATTTCGGGAAGCTTCCCCCGATTGCCGACTATTTCTTAGAATCGGCCGGTTATGCCCGTGATCTTGATGTATTGCTCTTCACCGATGCGCCACCCAAGGGTACGGTTCCCGCCAACGTCAAGGTGCACGCCTTCACCCTTGCAGGGTTCAATGCGCTTGCCTCCCGCACATTGGGCATTTCTGTGCAGTTGCCAACCCCCTTCAAGCTTTGCGACTTTAAACCGACGTATGGGATAGTTTTCCAGGAATATCTGCGCGATTATGGATTTTGGGGGTTTGGCGATCTCGATGTAATATATGGAGATGTGGCGCACTTCCTGGCGCCGCTCGTGGAAGATCAAGATATTATCAGTTGCCGAAAAGCCTGGATTTCGGGATCCCTTTGCGTGCTAAGAAACTGCCCCAAGGTCAACTCCGCGTACACGAACAGTGCTGATTGGGAGCGGGTGCTTGCCACGCCAGGCTACCAGGGCTTTGATGAATTGGGGGGGGATAACTGCAAAGATGCCTTTACCCACGTTGCGAAAAGACTTCAGGGCGAGGGCGCGCTCCGGTGCTCCTTCCGGGACTTGGCGTGCGAAGGCCTTGCGTGGGGTGATACTCTTGTCTACGACCACGGCAAAATCACGCGCTGTCGTGATGGCGCCCCGGTCATGTACGTCCATACGGTGGTCATGAAGCGGCGGTTCTTTTATCTTCCTGATGGGGAAGGAGATCGCAGCCGACTGTACATTCGGAATACTGGCGTTTACCCGGTCGGGGGGTCGGTGAGCGGGAGGTATATCCGGGAGGTGGGGCGAGTCTTCCGGGGTGGTGCCAGTTGTTTTGCCCGCCTCATCCGTCGTGTCTCTGATCCCCGGCCGCATCGGCATGGGGAGTGAGGTGTTGGTCGAAGACAAGGCTGCCCGGTGATCGGCATGGAGATTCGGGGCCCCGGCGGGCGCGTCGCCGCGGATTGTGGTATAAAGATTCTAGTTCGTTCTCCCGATAATACTGTAGAGCTTATGGCCCAAGCACTGGAGAGGCTCTATCAGGAGGGCGAGTTCCGTGCGAAGATGGGACAAGCAGGACGGGCGCGTGCCGAACAAGTCTATCGCTGGGATCATTTAGGTGAACGGCTCTTGAAGATTTATGAGGAAGTGCTGGGAGCACCCTCCCCAGAGGCTTAGATGGGCATTGACGTAGCACAACCTTTGCAGTTGAAAGAGACGGTCGGTCGGTCAGTTCCGCACTATCAATTGGCGAAGACGCGCGGAGGGGCCAGCCTGAATGCCCAGTTGGGGATGGGATTGTGGGTCCTTCTCTGGTTAGGCTATAACACCGGCCCTGGGTACGTGTTGAATCAGAATTTCCCTGCCAATACCACGGAATTGATCCACGGCGTTAGGGCCTTCTTCCCCATGTTGGCCGGTTGGTTTGCTATCTTAATGATCTTCTCACGATTAAGCCGCGTGTTTACCTGGATCGCGGGTCCTCTGGGGTTGATGTTATTGTACGCCGTCACGGGATTGGCTTCTTCCGCGATCCTCTCGCCCGACCCGACTTACGCGCTGTATTATGGAGCTAACTATCTGGCGATCATATTGGTTTTGCTGGCGATTGTTCCTGTTGAGGATCCTCTCCCCGACCTGCGCAGAATGCTGAAGCTCACCTGGATTGTAGGCACAATTTTTACGCTCAGCCTGCTGGGTGCCATCCCGTTCCTCGGTTCGCGGGCATTAACGGAGACTGAAGGCGGCCCGGTTGCGGTGCGCGCGTACGGCGGCGCCCCGCAGATCCTGGGAATGGCGGGGTCTCGCAACACAGGATTTGCCCGGTATGCGGCCATCTCGGCACTGGTGGCGCTCCCCGGGCTCTTGCGGAAGGGTAACCTGTTCGTTCGGATTATTTGGGGGGTGGCGTTCACCGCTTCCATGTACGCGTTGATCATTGCCAATGGGCGGACGGAAACCCTGGCGTTTATCGGTGGGGTGGTCGTGATCCTGGTGGCAGAAAAAACCAAGCGTACGGTGAACATCCTGGTAGCGATTGCGGCTGCTATTCTTCTTGGTTTGAGGGGGTTTTACTCCGAATTTTATCTTTATTTCACCCGCACGGGCTACCTTGACCCCACCATGACCGGACGCACCATAACTTGGGAGGAGGCATGGCATTTCATTGGGGAGTCTCCTTTGGTGGGTTTCGGTTTTCAGGCCGACCGGTACTTTCTGGGGCAGCACATGCACAATGCCTTCCTGCACGTCTTGATTCAGTCAGGTCTATTGGGAGGGGGGGCGATTCTGATTGGAATGGGGATCGTGTGTTATTACATGGTCCGATACTTTTATATCGATCAGCCCTCCGACAAATCTTTGATTCCTCCTGAGATGCCTGCGGTTTTCCTATTTGTGATGATTTCGTCCTTTGCGGAATCGACTTTTGCCTATTTTTCCGCAGCCTGGCTGCTGAGCGCTCCGATTGCTGCCTATGTTCTGGCGCTGCATCGGCACTTGCGAAAAGCTCGTGCCAAGGCGGCATGGGAAAGGCGTCTGAGCAATCGATTAGCAAGGCGTGGTCTTCGGGCTGCCGGGTCCCGGGAAGGGATCGAAGGGGCTCCTCCCTCCGCGGCATGAGGCACCGAGCGCTGAAAACCCCGTATGACCTTTGCCTCCCGAGGCGGACAGTTCTTACCCTACCGGTACATCCTGGCAGAATGCGCCTTCCAGGATGTAGCGATTCCTGGCGTCATTGAATCCTGGATTCCTCCCCTTGACCAGAAGTGGCGTGTCAGCTATCCTCACAGGGAATCCCGATAAACTCCTAAGATATAAGATTGTGTTCAATTACCAAAAATCTACACAGAGGCGGCCCTGATGGAAGCGGGGGCTCAGGAACCCAAGGAACGAAGACCACTTCACATGCCTGAACTGGATGGCATCCGGGGCATTGCCGTGCTCATGGTATTGGCAATGCATTGCTTTGCCTTGCCGATGGAACCGGAAAGATGGAAGGGTCTTCCCCGCGTCATTGAACTCCTCACCCTGCCCGGAGGTACGGGTGTTGACATGTTCTTTGTACTTTCGGGTTTTCTCATCACCGGAATTCTCCTTGATGCGTCCGGAAAACCACATTACATCCGGAATTTTTATGGGCGCCGGGCGCTCCGAATTCTTCCCCTTTACTATTTAATTCTCCTTTTGATTTTCCTGCTCTACCCGAAATCGGGGAATTTCGTTTTCCTCTCGGTCTTCTATCTCTCCAATATGGTGACCCTTTTCGGCGTGGCCATTCTGTATGCGCCCCTCTGGTCGCTCTCGGTGGAAGAGCATTTCTATCTGTTGTGGCCGTGGGTGGTCCGCCGCTTGAGCCCACAACGCCTCGCCCTGGTGGCCATTGCCATCGTGGTCGCGGAACCCATCGTGCGGGGGATAGGCTTTGAATTGGGATTAGTTCAGTCCGGTTACTCCTGGAACCGCTTCGATGGCATTGCCACCGGAGCTTTCCTGGCGGCATTCGTAAGATTTGAAGGATATACGCGCAGCCGCCTCCTGCGCTTCTCCGCGGGCGCCCTCGCCGCAGGGATTGCTCTGGTGGGGGGTGGCATTCCCCTGGGGATTCTCACTCGCACCCGGCTTTTGGGGGCCACCTTGCAGTTCACGTTCTGCAACCTGCTATATGTGGGTTTGATCGGGATCGTCCTGAGTGGAACGATTCCGCCCCTTACCGCCCTGATGCGTTCCCGGCCCTTGAGGTGGTGCGGAGATCTCAGCTATTGCCTCTACATCATCCATTGGCTCATCTTGGATACGTGGAATTTGCTTTTCGGGAAGTATCCCCTCCTGCTCTTGGCCCACTTTGGAAGGTTTGGCACCCTTTGCATTCGGGCCGGCATCGTTTGTGCCGTTTGTTTCCTGATCGCGGAACTCTCCCACCGCTACTTTGAGGGTCCGATTCTCAAGTTTAAAAGGGTCTTCGCCTAAGGCCGGCTCGCCGGGTCGGTGAGCGGAGAGTACATTTCCGGGCGGCGGGCGGCGATGCGATCGAATTCCCACTTGCCGGGCTGCCGGACCACGCGGTTGCAGTCGGCCGTGGCGGGATCGATTTCGCCGTAGAGAATTGTTTCTTCCGTCTCGCCTGCTTCCGCCAGTTTTGTGCCATTGCAATCCACAATCTGTGAATGGCCGGCAAAGCGGAAGCCGCGCTCTTCGCCCACCCGGTCGCAGGCAATGACGTACATGTGATTCTCCGTAGCACGCACCGGCGGCGTGTGCTGCCACGTGTCGGAGCCGAGTGGCCAGTTGGTGGGGATGGCAAGAACCTGAGCGCCCTTCAACTTGAGGATGCGGCCGCTTTCCGGAAAGCTGCAGTCATAGCAAATGCTGATGCCGATTTTCGCATGCGGCGTGGCGAAAACAGGGAAGGGCTTGTCGCCCAGCGCCGCGTGCCAGTCAATGCCCAGGCAGGGAAGATGCAGCTTGCGATACGTTCCCAGAATGCCGTGCGGGGTCACCACCGCCGCGGCGTTGAAAATCTGGTCGCCGGCGCGTTCCAGCAATCCCACCACGACCGTGCAATCGAGGGCCCGCGCCGCCGCCAGAGTCCTCTCGGTGGAGGGACCGGGGACTTCCTCCGCCACGGGCGCCGCTTCCTCGCGACTGACAAAGCAGTAGCCGCTCAGCGCGCATTCGGGGAAGACCGCCAGCTTCGCACCAGCGCTCGCGGCCTGCTCCAGACGGGTGAGGATTTGATCGAGATTGTGCTCCTTGGCGAGAATCTTGATGTCCATCTGAACCGCTGCGGCCTTCATGCGCGCCTCCTGAGGGGTGATGACCCGTTGGTATTCTAACAGCATTGGCGATGCTACGGACGGCCTGCCGATCGGGGAAGCCAAAAGCCACCCCCCGCAACTTTATTTTTCTTGCAGTGTTTATGCTTGCGAATGGGACCGTATCTGATTAAGATAGGTCTCCACAATCCTTTGGGTAGTACAAATTTTTCAATCTGGGAGGAAAAAATGAAGAGGACCATTATCACTTTAACCGTCGTGCTTGCCGCCTTGGTTTTGGCGATTCTGTTGTCGACGCCGAAGGCGCAAAACTTCAACTCGTCAACCGCCATTGCTGCCCCAGCTCCTACCGCTATGGCTGAACCAATGCCGGCGAACTGCCCCAATATCCATGAAGCCATCCGTGCCCTCGAAGTTGCCGACAGGGATCTGCGCGAAGCCCGCCACAATTTTTGCGGACATAAAGAAGAAGCAATGCGGAGAGTGCACGCAGCGATTGAGGAGTTGCGGGCCGCAGAAGGTTGCGACAGGTGCAGGTAAGCAGGTAGTAGTGGAACAGAAAGAGATTCGCAGTTGATGGGTGAAAACAATAAAGGGGCACGGCGCTCCATAACTTTGGGCGTTGTGCCCCTTGGTGTTTGTGCCGACTGTCCTGCCGCGTGCCACGGCCAGCCTGTCGTGATTCAACAGTGTCCCGACCGTTTCCCGTCATGGCCAAACTGCCTACGTCCCAATTCCCCTTTTAAGCCATCGCATTGTGGATATTCCGCAACTCCCCACAATTCCCCGCAAATCCCCACTTGACAAAAGGCGAAGAAAAAGCGAAACTTACTGAAAGTCGGAATACGGCGGGAGGGATTCCTATGGGTTGCGCTTCAATGGGGCGGTTGGCGGACGACGTCCCACGGGTGGGCATTGCGCGCATGGCGGCCCAAAGCCCTTTGGTGCGCGAGCGGGCGGAGGTGGAATATTTCCGCCTGGAGGCGCGCTCCACGCTGAACCGCGAGTCCAGCGGCCGCATGCCCTTTGCCTGGACCATTAACCCTTATCGCGGGTGCGAGTTCGGCTGCCATTACTGCTATGCCCGTTACACGCACGAGTTCATGGAGATGTGGGACAGCCGCGACTTTGAGCGCAAGATTTACGCCAAGACCGACGCCCCGGAGCGCCTGCGCGCGGAGCTTCGCC